>Ga0213922_1000449_pt1 | contig 20263 bp, 35 predicted proteins | sample McNCre2917MG_FD_165060 | JGI IMG/M metagenome (GOLD analysis project Ga0213922, IMG submission 165060) | Freshwater microbial communities from McNutts Creek, Athens, Georgia, United States - 29-17 MG | ecosystem: Environmental > Aquatic > Freshwater > Creek | place: USA: Georgia | collected... | reverse complement strand
TGATACCAAAACGAGTTACCCCTGCGGATAACAACATGTTTCGGTAAGAGCCTTTCTCAGCACCACCAAAGTAGATTTTCATTCCCAGCCAATCCTGCGCCACACCGAAGGGGAGTGGTTCTGCTCTACGAGGAGCCTTTCAAGGTCGTCAGCGTACAAACGAACCATAGAGAAGCATGGCATCTCGCCATTTTCATCTGTCCAAGTGTCCTCATCTTCAGTGGTGGGGAACCCATCATGTTCCACACAAAGTGGAGGTCCACAGAAGTTCTTCTCTAAACCAATTTGATACCACTCTTCAAACGTCATGTCACTCAATGTCGCCCCAACTTCTTTCCTTCTTAGCCATTTCCTGCTTATTGATTTCTTCTACGAGCGTATCCCAGCCTTTAATCTCACGTCCTTGTTCCCACTCAGGACGAATGGTGTGAGGAATGGTTGCTAAGAGCGTAGGGATGCCGTAGCGAGCCACTTTAGCAATGGACTCGGGGTCAATGTCAATGAACCAATGAGGCTTTCCAAAGACTGATGAAAGGGACATGACTCGGTCATAGATAACTTCAGAACTCTTCTCACTGGAGAAATCCACGGAAGTTGCCTTGAAGCCTTCTCGCTTCAACCATTCCATAAGAATTTGTTCGCCGTTCATACCGTCACGGGGAATACCATCAGCAATAACTACAAGACGTCCGTGGTAATAAGGGAATAGGGCGTTCCATAAGCGGCGAGTCTCAGGTCGTGGTTGGCGAGCACCTAAGTCATCTGCTGGAAGAGCGAGAGCATCAAAGGTGATAAAAATCATTGGTCGTAAAGCCCCAAAGCCTTGCGTTCAATATGTGCAACGTGCGCACCAGCAGGACAGTACATGCAAAGGTATTGACGCTTCTCCGGTGGTACTCCCACCTTACGACCAATTGTCTTAGCCTCAATACACCAATCAGGACAGCCATCGCTAGGACGATTGTGCTGATTAAAGCATTTCAAGGCTTCAACCTTTAGGTCATCACGGAAGTCCTTGATATAGATGTCATGGTCAGACAACTCTTTAGAGAGTGCTGACTCCATGTCCAACTTGCTAGCCGTCTCAGGGTCAGTGCGATAAATAGTTGCACGACAGTTATCGGGGTCAGGAAACTGAGCATTGTGACGCTTGCACAATTCAATAAGTTCTTGGTCGTACTCAGGTGGTCCATCATAGGGACGCATCTTGTACATGACACCATGATGCTTGCAGACGAGAATACGGTCAAAGCCTGTTTCAGCCATTTGATACTCCTTGGTAGGCTATCAGCCTACATGACAATTAAGGGAGTTGTCTAGTATGTATACCCTGTTCGGTCATGCTTCATTCCACTAGGACCACCGCCGTAGTCAGGGAACAACCATTCACCAATGGCTTCCATGCGGTCTGGGTGAAGGTTTCCACGTGCGTGGTCTACAACGTCCTTGATGTAGATGTTGGCGTCAACAGGAAGACCCCTAATACCGTGCTCGTCCCTGTCCCAACGATAGTCATCTAAAGCACCCTGTGCGTCACTTGGTGAAATGTCTTCACCTACTGAATGGCGTACAAGTTGGCGGTACGCATTGACAAGACGTGGAGTTGGACGATGGTTCTCGCCTACAGGATGTCCTCGGTGATTAGTTGCCATTAGAATTCTTCCTCAGCGGAATCTTTACGATTCTTTAGTGCCTTGCTGATATAACCGCTTGTTCCACCTTCATTGCGTACTGCACGGTTGGTTTCGTGGACACGGTTACGCATGTCTGCCTCGTCTGACCATGCGTCATCTCGTCCGTGGTCGTATGCTCCGGGACCAATACGGTCCATAACTCCACTAAATTCTTTCCAACCAACGTAGGGCAGAGCATCGGTAAAGACAGGACCAGTGGGGATATTTCCAAGGCTTTTAATTGGTTCTCCTGCACGGTGTGCATCAATAACGTACTTAGCCGTACGTGCGTTATCACTGCGGTACCCTCCAATGTCTCTTTGAAGTTGCTGAGCAATTGCTTGCTGTAAGCGTGGGGTTGGGCGGTGATTTTTACCTACAGGTGTACCACGGTGGTCAGTAGCCATTATTTACTCCTCAGCGTAAGTGGGCTTCGTAGTTAGGAAAGCCATCGGCTTCCTGAACGTTGTATTGAATCTGCAATGAGTTCTTGCGAACTGTTGCAGAGGTTGGGTCAACCACACCACCACGGTCTGGGGTGAGGCTCTTAAACTTGCCGTCGCCTGCGCCACGTACAAGGTCCATATTCATGGAGCGAGATTCATTAACTGCCATACTATAATCCTATCATTTATTGAGTTTTGAGACTGGAACCCATTGGTCTCCAACCTTTACGTGGCGCTCATTAACACCTTGAGCATTTGGTTTTGTTACCATTTCAAGTGGTGGTTTTGGAGCCTCTTGTTTAGGCTCCTCTACGCTTTTGGGGCTTTAGTCTCAGCCTCTTTCTTAGGAGCCGCTACCTTCTTTGCTGGTTCCTTTTTAGCAGGTGCTTTATTAGCAGGTTCTGCTTTCTTTTCTGGCTCAGCCTTCTTTGCAGGAACGGGTGTTTCTTCCTTCTTAGCAGGAGCCTCTGCCTTTGGAGCCGCCGCTTTCTTAGCCGCAGGTGTAGTTGCAGGTGTAGCCGCTTGAGCAGGAGCCTTCTTAGCAGGAGTTACTTGCGTTACTGGTTGTCCTGCTGGAGCCACTGGAGTTACCTGAACTTGTGGTGGACCTGCTGGAGCAACTGGTGTTACTTGCGCTTGAGTTCCGGGAGCGGTTGCTTTAGGTGCAGGAGTTTGCTTAGGTGCTTGAGCCTGCTTACGAGGTGCACCACTCTTCCTTGGTGTTGCTGTAGGTGCGACAGGTGCTGGAGCACCACCTGCTGGTGGCGGTGGTGGAGGTGGATTGCCACCACTTGCTGGAGGAGGAGTTGGAGGAGTGGTGTTGTTTGTAGTGTTTGTGGTTGTTTGACTACTGTCATCTGACTGCTCAGATGTGTTGCCCTTACCCTTTACAACACTTGTGCGGTTACCGCTATTGATGTTTGTAGTTCCACCAGCCGCAGGGTTTTGACCCTTTGCAGGAGTAGTAAACGAAGGTGGTCCAAAATCAACATTGATGCGGTCACTTTGGTCAGCAGTATTAGTACCGCCAGCACCACCGGGAGCGGCTCCACTGTTACCGCCTTTACCGCCAGTACCACCGTTACCGCCCTTGCCACCGTTACCACCAGCACCACGAGGATTCCCTGAGCCGGGTCCCCATTTTGGTTTACCTGTAACAGGGTCCGTTGGAACGCCATCTTCGGGCTTCCAATCAGGGTTTTCTTCACGATGCTTTTGTTCTGCCTTAGTAGGTCCACGTTGTGTTCTTGGAGAAGTTCCAGCGCCACCGTTTCCACCTGCGCCACCTGCGCCACCAGCACCACCTGCGCCTGAACCACCATTACCAGTGCGTCCACCTGCTCCACCGCTGGCGTCTTGTGAAAGAGACTTATCGCCAGTTTGGATGTTGCTTGTTTGAACACGCTTATCTTGCTGAGCGCCAGTGCCAAGGATGTCACCTGAGTTATGGAAACTAAAGTCTTCGTTACCAAAATCAATATTAATGTGACGACCATTATCAGTGTTACCACTGTTGATATTCATGTTGTTTTGGTCACCACCACGGCGAAGTGCACGGCTACCTGCTGGCTTAGTAATAGCCTGCTGAGCGCTATTGCCAGCGCCACCCCATGCTTGACCAAATGAACTACTGCCACCACCGTAGTTAGGAGTAGCAGTACGACCAGCACTATTACCAGCACCGTAATGAGTTTGTTGAGGAATGCCATAGTTAGGTTGACCGCTAAGGTTTGGTCCTTGGCGAGAACCCAATTGTCCTGTTGATGGTGCTGTAGGAGTTTGTCCTACGGGAGCGGTGCTTCCCAAACCTGTTTGGAATCCAAATGAACGCTGGCGACCACGTGCCTGTTGTTGTTGTTCAAAATCATTGCGCTCTTGGTCTGAACGGTAATCATTGTACGGCATTAGACTGACAATCCTTGCATTGAGTAACGGCTAGAGCCAGTGAAGTCATCAGCAAAAAAGCCATTACGGAACATCACTGGTGCGCCAGAAACCCACGAACGATAGGTCGGCGCAAACCTATCCGTGTTTAGAACGTCCATAATTCCCATCTCTTGTTTAGCAAAGCCACGGCTTTCAGGCATAAGTTGCTGTGGCACGATAGGACGAATTGCTCTAATGGTTTCAGGGTCAGAGATGGCGCTCTGCAACGCCATGTCTGTGAGCATTTCCTGTCGGGATTGCCAAGGTTTATAGGGAACTTGAGGCATTAATTAATCCCGATTATCCCACGAAGTTTGATGCTCATAATAGTCACCCGGTTCTTCTTCGTACTCGTTTGATGGATTATGCATTTGCATACGTCGTTTTAGGAATAACTCTTCTTGCTGTTGTTGACGGTTCCATTCATCATCAACTGCTTTTGAGTGGGCACGTCCTTCAGGACTATCACGTGGTCCCCAAAAATCGTTACTACCAATGCGTCCCCAAGGTGTTTTATCCCCAGCACTAAAATTATAATAATGTTGGTCACCATTGAGATGGTCTGAAGCACTCATCGCTTATCCTTTTCAGGAGTCATGAACACGTCTTCGTTGTCCCATTCACCAACTGGTGGGCGGCGAGTCATGTCACGAGGACCATATGCTTCGTCATATGGGTTTCCTGCGTTTTCGTCAATGTTCATATCGTCACGCATCATGTCAGCCCAGCCTTCAATGCGTGAATTTGGGTCATAGTAATGACCGGGAACACCTTCTGAAGTGTCTTCAAGAACAGTCATTGGTTCATATGGCTTACCGGGTGCCCCAATGTTTGCATTGCGCATCATGTATTCAACGTAACCATCACGGCTTACATTGCGATTAGGGTGGTGTGCTTTGTCTTCGGCAAGAGTGCCGTCGTCACGATGTCCAGCCATTAGTATCCTCTACTTCCGTCGTAGTCCTCGGGATACCCAAGGTTCTCATTTTTGCGAGCACGTTGCCAGTATTGGTGTTCAGCAACGTCTTCAGGGTCCCACTCATCCAAAATTTCATCGGTGTTTGGGCGAACCATGCCGTAAGGGTTAGCGTCATCTTGACTACCCTTGTATGAAGGGTGAGCACGACGTGCTTCCCAATCTTGTCGTGCTTTGTTTTCACGATGTGCGTCAAGGCTTACAACACGATTAGGGTGATGTGCCTTGTCCTCTGCAAACGTTCCGTCGTCACGATGTCCACTCATTATTGCTCCCACATACTGTTTAGGTGTCGGTCTTCTCGCTCGTCTGGCTCCCAATGGTCGTCGTAGCCTGAATTGTTTTTGTGGTCTTTCATTGCTTGCCACATTGCAAAATCATCTTCATTTACGTGGTGCTCATGCATGATGTCATTTTCATCCATGTACTCACGCATCTCAGGGTCTTGTACTTTGCTTAATAGGTCATCACGCTTGCGCAAACCATACTCTGTTTTCAAAGCACGTGAAATAATGTTACGGTCTCTAGGAGTTGCCCCCCTAGACACTTCATTTGCAATAGTCCAGTTGCCTTCTGCATCTTTAGCATCAACATGTTCTGGCATATGCCAACCGACTACAGAGGCAATATGTGGGCGCACACGATGTTGGTCTTTATTTAAATGGTTTGAAGCACTCATTACCAAAGACCTCTTTCACTAGGGTCTTCATGTTCTTCCCACCATGTATCTTTAACTTTGCCCTTACCCGTTGACTTACTCAAAACATCTTCAAAAGTTTTATCGGTATCAAAAATACGAGTACCTTCAGCACTTGGACCCCACTCTTCAACGTGTGGACGGCGCACCAAGTCTGGTGGTCCTACGGCTTCGTCATATGATTCATTCTCGTGCGAATAAACTCCATTGGGACCTGACCAGCCTTCGTCACCGTAGCGCTCGTTGCCATAGGCAAGAGTTTCAGCGAGTGAGCGATTGTGTCGGCGGTCTCCACCATTGGAAGCACGGCGTACTTTATAACCCATTAGTTATCTCCAAGCAGGCATAATGCTCTTAAAATAAGAGCGTCGTTCGGGGTTGATTTCAACTGCTTGTGATACGTCTGGAGTAGGGATACCCCGTGGTCCAACTTTTCCATCGTTCGTTAAACGAACTGGTTCAGCACCCGGAGGTGCAAATTTCTTACCTTGTGATTCTAAAATAATTCCAGTAAGAGGATTAAACTCGGCAGGCCATACATAGTCGCCGGGATTAATGCGTTCTCCCTTATGAACACCACGACTGTACTGACGAGCGTTCATACGGCTGAGAGTTCCTAGAACCTTGTCCTGACGTCGGTTAGACGACATTGTTCCAAGGTACCCATCAGGATGCAAAGTATCTGGTTGTGAACGATAACCAGCCAATGCTTCATCCTTACCACTGCGGAATACAGGAGCAGGACCATAAATGTTGTTAGGGATTGCACCCGGAGCCTGTGAAGGATTACTCCATGAAGTAAAAGTATTTTGCTGTGCCATTACTGGAGACCTCCTGAAGAAGGACCACCCATGATGCCACCTTGTCCACCACCCGTAGTTCCTACAGGGCGTGGACGTACCAACGCTTTGCGATATTTACTAGAAGTAGGACGGCGAGATGGCTTACGGCGACCGGACATTAGTACTTAGCGGTAGTTACGGTCGTGATACTTAGCAGGGGTGTCACTCATAGGAGCACCGGGGATGCCGTAATGAAGGCTAGGGTTATATGGTTCAATACTGCCACTATGACCTTGTTCACGGCTAAATGCATAGCGACTTCCAACACTTAAACCGCCTGCTTTAAAATATTTGCTGTCATGAATAACGTGAGAATCGCTTGCACCACCTTGAGTGGATTCAGCAGAAAAGTAATGAGAACGCTCTTGACCGGGGGTGCCCGTATATCCAAGGTATGTTCCTACACTGTCAACACCACCCCTGCCTTGTAAAGGATGGGGTTGCGTACGTATCAATCCTTCTTCACCATGAGTTGTCTGATGTGGGTCGTCTCCACGACCTGCACCTGCACCGCCACGCATACTTGAATTAATTGCCATTAATTAACCTTTCTTAGGACGCTTGTTATAGTCGTAGTTTGGGCGAGATGGCTTGCCATGCTCATATGGGTTTGTCTTATCCTTCTTAGGGTGCTCATATGGATTGTCCTTCTTAGGATGTTCATATGGGTTTGGTTCACTCTTCTTAGGAGGAGCATAAGGATTTGGTTTATCTTTTTTAGAAGGACCATGAGGGTCTTTGTTTGGGTCTTTCTTCTTAGGACCTTCCTTGTATGGACCATCTTCCTTTGAAGGAGGATTGTAGTGAGGGTACTCTTTACCCTTCTTAGGCTTTTCATGAGGGCTTGGCTTAGGAGCCTCGTATGGACCCCAAGGGTTTTCCTTTTCAGGATGGTATGGGTTCTTCTCAGGCTTCTTCCAAGGTTCCCAAGGTCCCTTATCAGGGTCTGGACCATGTGGACTTGGACCCCAAGGGTCAGTCGGTGGCTTCTTAGGACCATTAGGACCCTTTGGACCCGATGGGCTTGGCATGTATGGGTTTGTCTTACCCGGCTGTGGATACCAATCAGGCTTTGGAGTTGTGGGGCTTGGCGTGTATGGATTTGTCCTGTCCGGCTGTGGGTACCAGTCAGGCTGACGTGAAGGGACGCCGTGAGGGACACCCTCGTGTGGATTGTCTCCACGCTTTCCGGGACCGTAAGGCTGGACTTGTGGGCGAGTATGATGAATAGCCACGGGCTACCTCACTTAACAATAGGCTTGAACGAAATTGCTGAAATGGTTTCGCCACCCTCGCCCTTAATGTCATCAAACCCGATGACAAAAGAAAGGTCTACGCCACGGGGAGCAACAAAGCCTCGGGCGATTGCCGCCGCTTTTGAGGCTTGGTTAACAGCCGAAGCGCCAATGGCTCGCATCTTTGGTGTTTGCCCTGCGTTAATAGCACGGGCAAGGATAGAGCCAACGGACTGTGGGTTACTGGAACCAGACACTTTGAGAACGTCATCAATGCTGGTAGTCAAATCTTGCGACATAAGGTACTCCTGAAAAAAGGTTGTACCTTTATTTAACAGTACCCTGCCTCAATAAGTAGGTCGGTGAGGTCTTCCAACCTCATCACAACGTAAGAGTCACCTAACGCTTTTTCTCCCTTACCCGGTCTCTTCACAACCAGCGCAGGAACAGCGCCATTAAGACGTTCAGCCTGTTCCACTGTGTCATTAAGCCACTGGCTAAGTTGGAATGACTTTTGGTTCTTACACTGGACGGCTACTTTACGAAGAGTTTCCTTACGAGCAATCCCATTGATATCGCCAGTGTCGTTTCCACCAGAAAGTGCAGGGCGGTGTGCATGGATAAACCCCTTTCCAATTAAATAGTCTCTAACAAGTACTTCAAATGCTGTACCTTTGGCTTTGGCTTTATTTGCCATTAGTAACCGCCTTGATTGCTTTGTCAATTCTTTCCCACAAGGTCATCCACTCAGAACGGTGTTTAGCCATAATTCTGCGATGGACAAATGGTTCCCTACCTTCATTGGTAATTGCCTCAACAATTCCTTCACATAAGGATTTCCACTTATTCTTTTGTCCTTCTTCCAGCATCCACATTGTTTGTGCTGTGGTCAAATCTTTCCGTAGGCGTTCAATCTCATCGGCTGCTTCACAGTTGAAACACTTTGTCCCAAGCCAGTCGCAAGGCAGATTTGGTATATGCGATGTGTCGCAATGTTTTTGTAGTCGGGTCACAATGTCATCAGTCATTAGTTACCTGCTTCCAAAGCGTCATAGCACTCTTCTAAGGCTTCATCAATATTGATGTTGTTCTTTTGTGCGTAGTGATGGGCAAACCACCTAGCAACCATCTTCCACTCTTCAATGAGTTTTTTGGCTTGGTTCAACTCATCTTGTGATTTACCGTATGCTTCTCTGTATTCACTAAGCATGCTGGAGGTACTTTGACTGTAATACCTACTGCGGTTGTATGTCATTTTTCCCATCGTGGACCCTGCTGGTAGTAAGGATTATCTTTATTGTGAACAAGCGTGGCGTACCCCTTCATTAAAGGGTTCCAGTTTTCTTTCATGTAATCCCAAAAGGCTTGGCGCTCTTCTTGTGTCTTGTCCTTGAACAGTTTAAAAGTTGTGCCAACCTCTGGCTCACTACCGATTGCCATACTTATCGCCTACAAAAACGCCACAGAAGAACAGTGACGCTAAAAGAATCATTTGAACAATGAAGTCACCCATTAGATACCTGTTAACTTTTGGTAAGACTCAGACGCTTTACGAAAGATGTCAACAGTTGTGATTGCATCACCTTTCCAACGTATGTCTGCGTGAATAGAGCCGTTGTATAAACCACTGGCAACTTCTCTCCACTTGTCTCGCTCTGCAATCATGTCCACATATGCCGTAGATACGGAAATATATAGTTGTTTAAGTTTTGTCACTTCTTCTTCAAGACGCATATTACTGGTCTGTAAGTCACTAGAAATGTAGTTATGAAAATCACTCATTAGTGTCCTCGGTATTTAAGTAGTTCTGCTTTTAACTTTTCTATCTCAAGAAGAAGTTCTTTGCAGTAATCTATCAATCTTTTGTTTTGTGCTTGTAGGTCATCACAGCACTCATTCACTTTTCTCACCCATGTAACTTCTGCCAGTCATACGAAGATACTCATGACCTTGCATCGTAATTTTCCAAGTATCTCCATAGCGCTCAAGAAAGTTGTGATTAACCAAGCGTTCTAGTGAGCGTCCAGCAATATATGGTTTCTTATACTTATGACCAAGTACGGTCATCATTTCAGGAATTGTAAACGCCCGTGTCTTACGCATAGCCGCATAGCGAAGGGCGAGGTAGGAAGGACCACGGTAGGGCATTACTTCAGTAATCATGCTGTGTACCGTCCTTGGCGACGCTCGTTGGGAGCCATAGAGATACGGCGACTTAACTCACGACTAATGACTTGTGCTCCACGTTCACAACGCTCAAACACAGACTCGGTTAACTTACGGAAGGCTCGTGCCTCAAGGTACTCATCTGTTGCCTTGAGTACATCAGGGTCAACATCACGGCGAGCCTTAGCCAAGGTGACAGTATCTCCCTTAGCGCCTTCACCCCATTGGTTAATAAGTGTTGTTGCCTCAAAGAACTTTTGATTGGTGGCGGTGCGTTCTTCCACAATCTCAGCCTGTACGAGTTCTGACTTGGCATAGGAACCCCAAGAAATGAACTTGGTATACAGTTCCATCAATTCAGGGTCAGGAAGTTCATCAAGGTACAAAGGAAGTTCAGGAAAATCCCCATGTGGTTTGTCAGCCAAAGGGAACTTACTAAGGAAGTCTCCCATGATTGGCTTAGTTGGAGCCAGTGACGGCTTATTCATTGTTATCTTCTTTCCAGCATACGTTTTTATATGGGCAGTATTTGCATGTCTTGCTTGTTGAGTCCTCAACCCACGCTGGTCGCATGGGAGGGATACCAGACTCTAGACCCCTAATTACATTTCTACAACCTGCAAGAATGTCTTCAATCAATTCCGGTTGGAACTTGACAGAAAACTCTTTGACTTCTTGGGTGGCTTTCCATTCATAGATAAATACAGCCTCATGAATACCTAAGCAGTACATGTATAGATTCACTTGACGAAGGTGTGTCATGAATGGCTTGCGCACTTTCTTCCACATTTCATCAGGACTTGAAGAACTGCTAAATAGTTCGTAGTCTTCCATACGAATTGTGCCTGCACCAACACTCTTAATCTCAAGGATGGCTTTGCCCTTAGAGTCATTAATGATGCCATCTGCGTGGCCCATAAGCCTGTGTTCTTCATCAAAGATGGGAACTTCAGCCTGTTCTAGGACTCCAGCATCTGTAAGCCACTTCTGCCATTTGGCGTGGATGGCGTGACCCTCAGCAAAGATGTTCAAACGCTGGAACGTCATGCGCTCTCCAGCCTTTTCATATCCTTTAATTGTGTACCACGATGACCGTGCACACCAATCACGCTTACAAATCTCTGATGGATGCAAGTGCTCAGTATCTCGTGTGCTTTCTAACTGCTCACGCATAAGTTGCTCTTCAGCAACTGGAATTAAGCGGTGCTTTGATGTCAGAGATTGTTTGTAGTTCTTTAAGTGCCAAGGCGTTTCGTCAGACATTTTTCATTTTTCTATAACTGTTGAGAGCATTCTCCCAAGCGTCGGGAGGAATCTTATCTTCAGTCATTACAAAGTACAAGAGGTCGGACATAGATTCCCATTTGTTCTTTCGTGCTGGGTAATCAATCCGATGCTTTTCGTCATACTTACTTCTGTACATTGCATGTACATACGGTTTGCAGTTATCACGTTTTACTTTTATAGAAAATACTTCCAGTGACTTATGAAGATGTGAAAGCGCACCCGAGATTGTCCCGTGGTGCGCCCTAATTTCGCAAGAGTCACGTAAAACTAACTGTAGTTCTTTCCACGTGTATCCATCTTCTTCTGTTGCTAGTAGTTCTAAAATTCGTGTTGGTACATCAATCTTTGTCATTATCTATCATCGCTAAAAAATCGTCTTCCACAAGAACCACATAGTTACGCCCATTGAGGTCAAACTGTAAAACAGGAGTACGGTCTTCAATAATCGCACGTTCTCTCAACTCTCTAAGGTCTACTTCTTTGAGCGTAATGCTCTTGGTTCCAATTGTTAACTTGTTCTCAATAAGAAACTCTGTTGACCTTACATCATTCTTACGAAGCCAGAAAGAACCAGAGCCAGCGTTGCGACTACCTTTGTAGGTAGCCGCTGAACGCTTCTCCTGTTTACGGGACTTCTTCATGATGTCCTTGCGGTCATCAGCCCCTAGGGTCATAGGTCAATACCAAAATGCTTCATAACTGCTAGGCGAAGTTCATCTCTCATTCCAACATCTTCACGGAAAGCCTGCAACACTGCTTCTTTGCCCTGCCAACGTTGGTCACCGTACGAATAGTAAGCGCCTGCACGAGTAATAAGGTCTACCGAAGAAGCAATGTTAACCATGTCTTTGATTGTGTCAAAGTCACCAAACTTATAACCATTAGCATTAGTGAAGTAGAAGTCTACGATTGCTGACTTATTGGGGGCACTGGTCTTATTCTTGAGGGTACGACCCTTAATGGATTGACCAACAGTTTCATCTTTGACTTTCAACCATTCGTCACGCTTAACTTCAACACGGCAGAAGTAATGAAAGTTCTTAGCCTTACCACCGGGAGTGGTGCGAGGGTCACCCCACATCACACCAATCTTGTCACGCCACTGGTTAATCATGATGCCGGTGCAACCACGGTCTTCATGTACAAGAGAACGCTTCTGAGCCTTAGATGCTTTACGGAAGAACTTACCTGTGAGACGAGCACCAAGACCCATCGTAAACTCTTCCATTGTTTTTTCAGCCTCGTCACCGGGGACAAGAGCAGGAAGAGAGTCAATGACAACCATGTCTACTGCACGAGCATCCATCACACGAATGACAAGGTCATAGACCTGCTCCATTAGGTTGGTCTCTACTACCCACAAACGGTCAAGGTCTACACCAATAGCCTTTGCGTATTCCGGAACGTATTCTTCAGCCGCAACCCAAAGAGCAGTGAACTCGGGGTCAAGTGCTTGGTTAGCCGCAATGGTTTTATATGCCATTGCAGTCTTGCCTGATGACTCTTCGCCAATGATTTCACTCCACTGGTTGACAGGCCAACCACCGCCAAGCATAAGGTCGTAGGCAAGAACGCCCGTAGTAATACGGGTCATCTCTTCCTTAACTTCACTGCCTTTAACAATGATGTCATCCCCATACTTCTTCTGAATAGAAGAGATGATTGATGATAGTGATTCATATGTTGTATCTGATGCCATGTTTTCTTTCTATGACCAACTGGATTGGTCTGCTTGTGAGTACATACCATTCCAACCACACTCATAACAACGAGGGGCTGGGTTCATGTTGGTTGTACCAGTTCTTGTAAACAAATAGTTACTTCCGCATTCTGGGCAACTTGCAGTTTCTGTGCGAGCCGCTTTGCCACCTTTTGTGGCGCTAGAGCGAAGGTAGTCAGACAACGTAGCACCTTCAGGCATTACCGTAGGGTTAGACACTACAGCACCTACTTGTTGTGCAGGCTGTTGTGTCTGTGGAAAGTTAATAGGAGCCTGTACCGGAGGAAGGTTTGGGCGTGATGGGGTTGGTGTTTCCCCAGCAAGTTTCTTTGACCACCAATCACTCATATTCTTGTATTCCTTCTAGTTCTTCTAGTGTTTCTTCAGAGACAATAAGTCCTACGAGACCATTCTCTAACATTTTGTTGATGAGCGCAATAGCAAACACGGTTAAAGCATTAACAAAATCATCAGGAGGAGAGTTAATTTTATCCGTCTTTTCAAGAAACTCAACAAACCAATGTGCGGCTTCGGTAATCTCGTCAAACAAACCTGACTTAGAGACCATCATCCAACGAGATAGTACGTCCATGATTTCAAGTTCTTGCACATCTTCTGAAGGGGTTGCGTACCCCATAGATGTAGCAAACTTCTGACCCTCCGTAGCCGAAAGCATCAAGTAAAACATTCTTTGTTCAATGTCCAACATTATCCTTTAGCCTCTGACCAATTGGATGCGTTGTGATACGAAACCATAAGAGGAACTCCTTTGATTACGTTACCATTTCCCATAGCGGTAATGAACGGTTCCACAATCTCGTCCAGTTCTTCGTAGGGAACAGCGACTACAAGTTCGTCATGAACCTGTACCAACATCTTTAGATTGGTATTGGAAAGGTCTTGGTCAATATTAATCATTGCCTGCTTGCACAAGTCAGCGGCTGAACCTTGAACTACCGCATTGACCGCTTGGCGTTCAGCACGAGAGCGAGCCTCGCTATCAGAGGACGTGAGGTCAGGGAGACGGCGACGACGACCTGAAAGGGTAGTTACGTATCCGTACTTACGACCCTCTGCCACAACCTGCTGTTTCCAATCGGTAAGTCCTGAGAACTGGCGATAATACTCTTGAATCATTTCTTGAGCCTGCTCAAAGGGAATACCAGTGGTGCGAGCCAACTTGCCTGCGCCACCGCCGTAGGCAGTAAGGAAGTTCACTCCCTTACCAATCTGACGCTCTTCGCTAGTTACATCCTCAATGCTCTTTTTAAAAAGCAGAGCGGCGGCTCCGGTGTGAATGTCAATGTTGTTATTAAACACATTGAGCAACTCTTTATCTTGTGAGAACATCGCCATGACTCGCAATTCAATTTGGTCGTAGTCAGCCACCAGTAGGGTGTGACCCTCGGGCGCTACAAACAAACTACGAACATTAGAGTCTCGTGGGATGTTCTGAAGGTTGGGGTCACTAGATGACAAACGTCCTGTGGCAGTGCGATGCAAATGAAATGACGGATGCAGTTTGCTTTGATACAAACGTGGGAGCATGCCATCAACATAAGTGGACTTTAACTTCTGAGTTTCAGACCATTGGATAAGCAACTCAAGTGCTGGGTGCTCTTTTTCCAAGTGGCGAAGCGTCTCTTCATCTACTGATGGTGCTCCACCTTTGGTCAACTTGTAGGGCTTTAATCCCAAGCCACCCTCACGCTTCTTATTGAATAAGAATTCCTGCTTGTGCTTTGTGGAGTCTGGGTTAAACCCAACAGGTGTGTACTCGTAGAGAGCAAGCAGGATGTCACGCATCTTGGTGTCTAGTTCCTTGCCAAGTAATTGCATGTTCCGTTGGTCTACAGGGATACCCTCGTTCTCCATGTGCATAAGGATGCGAAGAACTTCAGTGTCTTGGTAAAAAGAATTAACCAACTGAGTATCGGTCTTAACTTTCTTCCACAAGCGTTCATATAACAACCACGTCCAACGCACGTCAAGGTGAACATAGTTCACTGCCTTGCTAAATGGAACGGATGTAATGAACTTACCCAACTTGCCGTCACGAGCATAGGCATCGTGCTTTCCATAGTTGTGCATGATGAGGTTCTCAAGAGAGTATGACATCATATTCTCATTGACCAAATGCTGGAGAAGCATTGTGTCTGCATATAAACCGGGAGGTATCTCGCCGTAATACTTACTGATACTGCGAGCGTCAAACTTGACGTTATGTCCGACCTTTACCAAGTCACTAAAGAAGAGGGGCTTTAACGCTTCAAACACTTCTGAACGAGACAACTGATGTGGTGGTTCTGAGAACACAGCAGGCTTGTGGTACTTAGCCTTTGCCATAGACTCTTGACCATTTTTAAGTATCTTGCGATAACCAGTTGGAGGAGTCGTTGTGCCATCACCTATTTCTTCAGGCTCAAGGATTTCTCCAAGAGGATGACCCATAGGGATAGCCCATGACTTACCTCGTGTAGCAATGCCAATCCAAAAGACGTCATTACGCAAAGGGTCAACTGCGAGCATGCCTCGGTACTTTGATTCAAAGTTCTCGTGAGCACGGCGTTGAATTTCAGGACTCGGGTTCTTTAGAGAACTAACGTGTTTCTTCCACGCCTTCTCCATAGTGTCCACCAAATCGGGGTGGCGTTCTAAGATTCCCCGTGTCTCAACGTCAAAGGCAAAAGCACCAACTTGCTGAACGTCGGCAACAAGTTGGTGAATCTGCTCTATAGAAGTAACAACAAAGGGAGTTGCTCCCTCTGACATCACTCTAATTCGTTAGCAACGTCAATCAAGTCTTTGCGAGACGGGATTGAAATAATGTCTGCTGTGTATGCCTTTGAAACAAGTGCCTTGAGACCAGAGTCATCAATTACATCAATGCTCCATTCTTCAAGGTCACGGTCCTTAACCAACTGGTGGCTAGTGGCAGTAGTAGCGCCCTTACCAGTCTTGCTGACTGCCCAATAGTGCTTTGACAATGGACCTGTGCGTGGGTCAGTGTGGAAGTTCTTCAACTGGTCAATGACACGTGGTCCGACCTCGTATGACTTGATAGCAGGCTGTTCACCGGGAATAAGAAGTGCAACGTTAAAGGCAATGCGAACTGATGGGCGGTCGCCTGAGTCACACAATGGGCAACCCTTGTCATCAAAATCACCAATGCAAACAAAAGACTTTTGTCCCTGACGCTCAATCCAATGCTGACGCCATGATGCGTATGGTTCATCATCAAGGAACTTGATGATTTGTGGGTCATCGGCAATCTTCAAACGCTGTGCAAATGGTGAGTCTGCGTTCTTGACTGCGTCAACGCTTCCCCAACCACCACGAACGAGCGTACGTGCCTGTGGCTTTTCTGTCATTGTTACTTCTTCCTGTGCTTCAGACGTAGTGTCTGTGTCATCGTACTTACCCATAATTATCTCTTCCAATTTTCTTGAATGTATTGCTTGAATGCTTTCCAATCACCTCGGTGTCGGTCGGCTATGTTGAATAGTGCCACACCATCTATAAGCGTGTCAAGTTGCTGTTGCGTATAAAGACGCCGCCCCTTGGATGCTTTTCCCGGTATTTGAACACCATTCGGTGGTGGAGTTCGGAAACTGGATTTAGGTATCCAGCCCTTGCTTTCCCACATCCTGAGTGTAACCGCACTTTTGTCTAATGCGGCACATACTTGACCAATGGTGTACATCGTCATTTTCTCACCATTGATTATGTATTCTTTGCCTTTGATACCGTTGTAACGGTTTTCAATGACAGAGTTTACAACTGCTGGGCTGTCAGGTCGGTTCTTAGGAACACGCTTGCCCGGAAAGTTAGGTAGGTCTCCAAAGAGACCCATAAGGTCATCTACACCTTCAGTGCCCATGATTCCTTCTCTGTGTAGAAACCTTGAATTTCTTCTTCTTTGTCCTTGTGGTTCCATGCATAGCCAAGGAGTTTATCTTCATCCAACATTTCTACAACCTTTTTAAGGTCTTCCCAAATGCCCAAACCTTTAGCCCATTGTTCTGCGGCTTCGCTATTGAAGGAGCGACTGACACGGCGCTCATACTTCAAATCCATAGAACCTGCTTCAAACCAAAGATGACCCTTATCATCTTCATATCCATTTTCTTGAATTGCTTTTACAAGTTCTGCTCGCATTTCATTTTGACGCTTAGTCAACATGTCAATTGCTTCTTTTGACTTTTTAAATTCTTGTGCAAGTCGTTCGTAATAATCTGGCGTTGTCATATTCATACCTCTGAGTGGCTTAGGAACTCGGACAAGGTGCCCAAGTTCAGTTCAAACTTACCTTGACTGTCATACCCCTTGTCAATGAATGCCTTATTGATTTCTCGTTTTTGTTGAAGCATTTCATATTGACGCTCTTCAATAGAGCCTTTCATTACGAACGATACGACCGTAACGTGCGGATGCGCCGACGACAAACGGATAATTCGGGCTTCTCGTTGGTCCAGTTTGCCAGCAGACCAAGGCAGGTCATAAGAAATAAGGTAATTGGCTTGCGGTAAGTCCACCCCGTAACCTCCTGCATCAGAGGATAAAAAGAGCCGAACGCTAGGGTCGGTGGCGAACTTTTGCTTGGCAATGTCTCTTTGGTCAGCACCCATACCTCCCATGAAGAGTACGCTGTCTGTAAGTCCTTTAGTTGCCTCTTGGATAAGCCGAAGGTTTTTCTTAAAGAACGAGAATAGAACCACTTTGTTAGTTGGGTCTTCATTTAGTACATCCTCAATGTAGTTAACGACTGTGTCTAGTTTGGGTGTTTTATAGGTCTCGGGGAGCCATCCTTCTGCAAGAATTTTGGAGGCGTATGCGCTTCCCTCAGTGTTTTGAGTAGGGTCGTTAAACGCTTTGGCTGACTCCACCACCAGCCTAGGATTATCGCAAAGCATGCGTAGCACAGTAAGCCTAGACATGATTTGACCTTGGGCTTCATTTCCTTGTCCTCCGTGGTAGTGCGCCCATAGGTCAAATGACCTACCGTTGCTGGTGATTGCTTTTTGTATTTCAGTTAGTAAGTCTGCGGCAATGCGTTCGTACACAGCCGCAACACTAGTATCAAACTGAACAGGAATAACTTGTGTAATGACTTGAGGCAATTGGTCTTTAATATCATCTCTAGTTTTACGAACCATTGCTTCGGACATTGACTCATTAAGTTGTTTTAAGTTTCGGTAACGAGTTGGCTTTCCAAAATGGTCACGCACAATAAACGTGCGGTCAAAAGTATCAAACTTTCCCAAAACACTAGTGTCCACAAATTGCATAATTGAAAATAACTCTTCCGGCTTGTTCTCAATTGGTTGTCCTGTGAGAGCAAAACGGTAATGACATTTAGCACCTAACTTCTTGAGCATCTTAGAACGCTTAGAAGTAAATGATTTAATAATTGTGGCTTCATCAATAACCATTGCGTTAAAGCGCATGGCTTCCCAATGGCTGATGTCTTTTGTCAAACTCTCGGGATTAACAATGACGTATTGACACCCAATAGAAAGACGCCATAACTTTTCACGTTGTTTTGGTGTCCCATCAATAACAATTGCTTTAGATGTAGTGAACTTATTTATTTCACGAAGCCATTGGTATTTAAGACTAGACGGTACAACAACACAGACTCGGCTAATTTCATTGTCGTCAATCAGTGCCTCAATAGTCGCAAGAGTGGTTGGGGTTTTACCAGCACCCATGACCATAGCGAGAAGCATCTGCCCTCGTTCAACCATGCGCTCACTTGCTTCTTGTTGAAAAGGATAGAGAGTTCCTGTAAAGGTCACAGCAACCAACCCGGTATTGCTGTGGCGGTCTCTACTGCATGCGTAATCTCTTCGTCTGTCATGTCACCAATGTCTTTTGCGTTTGTGTCCTTATAGTTTAGCCACAAAATACCCTTGTCAAATCTTGGCAAAGTTTTAAATAATGTTTTGTTGGCTTTAAGTCCAGCCTCATCATTATCCATAGCAATGACAACTCGTGACGCAACGGAATTTAATAATTTAATTTGCTCTGTACTTACAAAAGCACCAAAGGTTGCAAGACCTTGTGCGTCTTCTAAAACTGTGGACATACGCACGACATCAAGAGGGGATTCAACAAGTACTGCTGTTGTCCCTACAAACTTTTCAATGCCAAATAAGGTGTGGCTTTTCTTTACTCCAATTGGATAGTTGCGTACCCAATCAACTTTCTTAGATTGCCATCCCATAAGTTCTCCCATAGGAGAAACAATAGGAATAACCCATGCTTTAGTTTCTGTGTCCCAACGAACTCCATGCTTACGAGTGGCATTGGCATCTAAGTTCCTATTGTATAAATATGAAGCAGGCACTTCTGAAAAACGACTGTATGACAACCAATCAACTTCAGGCTCAGGCTCAGGCAAATCCTCTCGCTCTAAGCGTTGCAGACTTGAATTGATAAGAAATGAATGAACATCAATTAAAGATGCTTCGTCTCCTGTAAGTTCTGAAATGAGACCAACAAGGGTTCCACGAGCACCACACGAATAACAAATCCATAGACCTGTCTCTGCATTCATTGACCAAGACGGCGAACGGTCAACATGGCCCGTACGTACAAGGTGAACAGGACAACGACCAGAGATTTCCCTCTCTCCTGCACGTGTTACCTCAACTCCTAAATCAATAAGTACATGTTGAAGGTCAGTAGTACCAGTTGCTGTCATTGCCACTTTCATCCACCTCAGTAAAGTCCATGTTTTCCCAATCCCATTTGATACGCACTTCACCCTTGGGGGCTGTACGTGCAATAACCACTCGGATGATTGATTGATTATCAATGTCAGGGTCTGATTCCACACCGAGCACTAGGTCAGAGTCCTGCGCAAACGATGATGAGTATCCAATAGAGTCTGCTGTAATTGCACGTGACTTTTTATTATTCAACTTAGACGACAGTACCTGCGTAGTTCCCACAATAGGAATATCAAAACGCTGAGCAAGACGTTTTAGTGAACGAGTGATATTGGTAAGTGCTTGTGGACTATTCTTTGGTTCACCGTTTTCATCATCCATCATGTACACACCGTCAACAAACAAAATGCCGGGTCGGTATTGCTGAATCTTGCCAGCAAGTGCACTGATGGTTGTTAATGACGAGGAGTCTTCAGTCATGTGGAATGGGTGCATATTCTTGCGAATCTTTAGAGCCTTTTCAATCTGCTCCATTTCACGCTTAGTAATGTCACCACGAATGATACGTGTATGAGACACCTTGGAAATGAGAGCGTCATAGCGAGCCTCTTGTTCTTCAAT
>Ga0213922_1000440_pt1 | contig 20568 bp, 19 predicted proteins | sample McNCre2917MG_FD_165060 | JGI IMG/M metagenome (GOLD analysis project Ga0213922, IMG submission 165060) | Freshwater microbial communities from McNutts Creek, Athens, Georgia, United States - 29-17 MG | ecosystem: Environmental > Aquatic > Freshwater > Creek | place: USA: Georgia | collected... | reverse complement strand
TGGTGCCAAGGGCGTCGGCCTGTTTAGAACCGAGTTGCTCTACCTCGGGCTCGATCAACCGCCGACCAAGGATGAGCAGGTAGAGGAATATTCGAACCTGTTGCGCTCATTCACCGGCAAGCGTGTTTTGGTGCGCGTTCTCGATCTCGATTTCGACAAACCCCTGCCGTTCTTGAAAGAAACCGGAACCGGCAAGTATGCCAACCGCGGTCTTCAGGTTCTGTTGGCCAACCAGGATGTGCTCGAGACTCAGCTCGAGGCGCTCGCCGAGGCTCAAAAACTGAACCCTAAAACCGACCTCTGGGTGATGGCGCCAATGGTTCTCTCGGTGGCAGAAGCCCAGCAATTTGCGGCTCTCGCGCGCGCCGCGGGGCTCAAGAAGGTGGGTGTGATGATTGAGGTGCCAGAGGTCACCGAGGCTTCGGTGATTGCGGGAATCTTGCAGTCGGTTGACTTCATCAGCATTGGCACCAACGACCTAACTCACTATGCGCTGGGCAAGAGCCGCCATACCGCTGGCGATGGTGCCGTGAGTGGAACGATTTCGTTGGCCGAGACTCGCCGGCCAGAGGTGTTTGGTTTGATCGAGCGCGTGGTTCGGGCTGCCAAGGACGCCGGCAAGCCGGTTGGAATCTGCGGTGAATCCGCGTCAGACCCGGAATCGGCGAAGTTGTTTATCGAACTTGGTGTCGACAGCCTGTCTGCTTCATCCGCGCTGCTGCCTCAGCTGAAAGCCGCGTTGCTGGCTTAGCCAGTGCGAGTTTAGATCGAGACCTTAAGAGTGGTTCCCGCCACAGTCACCTTGTAGTTGGCTAGCGCAGAACGAGCCGGACCACCGGTAACTTTTCCGGTGGTGGTGTTGAAGCTCGAGCCGTGTTGGCTGCAAATCAGGTTGGTGCCATTCAAGCCATCGAGCTGAACCTGCTGGTGGGTGCAGTAACCGTTGAATGCCTTGAACACGCCCTTTTTAGGCTGGGTCACCAACAGCGGGATTCCGGCGACGTTATACATGCGGGCGCTGCCAACCTTCACATCGGTGGTCTTGCCAACTGTATAGGTCTTGGCGGCTGCCAAGGCGCTCTCGGCTGGGCCGACTAGGCCGACGCCGGCCAGAACTGCACCGAGGCCGCTGAGCATCGCACGGCGGGTCACGTGGTTCGCGGGAACCTCGATGGTTTCACGCTTAGGTGAGTCGGAATCGGTGGCGCATAGGTTTTCGCAAGTCATACCGCTAACGCTAGACCCCGGTTAAAGCAGAAACCTGCAAAGACCTAAAATTCTTAGGAATTTTGCAGGTTTCGATGCTTGGGGAGAGGTTATGGCTTTCCGCGAAGGATTGCCTGCTTGACCTCGGCGATTGCCTTGGTCACCTCGATGCCACGAGGGCAAGCCTCGGTGCAGTTGAAGGTGGTGCGGCAGCGCCAGACACCCTCTTTGTCGTTCAGGATGTCGATGCGAACCTCGGCAGCTTCGTCACGTGAGTCGAAGATGAAGCGGTGTGCGTTCACGATCGCTGCTGGGCCGAAGTACTGACCGTCGGTCCAGAAGACTGGGCACGAGGTGGTGCAGGCGGCACAAAGAATGCACTTGGTGGTGTCTTCGAACTTGGCGTGGTCGGCAGCAGACTGTAGACGCTCTTTTTCTGGCTTGTCGCTGGCGATCAAGAATGGCTTGATGTCGCGGTATGCCTGGTAGAACGGGTTCATGTCGACTACGAGGTCCTTTTCGACCTCTAGACCCTTGATTGGCTCAACGTAGATTGGCTGAGTGATGTCAAGGTCCTTGATCAGGGTCTTACAAGCCAAACGGTTGCGACCGTTGATGCGCATCGCATCCGAGCCACAAACACCGTGAGCACATGAGCGACGGAAGGTTAGCGAACCATCCATCTCCCACTTGATCTTGTGCAGAGCGTCAAGAACGCGGTCGGTGCCGTGAACCTGAACGTCGAAGTCTTGCCAGCGAGCCTCTTGACCATCTTCTGGGTTGTAGCGTCGCACAAATAGGGTGACGGTGAACGACGGGACTGCGCCCATCTCCTCGAATTCAGTTGCCATTAGTACTTACGCTCCATTGGCTGGTAGTTGGTGATGACAACAGGCTTCCAGTCAAGCTTGATGTTGTCGCCAGGCTTCTTTGCCTTCTTGTCAGTTAGGTAGGCCATTGAGTGGACCATGAACTTCTTGTCATCGCGTGACTCGTAGTCTTCACGGAAGTGACCACCGCGAGATTCGCGGCGCTCACGTGAGGTGAATGCTAGAACCTCGGCAAGGTCAAGCAAGAATCCGAGTTCGATTGCTTCAAGAAGGTCGGTGTTGAAGCGCTGACCCTTGTCTTGAACCGAGATGTTCTCGTAGCGAACGCGAAGTTCGGCAATCTTGTCGAGGGCCTCGTTTAGCGACTCCTCGGTGCGATAAACCTGGGCGTTCTTGTCCATGGTGTCCTGAAGCTCCTTGCGAAGCACAGCAACCTTTTCGGTTCCCTTTGAGTTGCGAACCTTCTCAACCATCGCGATTACTTCGTCGGCTGCGTCGGCAGGAACCGGAACGTGCTTTGCCTTCTTGGCATACTTGACGGCTGCGATACCGGCGCGCTTACCGAAGACGTTGATGTCTAGGAGAGAGTTGGTGCCCAGACGGTTTGCACCGTGAACCGAAACACAAGCGCATTCACCGGCGGCATAAAGGCCAGGAACTACCTTCTTGTTGTCGCGAAGAACCTCGGCCTCAACGTTGGTAGGAATTCCACCCATTGCGTAGTGCGCGGTTGGGAACACTGGCACTGGTTCGGTGTAAGGCTCAACGCCAAGGTAGGTGCGCGCAAACTCGGTGATGTCCGGAAGCTTCTCATCGATAACCTCTGGTGGAAGGTGGGTTAGGTCGAGCAGAACATAGTCCTTGTTCGGTCCGGCACCGCGACCCTCGCGAACCTCGTTAGCCATCGCGCGAGCAACCATGTCTCGAGGAGCCAAGTCCTTGATGGTTGGTGCGTAACGCTCCATGAAGCGCTCACCTGAAGAGTTGCGAAGGATTCCACCCTCACCGCGTGCAGCCTCAGAAAGCAGAATGCCAAGGCCGGCTAGACCGGTTGGGTGGAACTGGTAGAACTCCATGTCTTCTAGTGGAAGACCCTTGCGGTAGATGATGCCAACGCCGTCACCGGTAAGGGTGTGGGCGTTTGAGGTGGTCTTGAAGATCTTGCCGAAACCACCGGTTGCAAAGATGATCGACTTGCCCTGGAAGACGTGAATCTCTCCAGTTGAAAGTTCGTAGGCAACGACGGCAGACGGACGCTCTTCGCCGTCGACCTTGGCCATGACGAGGTCCAGCACGTAGAACTCGTTGTAGAACTCGATGCCTAGCTTTACGCAGTTCTGGTACAAGGTCTGAAGAATCATGTGACCGGTGCGGTCGGCTGCGTAGCAAGAACGGCGAACCGGAGCCTTTCCGTGGTCGCGGGTGTGGCCACCGAATCGACGCTGGTCAATCTTGCCGTCTGGGGTGCGGTTGAACGGAAGACCCATGTTCTCAAGGTCAATCACGGCCTGAACCGATTCCTTGGCAAGAATCTCAGCGGCATCCTGGTCAACCAGGTAGTCGCCACCCTTCACGGTGTCGAATGTGTGCCATTCCCAGCTGTCTTCTTCGACGTTAGCTAGTGCGGCAGCCATTCCACCCTGAGCCGCACCGGTGTGCGAGCGAGTAGGAAAAAGCTTTGAGATAACGGCAGTCTTTGCGTGTGGCCCAGCCTCAATGGCTGCGCGCATGCCGGCGCCACCGGCACCCACAATGACGACGTCGTACTGGTAGTGGTGAACCTTTGGTGATGCGTTGGTCACTTTATTGTTTCCTAACGAGCAGGGCAGAAGGATGGGAGGTTGGCGGCAATGCCATTTGCAGGACATGGATCGAAGGTCAAGATGACCAAGGTTCCAAGCACGATTAGCACTGCACAAATTCCCCAGAGTGCAATGTTCAAAGCTTTACGAACACCTTCGCGTGAGGTGTAGTCGTTCACGATGGTGCGCATGCCGTTGGTGCCGTGGATGAGCGCTAGCCACAGCATTAGTCCATCCCAGACCTGCCAGAACGGGTTAGACCACTTGCCACCGACGAATGCAAAGTCGATTGCCTTGATTCCTTCGCCAGCCCAGAGGTTGGTGAAAAGGTGGCCGAAAATAAGAATGACAAGAAGTGCACCCGATGCACGCATGTACATCCAGCCATACTTCTCCCAGTTCGCACCGCGGCGGCTGCGAGGGCTACGTGGTTGTTCAATAACTACAGACATCTTTAGCTCCCTTGCTTAGCCCAGGTGGAATACGTGGATTAGGTGGCGAGGTGCGAAGCCCGCGAACGCGATAAGTGCGACAACGACGACGATCCAGAACATGAGGTTCTGATACTTGACGCCCTTGCGCCAGAAGTCGATGAGGATTACACGAACACCGTTGAGTGCGTGATAAAGAATTGCGGCCACTAGACCGAGTTCGCCAAGACCAACAACTGGGGTCTTGTAGGTGCTCACGACCGCGTTATAAGCCTCAGGGCTCAAACGGACGAGTGATGTGTCAAGCACATGCACCAATAGAAAGAAGAAGATTGCTACACCAGTGATGCGGTGTAGAACCCATGACCACATTCCGACTTTGCCACGATACAAAGTTCCGGCTGGTTTTGTTGGCACGAAGACCTCCTAGTAACAGACACTTAAGTCTAAGCCCACAAACTTGCGAGTATTCCCCATTTGCAACAGTTCGCAGGGGGTATTTTGAGGATGTTCGGTAGTGTTTTTAGTGTCATGACAAATCAGCGCGAACCACTAGACCGTTTCTTCAGCATCATCCCTGCCGGCGGAATCGGCAGCCGACTCTGGCCGCTATCACGCGCCTCGGCACCAAAGTTCTTGCACGACCTAACCGGTTCGGGGCAAACCTTGCTGCAAGACACCTGGGATCGCCTGACTCCGCTTGCCGGCCGCGACCGCATCCTGGTAGTCACCGGCAAGGTTCACAAGTCGGCCGTTCTAGAGCAGATCGAAGACCTCTCGACCGACAATCTCGTTCTCGAGCTTTCACCTAAAGATTCGACGGCGGCCATTGCGCTCGCCGCAGCCATTCTCATGAAGCGCGAACCAGATGTAATCATCGGTTCATTCGCTGCCGACCATGTCATCACCGAGGATGACAAGTTTCAGGCAGTCGTTCGCGAAGCAGTCGAGGTTGCCGCGACCGGAAAGATTGTCACCATCGGAATCGAGCCAACCGAAGCATCGGTTGGTTTCGGTTACATAAAGCAGGGTGAAAAGCTAGGTCTAGCCTCGGCGCCGAACGCGCGCGACGTCGCCAAGTTCGTCGAGAAGCCAAACATCGCCAAGGCTCGCAAGTATGTCGAGTCAGGGGAGTACCTGTGGAACGCGGGTATGTTCATCGCCCAGGCATCCGTGCTGTTGGCCGAGTTGGCCAAGTCTGAGCCAGAGCTTCACGCTTCGATCATCGAACTGGCCGAGGCCTGGGATACCGACGAGCGCAAGGCGGCTATCGAGCGCATCTGGCCGAAGCTAAAGAAGGTTGCAATCGATTATTCGGTTGCCGAGCCTGCTGCCGCCGCTGGTCTGGTTGCGGTTGTGCCGGCAAACTTCAGTTGGCACGATGTCGGTGACTTTGCGGCGATTGCCGAACTACAGTCACAGGGCCGCAAGGGCAACCTGGCTGTGCTGGGAAATGCCAAGGTTTTGGCCGACTCATCGAGCGGCATCCTGGTCAGCGACACGGACCGCCTTATCGCCCTGATCGGCGTCGAAGACATCATCGTGGTTGACACCCCGGATGCGTTGCTCGTAACCACCAAAGAGCACGCCCAGCGCGTGAAGTCATTGGTCGATGCACTCAAGGCAACCGGCCACTCAGACGTTCTTTAGAGGTTACAAATATTCCGATTGTTACTTTTCGGTTAATAATTTCCTCTAAACCGCTTACAACCCTTTTTCGTTAACTTTCCAGGCGTAGGCTACTCGTGCACAACGGCTATGAGAGCCATAGCTGTTTTTCGGGAGGAAATATAGTGAAGACTGTTTCACGCACCACCGCAATCAAGGGCCTAGCGCTAGCAGCTGTTGCCAGCCTCGCTCTTGCAGGTTGCGCCGCCGCACCGGCTGCCCCAACCGCGACCCCAGTTGACTACAAGGCATGTATGGTTTCAGACGCCGGTGGCTTCAACGACGCATCATTCAACCAGGAAGCCTACGCAGGTCTTCAGCAGGCAAAGGCTGAACTTGGCGTTCAGACCGCACAGGTTGAATCACCAGAGAAGGCAACCCAGACCGACTACGTGTCTGGCATCGACTCAATGATCTCAGAGGGCTGTAACCTCATCGTGACCGTTGGCTTCAACCTAGCTACCGCAACCCGCGACGCAGCAAAGAAGAACCCAAAGGTTAACTTCGCACTTATCGACTCAGCGTTGAGCAACGATGACTTCTCACCACTGTCATTGCCAAACGTGAAGCCAATCCAGTACGACACCGCAGAAGCCGCTTACCTAGCTGGTTACCTGGCCGCTGCCACCTCGAAGACCGGCAAGGTTGCTACCTACGGTGGCATGCTGTTCCCTTCTGTAACCATCTTCATGGATGGCTTCAAGCAGGGTGTTGAGGCTTACAACAAGGCCAAGGGCAAGAAGGTCACCGTTCTAGGTGCAACCGGAACCGACAGCTCGAAGTGGGCTGCAACCGGTGACTTCAACGACCAGGCAAAGGGTAAGACTCTAACCGAGGGCTTCTTCGCCCAGGGTGCTGACATCGTTCTTCCAGTTGCTGGCCCAGTGGGCGTTGGCTCAGGCCAGGCGACTCTAGACAAGAAGGGCACCCTTGTTGTTGGTGTTGACAGCGACTGGTACAACCTACCTACCCACGCTGCTTACAAGGCAAACATCTTGACCTCAATCGAGAAGAAGATGGCAAAGGCTGTTCTAGACGTAATCAAGTCAGGCGTTGACGGTAAGTTCACCGGTGGCGACGAGAACCAGTACGTTGGAAACCTTTCAAACGGTGGCGTAATGATCGCTGACCAGCACGACGTTGTTTACCCAACCGGCATTCAGGCAGAGCTTGACGCCCTAAAGGCAGACATCATCTCGGGCAAGATCGTTGTTTCTTCTCAGTACAAGAAGTAATAACTAAAAGAACCAAGGCCGGGGATGATCACTTCGTGTGGTCATCCCCGGACCACTTTTTGGGAATCAAAAATTCCAGAAAAAGTTAGACTTAAAACACCCAAACAGGGCGAGTGAACGGATAAGCGATGAAGCTTGAACTTCGTGGCATCACCAAGCGATTTGGCTCAATGGTGGCCAACGACAACGTAAACCTGGTCGCGTTACCAGGAGAAATTCACTGTTTGCTGGGCGAAAATGGCGCCGGCAAATCGACCCTGATGAACGTTCTATATGGCCTTTACCAGGCCGATGGTGGCGAAATCCTGCTCGATGACCAAGTCGTCAAGTTCAGTGGCCCCGGCGATGCGATGGCTGCCGGCATCGGAATGGTTCACCAGCACTTCATGCTCATCCCAGTTTTCACAGTCGCAGAAAATGTGATTCTCGGTCACGAACCAACCAAGTTTGGCGGAGTTCTCGACCTAGAAGCGGCCCGCGCCAAGGTGCGCGAGGTTTCGGCGAAGTTTGGTTTCGAGATCGACCCAGACGCCATCGTCGGTGATTTGCCGGTTGGTGTTCAGCAGCGCGTAGAGATCATCAAGGCGTTGATTGGTGACGCCAAAGTTTTGGTCTTCGATGAGCCAACCGCGGTTTTGACCCCACAAGAAACCGATGAACTCATGGCAATCATGAAGCAGCTGCGTGCCTCGGGCACCGCGATCGTTTTCATCACCCACAAGCTCCGTGAGGTGCAAGAGGTTGCCGACAAGATCACGGTGATTCGACTCGGCAAGGTGGTTGGCGAAGCCGACCCGAAGTCTTCGGCAAATGAGCTCGCTTCGATGATGGTCGGCCGCGCGGTTGACCTGGATGTCGACAAGGCCGTGGCAAAGCCGGGCAAGGCAACCTTCAAGGTCGACAACCTTTCGGCCTGGAATCACTCGGGAACCAAGGTGCTTGACGATGTCAGCTTCGAGATTCACGAGGGTGAAATCTTGGTCATCGCCGGAGTTCAGGGCAACGGCCAAACCGAACTCACCGAGGCAATCATTGGCATGCATGGCAAAACCGCCGGTTCGATCGAACTCGACGGGCGCGAATTGATCGGCAAGAACGTGAAGCAGGTTCTAGACCTCGGCGTTGGCTTTGTTCCAGAGGACCGCACAGAAGATGGTCTGGTTGCAGAGTTCTCGATTGCCGAGAACCTGATGCTTGACCGCAGCGATCGCAAGCCTTTTGCGCGCGGCCTGAACATCCAACTCGATCTGCTCAAGAAGTTTGCTCAAGAGAAACTAAAGCAGTTTGACATTCGCGCTCAGGGAATTGATTCGAAGGCTTCACAACTATCCGGTGGAAACCAGCAAAAGGTGGTTTTGGCTCGAGAACTATCTCGTGAGCTTCGCCTGCTGGTTGCTTCGCAGCCAACTCGCGGTCTCGACGTGGGTTCGATCGAATTCGTGCACGAGCAGATCGTGGCAACCCGCGATAGTGGCATCCCGGTCTTGATCGTTGCCACCGAACTCGACGAGGCAACGCAGCTTGGCGATCGAATCGCCGTGATGTACAAGGGCAAGATTGTGGGCATTGTGCCCGCCGATACACCGAGAGCAACCCTCGGTCAGATGATGGCAGGAATCAGCGCATGAAACGCGTACTAAAGGAATTCACTGGCGGCAATGCACTGGTTTCGGTGCTCGCCGTATTGGCTTCATTCATCGTCGGCGGAATCTTGATCGCCGTTTCGAGCACCGAGGTTCAAACCACGATCACCTACATCGGTGCTCGTCCGGCTGACTTCTTCAACGCCCTCTGGAACGCAGTCTTTGGCGCCTATGACGCCATGTTCCGCGGAGCGATTTTCAACTACAAGGCGCTTGATTCGGTTCAAATGATCAAGCCGATCACCGAGACGCTGGCTTATGCAACTCCGATCACCATGGCTGGTCTCGGTTTGGCAGTTGCCTTCCGCTCTGGTTTGTTCAACATCGGTGGCACCGGCCAGATTATCTTTGGCGCGATGTTTTCTGGCTGGGTTGGCATCTATGTCGATCTACCTTGGTACCTTCACTTTCCGCTGGCCGTGCTAGCCGGAATCGTCGGAGGCGGCCTATTCGGCGCACTGGTCGGTTTCTTGAAGGCGACTACCGGAGCCAACGAAGTGATCGTGACAATCATGTTCAACTACATCGCTGTCTTGCTGCTCAGCTACCTTCTCAAAACCCCGGTTCTTCAGGCCCCAGGTTCGGTAAACCCGGTTTCTCCGCCGGTTCGCGATTCGGCGAAATATTGGTTCTTTGCCGGTGACCAGTTCCGCATCCATGGCGGTTTGATTGCCATGTTGCTTGCCGTTGTTTTCACCTGGTGGCTACTAAACCGTTCGACTCTAGGTTTCCGATTCCGCGCACTTGGTCACAATCCAAACGCGGCCAAGGTTGCCGGAATCAACATCGGCCTAACCTACGTTTTGGTGATGGGAATCTCGGGTGCGCTTTCTGGTCTTGCAGGCACCTCGCAGGTCCTCGGCACCGAAAAGTTCCTGACCCTTGGTGTTGCCGCCAGCTTCGGTTTTGACGCCATCACCGTCGCGCTGCTCGGCCGCTCAAACCCTTGGGGTGTCTTGGTCGCCGGCCTGCTCTTCGGCGGCCTACGCGCCGGTGCAGTGACCATGCAGGCAAATCAAAATGTGCCGATTGACATCGTTCTCGTGGTTCAGTCACTCATCGTGCTCTTCATTGCCGCCCCGCCACTGGTGCGTGCCATCTTTAGAGTCAGGGCTTCGAAGAAGGCGGTTGCAGCATGAAGCAGAGTAAGCGCACCCCAATCTCGCTGTTAGTGATGTCACTGGTTGGTCTTTGGTTGCTACTTTCGGCACCGGCCGGAGTCACCCAGATTTCGATCTCGACCGACACCGACATCTTCAAACTGGCGGCATTCGATCTAGACGTTAGCTTTGTCAGCGCCCTCGCCTTCGGCGCTCAGATCGGAGCCCTCGGGGCATCTATCTATTACGTGCTGGTTCGCAACCATAAGACCCCGCGTTGGGTGGTAGTGCTATTTGCGGTGGCGTTGGTCTTCGAGATCTTGGTCGGGCTGTTTGCTGGCAAGACCATGACCTTCACCTCGTTGCTTCAGGGCTCGCTGGCTCTTGCGGTTCCACTGATCTTCGGTTCGCTAGCCGGTGTGCTGAGCGAACGTGTCGGTGTGGTCAACATCGCCATCGAAGGTCAGCTGCTAGCCGGTGCCTTTGTGTCGGCTCTGATTGCGTCGCTTTCAGACAACATGTTCGCCGGTCTAATCGGTGCAGTGATTGCCGGCGCGTTGGTTGCTTGGGTTCTCGCGGTGTTTGCCATCAAGTATGTGGTTGACCAGATCATCGTCGGTGTTGTTCTCAACGTGCTCGTGGTTGGTCTAACCAACTTCGTCTTCAGCACCCTGATGGTCAGCAACCTTACGTTCTACAACCAGCCTCCGCGCTTCGACAAGATTCTCATCCCGGTTCTCGGTCAGATTCCCGTGCTCGGTCCGGTGTTGTTCAACCAGACGCTCATCGTGTATTTGATGTACGTCGCGGTGGCAGTGGTTTACTTTGCCCTGTTCAAGACCCGCTGGGGTCTGCGCGTGCGTGCCGTCGGTGAATACCCTAAGGCCGCCGACACCGTTGGCATCAACGTTTTCCGCACTCGCTACGTGAGCGTCATCATCGGTGGTGCACTGGCCGGATTGGGCGGTTCATTCTTCACCCTCGGTCAGGTCGGTGCCTTCGGTAAAGAGATGACCAATGGCGCCGGTTACATCGCTCTGGCAGCCCTGATCTTCGGTCGCTGGAACCCGATTTACGCAGCCTTTGCTGCCTTGCTCTTCGGTTTCGCCGAGAACCTGCAGTATGGCCTAGCCATCATTGGTTCTTCGGTGCCGAGCGAATTCCTGTTGATGCTTCCGTACGCCTTGACCGTGGTTGCGGTTGCTGGTTTGGTTGGCAAGGTCACTGGCCCTGCCGCCTCCGGCAAGGCCTACATAAAGAGTTAGGCGATCATGTCTGTTGAAATCAACTGGGATGCCCTTCGGGCTGCCGCCAACGCCGCAATGGCAAAGGCATACGTGCCGTATTCAAAGTTCAAGGTTGGCGCCGCCGCGCTAACCGAGGATGGTCGAATCGTCTCGGGCTGTAACGTCGAGAACGCGTCATATGGTCTAACCCTTTGTGCCGAGTGTTCGCTAGTTAGCGAACTCTTCATGTCCGGTGGCGGCCGATTGGTTGCTTTCACCTGCGTGGACGGTCACGGCAACATCTTGATGCCGTGTGGCCGCTGCCGCCAGCTGCTGTTTGAGCACTCGACGAAGGGCATGATTCTCGAGACCGTGTCGGGTTTCAAAACCATCGACGAGGTCATCCCGGATGCCTTCGGCCCACGAGACCTAGAAGAGAGAAAGTAATGTCTGAATTCGCGGCCGTTGAGCTGATCATGCAGAAGCGCGAGAAGGGTGAACTTTCTACCGCCGAGATCAACTGGCTGATTGCCAACTACACCGCCGGCGTGGTCGCCGACGAGCAAATGTCGGCGATGGCGATGGCGATTTTGCTGAACGGCATGAGCCGCCGCGAAATCAAAGACCTAACCATGGCGATGATCGCCTCGGGCGAGACCCTGAACTACGCGGGCCTAGCCGCCCCAACCTCAGACAAGCACTCAACCGGCGGTGTTGGTGACAAGATCACCCTGCCACTGGCACCTCTCGTCGCTGCCTTCGGTGTCGCGGTGCCTCAGCTCTCGGGCCGCGGCCTCGGTCACACCGGCGGCACGCTAGACAAGCTCGAGTCGATTAAGGGCTGGCGCGCATCGCTCAGCAACGAAGAGTTTCACAAGCAGTTGGCCGATGTCGGAGCCGTGATCTGCGCTGCTGGTGCAGGGCTCGCACCGGCCGATAAGAAGCTTTACGCACTGCGCGACGTCACCGGAACCGTCGAGGCTATCCCGTTGATTGCCAGCTCGATCATGTCGAAGAAGATTGCCGAAGGCACCTCATCCTTGGTGCTCGATGTCAAGGTCGGCTCCGGCGCATTCATGAAGAACATCGATCGCGCGCGCGAACTTGCCCGCGTGATGGTTCAATTGGGCCAGGATGCCGGTGTGAACACATCCGCACTACTCACCGACATGTCGACTCCGCTGGGTCTAGAAATTGGAAATGCGCTCGAGGTCAAAGAATCGGTGGAGGTTTTGGCCGGTGGTGGCCCAGCAGACGTGGTCGAGTTGACCGTTGAACTTGCTCGCGAAATGCTGCGCCTAGCCGGCAAGACCGATGTCGACGTTGCCGCCGCCCTCAAGGATGGCCGAGCCATGGACAAGTGGCGCCAAATGATCTCGGCCCAGGGCGGAGACCCGGACGCCGAGCTTCCGGCCGCAAGCGAGCACCACGTGGTTGTGGCACCGAGCGATGGCGTGTTGACACAGCTCGACGCTTTGCAGGTGGGAACCGCATCCTGGCGCCTTGGTGCCGGACGTGCACGAAAGGAAGACCCGATTCAGTTCGGTGCGGGCATCACCCTGCACGCGCAGCTCGGTTCTGCCGTGAAGGCCGGCCAGCCGCTGATGACTTTGCACACCGATGAAGCCGAGCGTTTCGAGCGGGCTATGGAAGCCCTCGAGGGTTCGTTTAAGATTGAGGCTGCAGCAACCCCGGCACCACGCAAGATTTTGCTTGACCGCATCGATGGCTAACTGCCAAAACTGAAAGGCAACACCATGGCTCGCTTCAACATCCAGGCTCTTCCGAAGATCTCACTTCACGACCACTTGGATGGCGGCCTGCGCCCTCAGACCATCATCGAACTTGCCGATGCCGTTGGTCACAAGCTGCCTGCCGACAACGCCAAAGACCTAAAGACATGGTTTGAGACTTCGGCTAACTCTGGCTCGCTGGTCAAGTACCTAGAGACCTTCGACCACACCACCGCAGTGATGCAGACCCGCGAAGGTCTTCAGCGTGTGGCTCGTGAGTTCGTTCACGACCTTGCCGAAGACGGCGTCATCTATGGTGAGGTTCGCTGGGCTCCTGAGCAGCACCTGCAGCGCGGCCTGACCCTCGACGAGGTTGTCGAAGCCGTCCAGGATGGCCTCGAGCAGGGCATGGAAGACGTCGACTACCACGGTGGTTTCATCCGCACCGGCCAGTTGGTAACCGCGATGCGTCACGCCGACCGCGGCCTAGAGATCGCGGAACTTGCCGTTCGTCACCGCAATAATGGCGTGGTCGGTTTCGACATCGCTGGTGCTGAAAAGGGCTTCTTGCCAAGCCGCCACAAGATTGCTTTCGACTACCTTGCCTCAGAGTTGTTCCCGGTCACCGTTCATGCCGGCGAGGCAGACGGTGTCGAGAGCATCAAGGATGCGATCGTCTCTGGTCGCGCACTTCGCCTCGGTCACGGTGTTCGCATCATCGAAGACATTCTGCTTTCACGCAGCGAAGGTGACGCCGACTTCGTCGAGCTCGGCGAAGTGGCCCGTTGGGTTTATGACCGCGGCATCGTGCTCGAGACCTCTCCGTCATCGAACCTTCAGACCGGCGCAATCTCGCTGCTTGGCGAGACCATGGCCGACCACCCGTTCGACATTCTTTATGACCTTGGTTTCAAGGTGACCGTCAACACCGACAACCGTCTGATGTCTGGCACCACACTTACCCGTGAACTAGAACTGCTGGTCAAGACCTTCGATTACGGCCTGGCTGACCTAGAAACCTTCCAGCTAAACGCCGCCGAGGGTGCCTTCCAGGATCTAGAGCAGCGCGAAGAACTCATGGACATGATCTCGGATGGGTTTGCCGAGGCAGTTGAGTAGTTTTCCGGCACTAGCCAAAGCCTTTGGCGAAGACTCGATTCGAGTCGGCGCAATCGCACTCGACCGCGAACACGCTATCGAGATGGCGGGGGAGCTGTTGGTTGCCAGCGGCCGTTCAACGCCCGAATACACCGAGTCGATGCTCGAAGCGGTGGCCGAAAACGGGCCTTACATAGTCATCGCCCCGGGGATAGCCTTAGCTCACGGTCGACCATCCGAGGCAGTTCTCGAAATCGGTTTGAGCCTGGTCACTTTGGCCGAACCGGTGATCTTCGGCAACGAGGCAAACGACCCGGTGCGCCTAGTTATCGGGCTTTGCGCGGTCGATCACAGTTCACACATCGACATCATGGCCGAGCTGGCAACCTTTCTCGGAGACAGCGCGTCTGTGAATAACTTGTTAAATGCTGTCCACAACGACCAGATTCGCTTGCTCTTCTAATTCCTCGGGTGACAATAGAAGCATGAAGATTATTGCCGTGTGTGGGATGGGTATCGGCACCTCTGTTTTGCTCAAAATGAATGCAGAGAAGGTGCTGCGCCAGCTGGGTGTAGACGCTACCGTTGACGCCACCAGCGTTGCCATCGCGCGCGAATCACGCGACGCACAGGTGATCTTGACCACGCCTGACTTGGTCGACCAGCTTCAGGGTTTGCCTTCTGAAATCATCTCAATCGAGCACTTCTTCGACCTCGAAGAGATCACCGAAAAGCTCTCGGCTTCGCTGCTCTAATCGAGCATCAAGTTATCGAACTAAGAAACTCGTTCTAGCTAAGAATCAACTTCATCGCGGCATTCAGGGCCGCTAGCTTCTGCTGCGCTTCATCCTTGGACGAGCCAACCGCCTGCAAATAACATTTGAGCTTTGGCTCGGTGCCCGATGGGCGAACAATCACACGTCGGCCGTCGGCCAGGTCGAAACGAACACCGTCGGTAGGCGCAAGCCCGTTGCCGCCAAGCGCGAGATCGCGGAAGGTAGCGACCGAGCCGTCAATGGTTGCCGGTGTCTCGTCGCGCAACTTGGTCATCAGTCCGGCGATCACCGAAAGGTCTGTCACGCGAATCGAAATCTGCCCGGTGGCATAGTGACCAAATAGCTTGCCGAGGTCATCCAAGCGGTCGGCGATGGTCTTGCCTTGAGCGGCGAGACGGTTAGCCAGGTCGGCCACGATCAGGGCGGCCGAGATTCCATCCTTGTCTGGGGTGTGTTCGGAATCAACGCAGTAGCCGAGGGCCTCTTCGTAACCGAAAATCAGGTCAGGTACCTTCGAAATCCACTTGAAACCGGTGAGGGTTTCGCGAAAACCAAAACCATAGTGCTCGGCAACCTTGCCAAGTGCAGAGCTCGAAACGATTGAGCAAGCTAGGTTTCCCGAGCGGCGATCGGCAACCGCGCGTCGGGCCATTTCGTCGCCGAGCAGCAGCCCGACCTCGTCGCCCGTGAGTTGGCGGAATCCGGTTGGGTAGGCGGCATCCTTTATGGCAATCGCCAAGCGGTCGGCGTCTGGGTCATTGGCCAGAATCAGGTCGGCGTGACGATCGCGACCAACCTCGAGGGCCAGGTCCATCGCGCCAGGCTCTTCGGGGTTCGGAAAAGCAACGGTCGGAAAGTTGCCGTCGGGCAGCAACTGAGCCGAAACGGTCTCGGGCTTAGCCAGTCCGACCGACTCGAATAGCGATTCGACGATGTGCCAGCCGACGCCGTGCATTGCGGTGTAGGCGATGCGAACCTTGTCGCCGTCGATTACCTCGCCGGTAAGCGAAGCCGTCTCGGCAACGTATGCCTGACGCAGTTCATCTCCAACCATTTCAAACTTTTCGCTCTTGTTGAGCCCGTTGAAGGTTTTGGTAGCGGCGATCTCGGCAATGTGCCCGGCAATGATCTTGTCGGTCGGCGAGATGATCTGTGAACCACCATTGCTACCGCCGAGATAGACCTTGTAGCCGTTGTCGCGTGGCGGGTTGTGTGAAGCGGTCACCATGATGGCCGCCGAAGTGTTCAGGTGCTTACCTGCGAATGCCAAAACCGGTGTCGGCACTACTCCATCAAATAAATAGGCACGGATGCCTGCCCCGGCCAAAATCTGTGCAGAGTCGCGCGCAAACACTGCGCTGTTGATGCGGCCGTCAAAGCCGATGACCACGCTTGGCGGTTCGACATCCGAGTTGAATTCGGGTTGGGTTAGCAAAAACTTGGCGATGCCCGCCGCGGCCTGTGCCACCAAAACGCGATTCATGCGGTTTGGTCCGGCACCTAGTTCGCCGCGCAAACCTGCGGTGCCAAACTCTAGGCGACCATCGAAACGTGAACTTAGCGCTGCAACGTCGCGATTATCGATTAGCTCTTCGAGCTCGGCACGAGTTTCAACATCTGGGTCTTGATCGGCCCAAGCGCTGGCTGCCGCGATTAGATCGGCAAGGTTCTGGCTCATAGTTTCGAAACAATCTCCGCCAATAGCCCGCTGATGCGAATTTCGGCATCCTTGCCGGCTTGGATGACTTCTTCGTGGCTCAGCGGAGTCTTCTGGATGCCGGCAGCCAGGTTGGTGATCAGCGAGAGGCCAAGAATCTCCATGCCAGCCTCGCGAGCGGCGATTGCCTCAAGGGCGGTTGACATGCCGACGATGTGACCGCCGATGTGCTTGGCCATCTGAACCTCGGCCGGGGTTTCGTAGTGTGGGCCGCGGAACTGGCAATAGACGCCCTCGTCCAAGGATGAATCCACCGTGCGAGCGAGGTCGCGAAGACGCTTCGAGTAGAGGTCGGTTAGGTCAACAAACTTTGCACCCTCGAGCGGGCTGTCGGCGGTGAGGTTGATGTGGTCGCTGATCAGCACCGGTGTGCCCGGCTTCCAGGTCTCTTTGATGCCGCCGGCGCCGTTGGTGAGAATCATGATCTTCGCGCCGGTCGCGGCTGCGGTGCGCACACCGTGAGCCACCTGACGCACTCCGTGACCCTCGTAATAGTGGCTTCGAGCGCCCAGGATGAGCGCATGCTTACCGTTTGGGAGTTTGATCGAGCGAATGGTTGCCACGTGGCCTGGTACGGCTGGCGGAAGAAATCCTGGAATTTGTGTGGCATCGATGCTGGCCACGGTTTCGCCGATCAGATCGGCGGCCTTAGCCCAGCCAGACCCCAAAGTTAGCGCGATATCGTGCTTTGCGACCCCGGTAAGTTCGGCGATTTTTGCTGCGGCTTCATTGGCCAGCTCAAACGGATTTGTCATGGTTCGAGTCTACGACTGGCAGAATAAAAGGGTGAGCACTGAAAAAACTAAGAAGCACCACATTGTCATCATCGGCGGCGGCCCTGGCGGATACGAAGCGGCGCTAGCCGGCGTACAGCTCGGAGCAGATGTCACCCTCATCGAAAGAAACGGAATCGGTGGCGCTGCGGTGCTCACCGACGTGGTGCCGTCAAAGACTCTTATCGCTACCGCCGAGGCGGCTCAGCGCGTGGCTCACGCAACCACACTTGGTGTGAAGTTTTCATTTGCCGGCCAGTCGGTCAAGCCAAAGATTGAGATTGATCTAGCGCAGGTTAACCGTCGTCTTCTCGACCTCGCCGAAGAGTCATCTTCTGACATGCTCGAGACCCTGGTCAAGGAGGGCGTTCGCGTCATCCATGGTTCAGGAAAGCTCGATGGCAACCACCACGTCATCGCAACCCCGGCCGATGGCGGCAAGCCAGAGAAGATGGAAGCCAAGACCATCATCATCGCCGTAGGTGCGCACCCGCGTCAGCTTCCAGATGCCAAGCCAGACGGCGACCGCATTCTCACCTGGACCCAGCTTTACAACCTGGATGAACTGCCAGAGCACATGATTGTGGTCGGTTCTGGTGTCACCGGTGCCGAGTTTGCTTCGGCTTACCGTGCACTCGGCAGCGAGGTTACCCTGGTTTCTAGCCGCGACAAGGTTCTGCCTGGCAACGACAACGATGCGGCAGATCTAATCGAGCGCGTTTTCCGCGGCAACGGCATCGACATCAAGTCGAACACCCGCGCCGACAAGGTGGTCAACACCGGTTCGGGCGTTGAGGTAACCCTCGCCGACGGCAGCGTTATCAAGGGTTCACACTGCCTCATGGCCGTTGGTGCGATTCCTAACACCGAGGGCCTCGGTCTCGAAGAGGCCGGAGTGGTCTTGACCGAGTCTGGTCACGTTCAGGTAAACAAGGTTGCCCGAACCTCACGCGCCAACGTTTATGCGGTCGGCGACTGCACCACCTTCTTGCCGCTTGCCTCGGTTAGCGCCATGCAGGGCCGCACAGCCGTCTTCCACACCATGGGTGACGTTGCAGTGCCAACCGAACTTCGCAACGTGGCCTCGAACGTTTTCACCTCGCCTGAGATTGCCTCGGTCGGTTGGATGGAAAAGGACATCAAGGAGGGCAAGGTTAATGGCTACGTCGAGATGATCGACCTAACCACCAACCCTCGCGCCAAGATGCAGGGCCTCACCGAAGGTTTCATCAAGTTGATCTGTTCAACCGGTGGCACCGTCATTGGTGGCGTGGTCGCCGCGCCTCGTGCATCAGACCTGATCTACCCAATCGCAATCGCTATCGAGAACCGTTTGACCGTGGATGAACTGGCCGAAACCTTCACCGTTTACCCATCGCTTTCCGGCTCAATCAGCGACGCCGCTCGCGCGCTGCACAGCCCGCTGAACTAGCGTTTCAAAACGAAATGGCCTCCCTGATGGGAGGCCATTTCGCTTACAAGGGGAGTATTACTCGAGTTCTAGAAGAACGGTTCCGGCAGGAACTGTTTCACCAACCACAGCGGTGATCGACTTTACGGTTCCGGCCTTGTGAGCGTTCATCGGCTGTTCCATCTTCATGGCTTCGAGCACGATTACTAGGTCACCTTCGGCAACGGTGTCACCAACTGAGACGGCTACCTTCACCACGGTCGACTGCATCGGAGCCTTCACGGCGTTGCCGCTCGAGGTTGGGCCAGATGCGGTTCCATGTGAAGCGCGCTTTGGTGCGTGAGCCACTGGGCCGGCAGCAGCGCCGCCGCTCAGTAGGCGCTTAGGTAGTGAAACCTCGACACGCTTGCCATCGACCTCAACGACCACGTTGTTGCGTTCTGCTGGCTCTGCACCAGTTTCGGCGATTCCAGACCACGCTGGGATGTCGTTGACGAACTCGGTCTCGATCCAGCGAGTGTAGATGCCGAACTTGTTGGTGTTCTGGTCACCGATGAAGGCAGGCTCGTTGACGATCTTGCGGTGGAAAGGAAGCACGGTTGGAAGACCGGCAACTTCCATCTCGGCCAGCGCGCGACGTGAGCGAGCAAGCGCTTCTTCACGAGTTGCGCCGGTAACGATCAGCTTGGCGACCATCGAGTCGAATGAACCCGAGATGACATCGCCAGATTCAACACCGGTGTCTACGCGAACGCCAGGGCCAGAAGGAGCCTTGAACACGTGAACTGGGCCAGGTGCTGGCATGAAGTTGCGGCCGGCATCCTCGCCGTTGATGCGGAACTCGAATGAGTGACCCTTGACCTCGGGGTCGGCATAGTCAAGCACGCCACCTTCGGCTAGACGGAACTGCTCGCGCACTAGGTCGATGCCGGTGACTTCTTCAGAAACCGGGTGCTCAACCTGAAGGCGGGTGTTTACCTCTAGGAACGAGATGGTGCCATCCTGGGCAACAAGGAACTCACAGGTTCCGGCGCCCTGGTAGCCAACCTCTTTCAAGATTGCCTTTGAAGACTCGTATAGGCGACGAACCTGGTCGTCGGTTAGGAACGGAGCCGGAGCCTCTTCGACCAACTTCTGGTGACGACGCTGAAGTGAACAGTCGCGGGTTGAAACGACAACCACGTTTCCGTAAGCATCGGCTAGACACTGGGTCTCCACGTGGCGTGGCTTCTCAAGGTACTTCTCGACGAAGCATTCGCCACGGCCGAAGGCCGCAATGGCCTCACGGGTGGCTGATTCAAATAGCTCGGCTACTTCTTCTTCTTTATAAGCAACCTTGATGCCGCGGCCACCGCCACCGAAAGCTGCCTTGATGGCAACCGGCAGACCGTGCTGGGCGACGAAATCTAGAACCTCGGCTGCACCAGACACTGGGTCAAGGGTTCCCGGGGCAAGTGGTGCGCCTGCGCGCTCGGCAACGTGACGGGCAGAAACCTTGTCACCTAGCTGCTCAATGGCCTTCGGTGATGGGCCGATCCAGATAAGGCCAGCCTCGATTACCTTGGTTGCAAACTCGGCGTTCTCGGCCAAGAAACCGTAGCCAGGGTGAACCGCGTCGGCCCCTGACTTCTTTGCCACGCCAAGAATCTTGTCGATCACGAGGTAGGTCTCAGGGCCGGTGGTGCCGTGCAGTGCGTAGGCCTCGTCGGCTAGCTTCACGTGCATTGCTTCGCGGTCTTGATCTGCATAAACGGCTACCGAAAGGATGCCGGCATCCTTGGCTGCGCGCGCAATTCGAACGGCAATTTCGCCGCGGTTTGCGATTAGTACCTTGGTGATTTTCTTTGACGTAGTCATGCTTCCAAGCCTATTGACTAATCTCGCGGTTTTATTGGCGCGAAATCACAAAAAAATCACGA
>Ga0213922_1000437_pt1 | contig 20778 bp, 30 predicted proteins | sample McNCre2917MG_FD_165060 | JGI IMG/M metagenome (GOLD analysis project Ga0213922, IMG submission 165060) | Freshwater microbial communities from McNutts Creek, Athens, Georgia, United States - 29-17 MG | ecosystem: Environmental > Aquatic > Freshwater > Creek | place: USA: Georgia | collected... | reverse complement strand
ACAAACAATTATACCTTGCTCTACATTTATTACAACAGAGTCTATCCTTGTTCCGTCTCCTAAACCAAATTGACGACCTTTCATTTGTCCCCAATCATTATATAAATCAGAGAAAAAGAATGGAAGGAAACCTTGATATGGAGTAAACCAAGGGTTAGTAGGACTTCCTGCATAACCACTTACCTCATCACCCCAATTGGCATAATCATCATCAATTAATGCTTGATTAGGAATAGGATATATCCATAAATACAATACAGACTGTAACCCTAATGTTTGATTAAATGTAAGGCCTGTAGAAGGACTTATGATAACTGTGCCTGTTGTACCAACTGCTGTAGTTGATACAGCTGCCAATGGCAAAACATTTTGTATCCCAAATGGCATACCTTGTGCTTTTGCTGTAACAATATTATTAAATTCAGCAGCAGCAGCCGTATTAGTTAAATTGAATGTATAAGTATAAAATTCTGCAGTAGAACCCACACTTGGAGTTTTAACTACAGATGTAGCTAAATCTAATCCATAATTATGAGGAGCAGGAAAAGGCATTAATCCTTTTAATACTCCAACAGGTCTCCAAAATTCACCATTTCTAATACCAACGCTAACCCAATCAGTATAATCGCTTGGTAAGTTCCACCAAGATTGTCCTTTTGGTTTAGCCAAAAAAGTTTCTTGTATTAAATGAAGAGAGTTAAAAGACAATTCCCTTACTGCTTCAGTAGCAAAGGTATATGCCTTCATGTAATTATGGACAGTTTTACCATTGGACAAAAGCCAATGGTTAACTATTTGGTCTAAGGTAACATATGAATTAGTAGGTGTTGCCATTTAATATTATTTTATAAAGTTTTCAGGTGACCCTTGGAAGCTCTCATCTCTGATTGTTCTTACTTCATTTACATAAGCTTTAACAACTGCATCAATAACCGCTTCTTCTAAATCAGGAGTTAATGGCAATACGCTGGTTGATGATAATGAATTTAAACTAACCACACATAATTGCATTTCAAATAATTGAGCCAATGTAGTTAGTGTGGCAGTTTGCCATACTCTTACATTAGGACCTTCCCAAGTATAACCAATTCTTTGAGATATTAAAGATGATGATTCTCCTGAACCATTAAGTATTCCATATTGTCCTGGAGGTATTGGTATAAGTTCAGCAGAAGGCAATGAGTTTTTTACAATAACTTTAAATACACCCATTCCATCAGGAAGATACTGAGGGGTTACAGGTATTTTAACCGTATATGATGGATCGTTTACTATACCCGATGCTGGCAAATTAGTATATGTTGCAATCATTACCCCTTGAGGTATTGAGTCTCCATCCATATTATAAGTAACATTGAACATTTCTGCTTTAAGCAATCTGTTCATTGCAGACTCCATATGCTTTTCAATTTCAGCATCTCTTATTCTATCACGCGTACTTGGAAAACCCCCAGAAAGGATTCTACGAATACGCTCTATCATTTGACCTTTAGTAGTAGACATATTTTAATTTTATGATGATGTATATTCTTGTGCAGCTAAATTACTTACTTCTGCAGCACTTAAGTTAACTCCAATATAAGATAGTGCTCTTGATACTACTTCCATCCAATATTCTTTACCAAATTCTATTTCATTATTTGGTGTACCTGAAGGAGTTGTAGCTGCTGGTACAATTGTATTACCAACAACACTATAACCAATTACAGGAGTTGTAGGTTTAGATATGTATTGGAATCTTAAACTATAACCAGTAGCATTAGTTATATATGTAACAGGATATATTTGTATTCCTGAATTTTCAAATACAAATATAGGGGTGTAATCACTTACTGGATATAATGCTGAATTTAAAGCATCTACTAACTCTGTATTTAAATATTGCTCTATTTCAAATATACCTATTCCACCAGGTCCAGCAGTACCACCAATATTATACAAACCTAAATAATAAGCATAATCAGGTACAACTGTTGCTATATCTAAATAGCTTGTTGATGTTAAACTTGAAAGAGGAATATCTTGTTTTTTCCTAAATGGTCTTAAAGCGTCTAATGTTAATTGACTTGAACCATAGTCAGGAGTAGGAGCCCCACCTTTTAATGCCTGGGCAGTAGATGGTAAACCCCAATAGTAATGGAATAAATCATTTTGACCAGCATCTAATGCTTGCGACACCTCTTCAGGGCTTAAAAACCCTCTTCTGTTTTTATCACAAACAAAATTAATGAAATTATATACGTCAAATATTGTAGTCATTGAGCTTGATTATTCTATATAATACGCTCAATAGCTTAAAAAGAAGTGAGTTTCATTATGGGTTTTCTTAACATAATAAGTAATATTACTGCTAACCCAATAAATAATTTTGATATAATAGAATTTTTTCTACTTATTTGATTATCAAGCTCATATATCTTTCTTGCTTGATTTGCACAAGAATCTAACAATATAGCTTCTTTAGCCTTATCAACCACAACGTGGGTTGTTTGTTTATTAATGGTCCTTGTAGGCATTTTACCTAACCATTTAACCCAAAGATTGCCATTCTCTAAATACACGCTAAAATCATTTACTATGGTATCTAAATGACACTCCATAGGCATATTGACCTTAAAGCTATCGTGGATAACTGTATCTTTATAGATTATTGTATCTTTAAGTATTTCTTCCGTAATTGTATCATTAACGCATTCTCCATTAAGGATAACTTGCCTCTTAACTTGGGCATAATATTTGGGATTGCTAAGCACTCTCTTAACAGGGCTACAGGAATAAAGCACGCTAATAATAACGCCCAATAAGAATATACCAATAGCTTTCGTACCCATAATTTATTTTTTACGTTTAAGATTCTTTTTGATTTGAATAACATAGTTAATTATCGCAAGTATTGAAACAATAACACCTAATACAAAGGTAATATTTGTTTTGTCTAAATTAGCAACTATATTTAAAAATAAACTTGCTAACAACCAATAATGGTTTGCTGAAGAATGAGAAGTAGTTACATCCATTATAATAAAATCTTTTTGTAGTTATTAAATCTTTCTAATCTATCAGCAAGTCCGTGAGTTCCACCATTAACCCTTGATGTAATCTTGATTAATGTTTTATCGTCTCTTAAATTGTCTGTATCTGCTATTTTATTTAGGCCATTTTTATTCCAGAACCATATAGCACTTAGTCCTGCATATTCATCATCGGCAACTATATCTGGGTTGTCGTACACTTTGTTATCTTTTATGTCTTGAGAAAATTGTTTGTAATTGTCTTTGCCTGTTAATTGAATATAACCACGGCCTTTAAACTTCCAACCGTCACCACTTTTTTCATCACCATTGCCCATACGGTTTGCATAAACCCTATTAGCTATTTTTTCTGGTTGTCTATGGTAAGCTTCTGCTGATGCAGCTGTAAAATATTTAGGAAAAACCTTAACTAAAGATTCTTTACTATAGTTTAAGTTTTCTGATTTGAATTTAAATGTACCTGATTCGTGAGCAACTTGTGCTAAAAAGTGAGCTGCTCTAAGTGGCGTGTCAATGCCATTAGCTGGCATTTGGTCTAAAAGTGGCTGAGGAACAATGCCTTTTAATTTTTCAAACATATAGTATAATACGCTCATAAAAAAACCCTATATACGTTAGTACATAGGGATAATTTTAATTGAAATACTTGAAAGGGAAGTAGAAACTCCCCCGTTCAAGATTTCAACACAAACACAATCTTAAGTTATTTTTTTAATTTTAATTTATGTTTTGACAACATACTTAAAAGTTCTGTATGGACATCTTTACCTGATTTTTCTTTAGAAGCCCAAGTAGCATATGCTTCAATAACTTCGTTGATTTCCATATCAACTAATCGCATAATGTCTCCTTTAGAATCAGACCATTTAAGTTTTCTTTCTTCAACATCAATGTAAACAATGTCTTCATCAATTGCTAAAGATATTGTTGCTTTAATGTCAAACAATTTATCTTCCATTCTTTCCATAAAATCTTCTGGGAATTCATGGGCAAAACTTTCAATTTCAAAACGAACTTGCTCTTCGCCTAATTCGTAATCATATCCTAATAATGAAGCAACTTTAGGTAAATCTTCTTTTGTAATTAAAGCTGCTTTTTTAATAGCATCCATTTTAGATTTCAATTCATTACGAGCTTCTTTAGCTTCTGCTTCAAAATCAACTCTTTCTAAAATAGCACCTACATGTTCATCTCTAAATTTATTAGATTTATTAAATGAACAAAGTTCTAAATATTGAAATAATTCATCATCTTGTGAATTGCCAATAGTTAAATTTAAAAAACCATTAGTAGAACCTGGCTCTAACCAAACTCTTCTAATTTTATCGTGAAGAGGGTTGCCATAAGAGTCAACTCCTCCTATTAAACCAATCTCAACCCATTCTCCTGCTTTTTCATTAAAAAATCTTGAAAAACAAGGTAACATTAATTTAGCTTGAAATATTGGACTTGTATCTTCTCCAAATGGATCATAACTAAAATTTAAAAATCTATAAGTAATTACTGTACCTCTTTTAGGTAACTTTGGCATTATATCCTCAGGGATATTATTATACATGCCAATTTTTTTAAGTGCCATATTTGTGTAGTTTTGTTTGTGAAGAAATTTTAAAAATATATTGGGGGCACTTTCGTACCCCCTTTATATTAAGTTAACTATGCATTAACTTGGTATTTTGCGAAACGATTAGGAGCAAATACTTCCAATCCAATGTTTGAAGTCCAAGTAGTAGTTAAACTCATTTCTTGGTTAGTTGGAGTTGGAGCAAGAGCACCAGTCATGATTTCTGCAGTTTCAGAAGAACCTAAACCTGGAGTAGGTTGTGGTTGGTAACGATAACGGAAGTAATCAGCCATTCCACCACCAACAGTTTTTACTTTACCCATTGGCATGAAGTATGCAGATTTAGTTACAGTAGAACCAGAGTAGTTCATAACATCTTGGTTAGACAATACTTTAAACGCTTTTAAGTTGAAAGTAAATCCACCATGACGGAATTTTTCTGCTTCTAAATCAATTTCACGACCATCTACAACAATACGAGCAGAGTTAACACCTGTACCTGCAGGAGCAGTTGCAGAAGAACTTGGTAAGTTTTTCAAGAAGTCAGAAATTGTTGCAACAGCTGCATTAGAACCAGCAATCATATACTCAAAAGGAGAACGAGCAGCAATTAACTGAGCTTCCATTTGTGATAAATCACTTAAAGTGAATGTATTAGGAGTAGCAACTTGACCATTAATACCATAAGTAGTAATGTAGCTATCCATACCACGAGTAGTTTGGGTTGCATAAGTTTGTCCATATTGGCTAAATGGATATCCTTGGAAAGTATCAGTAGATGCTTGTCCTAACCATAAAGCTAATGAAACGTCACCACGATGTTTTTGTAAAGATTGAATGTTTTCATATGGTAAGATATAAGGTTTACCATTGAATTCTAATTCAATTTTAGACATATTTTGAACGTCAGTAATTTTCAAAGTGTTTCTAAAAATTTGAGTTTGGTTTTGTAATTTGTTTACTAACCAACGACGTTGTTGTGGAGCATCAGAACCTTCAGCTTGAGCATTTGAAAAACAAGATAATTTAGAAGCTGCAGTTGCAGATAAAGTACCAGCATTTACTGAAGTTACAACGATTGTATTTGTACTTGTGTTTTTAGTAGTTACACGACCAACACCACCTTGTACAGCATAACTTGTATCTGGGAACTTAATTAAGTCATTAAGTAAGATAAAATTAAATGAAGTTGTAGCAGAAGGGAATACAATTGTAATTGCAGTTGTACCGCTACCAGTAATTGTAGCACCTGTTAAGTCAATCAAGTTATACAACTTGTCATTATACATGTTGTAATAGATTGGCATAGAAGTAGCTTCTTTTTTGCCAGCCATCCATAAAAAGTCTAACCACTCAGCATCATCTTGAGTGTCAACTAATTGTTTGTAGATGTCTCTTTGGTCTAATAAAGAAGTAGAAACAATTAAGTTACTATTACTTTGTGAGACCCATGGTTTGTCCGTAGGACCTTGGTTACCATATCCAAAAGGTAATGAACCATTACTAAAATTTGCCATTTTGTTTTTGTTTTAAAAGTTTAAGTTATTGTTTAAAAGAAAGGCTTGTTGTCTATAGATTTAATTTTAAACCCTGAGCCTGAAGGTGCAGATGTTACGTTATCAGAAATCTTAGTGTTTTTTAACTCATCATAAAGCCTTTTTTCTCCAAGTGAACGACCATAAGCTATAAGTGCTTTTTCAACTCCTTCCATACTTGCAGCATAGTTTGCTACTTTATAAAACTTGTTCATGTCCACTTTGCCATCTTGGCCTAAAAACATTTGGAAGAATTTGTTGCTGTCTACCGCTAATTCAGAAAGGTTTAACCCCTGGTTAACTTCATAGTTTAGTTTTGTGTCTCCAACTCCGTATTGCAGTAAACGACTTGTCTCAAGTTGTTTAGTAGCAGGATGTTCTTTCACATAACCTTGAAACTCTTGTAGTTGTTTCAACTGAGCTTCTTGTTGAGCTTGCATTCTTGCCTCTACACTATTAGGGTTTTTAGATGGTGTATATTCAGCTTGTTCCTTTTTTAATCCCTCTCGGATTTTGTCGGCTTCTACCTTCAATAACAATTTTCCAACCCTGTCTTCTGATTCGTCTTCCGAACCTATATTGTATTCTTTATTCAGTTTTCTTTGAAGTAAAAGATTTCTTTCTTCTTCAGCTAAAGTAGGGTATTGACTTTCAATTTGCATTTTAATTATCTCTTGGTCAGAGATTGCGTCGTAGTCAATGTTTGTCTTAATTAAAAATTCATCTAATGATTCGTTTTTATAAGCCTCTACTAATTTCTTGAAATAATCATCTTCTTTTACTCCTAATAAATCAAATGGGTCAACTTCTTGCTTTGCAACTTGTTGAGGCTCACTTGATTCATCCCTATATATTACGCTCTCATTTTCTTGAGTAGCAGAAGCTTGTTGTTGGCCAGATTGTTCTTGAGTTTGTTCTTGGCTTTGTTCTTGCTTTTGCTCTTGAGGTTCTTCTTTTTGGTTAGTTTCATAACCTGTTGAAATTCCTTTAAATACAAGTTTGTTTTCCTTAGTAGGTACAACTTGAGCGGTTTCAATTTGTTGCTCTTGAGAAGCAGGTGCTGCAGTTTGTTGTTCTGTTTGTGGTGCTACTGGTTGCTCTGCAACTTGAGTAGTTTCTTGTACTTGATTTTCCATTTTATATTTGTTTGTGTTTTAGTGTTATTGTGCTGCCTCTTCAAGTGTTTCTAACCCTGATGGCATTTGCTCTTCTTGTTGAGGTTGCTCTTCATTAGGAGTTGCTCCAGGGTTGCCTACAAATGCAAAGGTATCTAAATCTATTGGTAATTGTCTACCTTGTTGAGTAATTGGTTCTACAGTTGATTTTAATTCAGCTTCTACATCAATTACATTGATTTTTTCATCAAGGTCTTCTTTCAATAGTTTTGTTTTATTGTCTCTTAAGTTAGCTACATCTCTTTCTTTAGCTTGAACAAATGAAGACTCAACTCTACCAGATGCAGCAATTCTTTCTCTTTCTAAATCAAAGTCACCTCTTAATTGAATTAATTTAGCTTCCATTTCTGCTTTAGCTTGAACTAATTTAATATCTAATTCTGTTTGTAATTGAGCAGTTTGTTGCTTAGCTTGTTCAGCTACCATAGCAGATTGTTGTTGAATCTGACCATTCATTTGCTGAGCTTGAAGTGCTTCTTTTTGTTTCTTTTCTAAATTTTTCTTAACCTTATAAGCCAAAAATAATTCAGCTTGTTTAATGTTTTGAATGTTCTCTAAACGAATAACATCATCAATATTAACTTGGCCAGATTGTAGAGCAACTTTCATTAAATCATCTAATTTAGCTTTTTCTTCAGCCGTTGGTTTATCTACGATAGTAATACCAAATGTATATTTAGAAATCTCAGGGGAAACTTTTAAGAACTCAACAGTTCCAGAACCTAAAGACTTTTCAAAGTCTTCTCCATCTCCTGATTTAATAATATCTTGAACACGAATAATAATAGCTTCAGCAAGGCTTTCCGCTAATTGACGGTCAGCTGCAAAGATATCACCCATCGCATTATTAGTGCCAGACGCAGCTAAATTAGCAACAGTAGTCAAGAATTTAGGGTTAGGAGTAGAACCATCAGTCAATTCATTTAACCCTAATGTTTGTCTAATTAGGTCAATGTTTTGATTGATTAAAGTCCAATACTCTTGTATTGAATTACCTACTCCACCCGCCAATTCTTCTACAGCTTTCATTCTAATTTGCTGATTATTCATATTGACAGAACGGGTTACTAATACCCCTCTTTGGAAGTATAAGTCAAGGATATCATATGGAGTCATTTTCTCTCCACCACCTGTAAGACTAATTTCTTCTAAAGCAGCTAAGTCAATCATGAAACCATGAGGAACGGCTGTATTTAGTTCGTGTTGTAATCTTGCGTATGCTAATTGTATTGAGTCAGCGTAAGGAATAATAGCTTCCATACGGCTGAATGTTTTCATATCATAAAAGTCAGATGCACATAAATGATAGCTTGATTTAATACGAGCTATATTTAATGGGTCTCTTTTCATATCATACATACGACCATAGTCAAAACATAAGTCAGTACCTACAACCCATTTTACTCTATATCCACCTTGTATTTGTTTTCTTTTATATTTTTCTTTCTTATTATTATAATCTTCAAATGATGCTTTACCAAATATTACATTACCTCTTTTATCTACCCTTTCTTCTCTAACTAATTCGTCAGTAGAGTAAATTTCTAAATCTAATACTTGAACCTTTCCTTTATTCCAAAAGTCAGAATAACTACCATAGTAAGCATTACCAAGTGGAGTTGCTTGTCTCCATTGGTTTGAGTTAGCATACATATACAAGAACTTAATGTCATCTTCAGATAACTCGCCATTACTCATTGGTATTAATTGAGCAACAGGGGTTTCTACAATCTCCCCAACATATCTTAAATCTCTAAAGTCAGGATAAGTGCAATAGTTTAATAGCATCCTTCTTGGGTCAACTCTTCTAACGCCAACAAGGTCGCCATCTCTATAGTCTTTATATGAAGCAAATCCGTAGTCAAATAAATCTTGCAATACTTGTCTTCTTAAAGAAGGATAATCATTTTGAGAAAAAGTTAATTCTACAACTTGTTCTGCTTCCATAGCAGCATTATGACGAATACCTAACTCTAATACTTGCATTCCATCTAAATCATCAGGTTCACCAGCTTCTTGTGCCACGACAGGGGAATCAGTTAAATCTTCCATACCCATAGACATCATAGCCTCTCTCATTGCAATTTTAACCTTAATCTTCTTTAGCTTTTCATCTACTTCAGATGCAGCAAAAGCGTCAATAGGATCTATTTGTATATCATAGTTTTGTTTCTCTAACATACTCAAAGCTATTCGTCTAAACTTTGGTATAATAGGTAAAACAGACCAATCTACAACTAATGTGTTATTTGTAGGGTCTTGGTCAGGAGTTAATATCTTTTTGTATCTATCAGTAGCTTGACGACCTTGTGCATAAGTTTTAACCCACTCATACTTGTCTCTTGAACGCCAACCAATACTACCAAATGGCGTATCCCCATAAGCAGAAAATGCTGCTCTTGCATACTGAAGCAACCAAGGCTTTTCTCTTTTCTTTTTTGGGTCTATGTTTTCATCAGGAAACGAAACTCCAACTGATGACATTACTTGCGGTGATTCCATATTTACTGCCCTCTCGGCTTTTAAATTATCTTTATAATACGCTCATTACTAAAACCTGAGCTTACCAAATTTAAATGTTTTGTTTTGTTTACCCCTCATGAAAGGTAAATAATCTTCTATTTTAGCGTCTTGTTTTCTTTCTCCTGTGGCATATTGAATATTAACCATCATAATTAAAGCATAGCCAAAAGCCATAGCAGCGTCAAATTTAGTTGTATTGCCTGGGTCAAACTGTAGCCAATCTTCTATAAGTTGTTCAAATTCAACAGTATCTATATTATCTTGAATGAATTGGTCTGTTATTTCAGCTATGTAATTATTGTTCATTGTAGTTGCAGCTATCCCAGGTTCTGTTTTGCCAGGAATAGTATATGCAAAACTTTTATAATCTCTTGCCTCAAAGTATCTCAATATCCCTGGTTTTTGATTCTCTATTAACCCATGGATACCATAATAAACCAAAGCCATCAATACATCTTCATAAAACTCCTCAGGATTGCCAGGTCTATTTACATAAAGCAATACAGGTCCTTTATCGTATTTAGTAGGTATTAAAGGATTGTATTTTTTCATTATACAAAATGCTCCATTAGACATTCTTGACCTATGGCCATCAGATACTTCTTTATGGTCATAAGGGTCACATCCTGCTGTATAGTTGCTGTTATTTAATGGCATCCAACCTTGAAATGTTTTCTTCACTAAGTTGGTTTCATGTTCTATAGGCAAATAACTAATTAAGAATTTGCCATTAGGGTTTTCCAGGAATATAACTTTAGAATCTTTAACTCCATTTTCCCAAGCAAAGTTACCTTTAACTAATTTAGGATTAGTCCATTTAAGCAAATCTAATCTATCATTTAGTTTAATAGGGTTGAACTTACACAAAGAAGAATCAATTTGAAATGCTTCTTTTTCGTCTAATGGTTCTTTTCTTTTTGCAGAAGATAAAGCCCTTGGGTCATCTCTTAGTGCAAGCCTTTCTTCTAATATTTCTTCTCTTGCTAAATCTTTATTGGCAACCCCATATTCATCAATATATCTTGTTTCATCTGCAGGCGTAAAGAATCTATACATACCTGTACGAGTTCTTTTTCCTACTTTTTCTAATTGATTAGAACCTTTCCACAAATCAAAGAATTCAGCACCACCACTTTCCATATCTTCTACGGTAGTTGTATGGAGAGCTTTTCCTATGATTCTACCTTGGTCGTCCATAAGACAAAACCTAACAACGTCCCAACGTCTATTAACATTAACCATAGTTGTTTTACCAACCTCATCTCCAATATATATACCAAGCTTCTGTCCGTCATAAGCACCTTCAACAGATGACTTAAAATCTACGCCTGACATCAACTCATCTTCTTCTATATTAATCTTACCACTATTAAACTTTAACCCTGTTGCTGGCACTTTACCTGTGTTAGGCAAATCACTTACAGGTTTAAAGAAAGATACTAACTTTCTATATGGATTTACAATGGCCTTTCTAAAGACTTGCTTGGCATCATCATCCGTTTTGGATTGAATACCTGCCAAGAAGTTTTCTGACCGAGAAGCTGCCTCTAATGCAATACAACCAGCTCTATATGTTTTACCACTACGACGCTTTGTAACTTCGGTTAACCCAAAGCAAGTATCATCTTCTACTGCATAATCCCATGCATAAAAGAATTTTCTATCTACATCTCTATAACGAGGTAACCCAATATCTAAATGATAACAAGATAAATAAAACCAATGGATACCTGTTATATATACATCTTCATTATTACTTCTAAACCAATGGCCACTCAATCTTCTTATCCAGCAATATTCTTTAAACTCTTCTAACTCTGGGTGAATATATTGAGGGTCTCTCTTTCTTTTCTCTATCTCTTCCTGTTCCCATTTTGGAACAAGTTCAAATCTTTTATCTATTTGCCAATAGCAGTATTTGTTTTGGGTAGACCTTCTTTCTATACCTGCATACTCTTCTTTTTTAGTAAACGGATTATACAAGAAACCCTTTCTTGGCAAATAGCATTTAAGCCCTTGTACATCTACTAATTGTCCACCTGTATCTTTAATCATTATTTAAGTTTTTTGGCAATAGCTTCAGGAGTAAATGCCATACGAGTATCGTGTTGGTCTTTTAATTCTTCATCTCCTGCAAACAATCTGATATATAAAGAGTCAATCTTTTCAATCATATCTCCCATTTGATTAAGTAGTTTATTTTTAATCTCAACTGCTTTTAATATATCTATTTCTTTACCTGTATCGTCATCTTCAATTTTCTTTCCAACTCTTTCAGCATATTCTACAAATGTAGACTCAAGGCTGCAAATTAAAACCCATACCCTATTATTAACTACATTAGTTAAGAAACTAATAGCTAATTCATAGTTAGGTTCTACCATTAGACCTACTTCTTTCTTTGCCCATTCTTTCCTTCTTTTGATATCACTAAAGTCTCTTACCGCAGGACTTCTAAAATCATACATCCAAGACAGATACCTAAACTGTTTGTTTAAGTCAACAAAGCCAATTGATTGAGGCACAACTGATTGCAAGTTTGGATAAGCTGCAATAATATCTCCATCAACCATAGGGTTAATAATCATTGCACTTACTTGTTCTTTTGTATATCTACTCGTTGCCATATCCTACAATTAATTCTTTATCCATTATCATTCTACTTCTTCCATCAGGGAACTTATAATAACTTCTAAACATTTCATTAAAGTATAGCTTAGCACCAGCAGCTACATCTAAATCACCTGATACAAATTCCCCACAACCTTTTAATACTTTAGATTGAATAGAATCAGGAATAATTAAAAATGATGATTTCATTTCTTCCCCTTTGATATCATCCATTATTATCCACTTACCTAATCCTTCCCATTCTGTTTCTCTTTTAACAGCAAGTATCATAAATTCTTCTGCTTCCCATACAACTTCATTATTGTATCTCTTAACCCTATTGTAGATTCTTTCTTCTCCAATAGTATAATAGTCAGCTACCATTAAATAGCTGACCATTACTTCATCACCTTCTTTTATATTATGAGGGAATCTTCCGCCTACGGAATGAACTATTGCAGTTGTTACTGCCCATTGTTCAGGTTCAAATGAAGGGTCAATATATAACTCTACTCCATTTTGTGTTTTAATTGTTGTTTGTAGTGCCTCTGGAATTGTAACGAATACATTAGACCCTACAGGCTTCATACTGTTTTGTGTTTCCATTGTTTGTGTGTGTTGTGTTGATTCGCAAATATACGGAAATATCCGTTATTATACTATTTCTTTTTCATACGGCCAGCAATAGCTTTTTTTACCATAGCTGCTTTACCATACTTTTTCATTCCTACTTTAGCTGCAATTGCTGCACCTATTTCTTTTGCTTTAGCAGGAGACTTACCTTTTTTCATGTATTCTTTTGCTGCACCTTTTGCCAATGCTTTGAATCCTACTTTAGTTGCTTTTTTCTTTTCCATTATATATTTGTTTTAAAAGTTACCTACCTTGACCTCTATACTTCTTTGGACGAGGTGTATGTTTATTATACGCCTTCTTTGCATTACCTCTTTTTCTATCCCCAAAAGTTACTTTGTTTGAATTGCTGATTTGTTTAGCCATTAGCTTTTTTCTTTAATGTTTGAACTGTTTTATCTGAAAGTAATTTTTTAGTTGTTGCACCTGTAACAGCAGCTGCACCTATTTTATTTAAAGAATTCACAATTTTACTATAATCAAATTTATTTGCATCTGTAATATATGGGTGATTTTCTTTAGCAAAATTAGTCATAATGCTTTTTATTTCAGGTATATCTTTCTCTGTATATACTCTATTGCCAAGTTTATCTCCAAGTTTCATTCTAAGTTCATGTTGAACAGCTTCTTGTTCTAACTCTTGGTCTGTATCTAATCCTGACCAAGCATCCTTTAATATTTTTCTTTCTTCAGGTGTAGACGGGTTTCTAATGCTTCTACTATGACCTAATTCATGAATTGCAGCATCATATGTTTTTTTATAATCTTGACCTTTTCTAACTATTGCTAAATCATTTAAATCTCCAATATCTTCTGCAAGATATCTTCCTTCTGCTCCATTTTTAGGAACTAAAGACTCAAGAGTTTTACCTTTTAAACTTTTATCATCTTTTTGTATTAATTCATATAGTTGTTTAGCTTTAGGATTGTCTGGAAACATTGCTTCTGTATTAGTTATATCAAATGTTTGTCCAGGTCTAAATTGCTGCATTTTAGCTTTATTATATGGAGATTTAGAAAATGTCAATGCGTCTCTATTTGCATCTGCTAATGCTCTTACATCTTCTGGTAAATTATTAGGCACATATACTTTATTGCCAAATAAATCTTTTTGAACTAATTCATCTTTTACTTCATTTTCAACATTGCTTTTAATAATGTTTTTTAAAGCTTCAGGTGCACCTTTTTCTTCAAATAATCTTAATAATGCTTTACCAGCTCCAGGAGCTTCTAATACAGCAGCTATATCAGCTACAGGGATACCAACATTTTCTGCCCAAGCATTTAATTTTTCGTTTGGAATAGATGCTGCCAAATCTCTTTGTCTTGATTCTTTTTCTAAATCTGCTCTAACTTTTTCACCTACATTTTTATAAACAGGTGCAGGACCTGCATCATTAATAAATTTTTTTTGGCTTTCTTGTTTTCTTTGCAATTGACCAAGAAACATCTTATATGCTTCTTTAGACGCTGGGTTTTCTTCAGGTCTTGGTTTTGCTTTACTTGTATTATCTACAGCATTAGCAGCCTGCTTAGGCTTAGGCATATTAGCCAATAATGTTTCAATTTGTTTTTTAGATAATTTATTTGCCATTGTTAATTTTTAATGTATGGTTTGTACTGTATTTAATATCATTTGAATCATAATGACGAACTCTTCCATCGTCCTTATTTGCCACCACCCATATTGTATTTTGATGTATTCCATAATCTATCATTAATATTGCGATGCCTTCTCCGTGGGGAGTATCAACCCATATAGTAGATTGAAACTCGTGGATAGTTGTCATTACTTTTTCTTTTTAGCAGTTGATTTAGTTTTAGCAGATGATTTAAATCTTTCTCCTTTACCTGAAGTTTTACCTTCTCTATACACTTTAGATTTAGTACTCCATAAATCGTGATATGCCCAATGGCCAGCAGTTAGTTTAGAACTGTTAGCTTCTTTAGCGTGACGTTTCTTATATTGTTTACGAGCTTCTGGGCTATAGTTAGAACTATATCCTTTAGCACCATAATGGACAATCTTTTCTTTGCCATTAGCACAAGCTTTAACCACTCGTTTATGTTTACCATCTGTATCAGCCTTAGGCTTATTACAAGGCATTTTTGATTTATCTAATTTTGCTTTTGCCATTACATTCTTTTTTTAGCCATTTTAGATTGAACTTTAGTCTTTACCTTATTAGGTAATTTTTTACCTTTAGGGGTTTCTTTTTCCCAACGCTTAGCCATCTCTGGTTTGTTAGCGTACATAAATCCTCGTTGTGCTTTACTTTTAAATGGCATAATTATAATTTAAAAAATTCACTATATAAATTAGATATAGTTTCAGCTATACCTTGATTTGCTTTATTGCAAGAATCTGAAATTCCACTTTTAATCTCATCAACAGTATCAACATCTAATACTGAAGATATATCAACAAACGAAATACCATTATAACTAACTGTAATTTTAACAGCTTTTACATCAGGTATTTTTTCCCCTTTCTTTTCAAGCTCAGCTATTTTAGCAAGTATTTCTTTAGCTCGTTCAAATGTTTTTTGGTCCATAATTAATATTTATCTAATACATATTTTCTTTTAATATACCTTGCCCTTCTCATTAATGCACTATCTAAAGAACTACTTATATCTTCAAATGCTTTTCTCAAGCCTTCATTATATCCAAACAATTGGTTATTAGCCATAATAGCAATATCCAATCTTTCTTTCAAACTATCAATTATAGCTTTATTCCCAACTTTGCTAAGTAAGAATAGACTATCAATTTGATTTTTTTGAGTATTAATTTTTTCATTGTAGTTATAGAATTTAGTGTTAATATCTTCCGCTTGTGACTTCAATAATAATACGACCGTATCTCCATTAATTATTTTTGTTTTCGGATACGATTGGCTTAAGCTCAAATGGCTTACCAGCAACATCATCGTCATCACCATTAATCTTTTCATTGAGTTTTATATTTTCTTGTTTTAATTCAGTTACTACAATTTTAAAACTATCGCAAGCTTTCTCTGCGTGCTTTAGCTCACCAACACGTTTTTCTATAAACTGACTATTTTTTTTTACGGTTACGGTAACCATAGAGTCAATATTTATAGAATGCCATCCTTTAACTTCGTGAGATCGGATTGCTTTCTGTGCTGTTATAGAGGTCAACATTATTAATATTAACCCAAGTATAACAAGTGTAATTATTGCTGCTGCTTTATTTGGTTGCATTGATAATTGCTTGTTGTGCTATGATGTTATAAATAATTGAGTCTTTCTTATCTACTGTCTTTTGAAGATTACGATTGTCTTCAATGCAGTTATCAATACCTTTGCTTGAACCAGCCTTCATATCTTTGTATACATAGATAATACCAAATACACAAAGGAAAGCTACCGCTGCTATTGGGTACTTTCTAAATTGATTAAAACTAACAGGTAGTTTAACAGCACCTGATGCTGTGTCTACTACCTTTTTAGTCGCTGTTTTTTTAGTTGCTGGTTTCTTCGCTTGAGTCATCAGTTTTGTTTTTCTTTCCAAAATATCCATCAATAGCTTTTTCAACTACTTTCAACCCTAATAGAGCAGCAATCAATAAAGTTACTGAATATACTAAAGCCTCAGATGGAGCTACATGTTGCTCGCTAAAGCTATTATGGTATAGGGTTACACCCAATAGAATACCTAAGAATAAAGCAATCAAACGCTTCATTGAAGGAGCATCAGGTTTATCTAAAAAGAAACCTGCTATAAAGTTTATTAATTTCTTCATTATACAGTTGGTTTAACTACATCAATAACTACTACATTACCTGGATATAAAAATTCTAAAACATCTTGAACTTCCATAATAGACAATGTTTCACAAGGGATAGTTGAATACTCATCTGGAGTAATATCACAAGTAATTAATTGATTGTAAGAAGATACAGTTGCTACTTCTGATTTTCCTGACTCATATGCTTCTTTGTTAACAAATGTAGAAATACCTATTTGAACAGGAATGCTACCTTTTTTTTCTTGGAATGATTGAGTTAAGAACTCATTGATTACAACTACTGCACCTGCAGGGATATTTAATCCTGTTGTTGTTAATACTTCTGCGTTGATTTGTAAAGCTTTCATTTTATATGTTTAATTTATAGATTATAGATTTGTGTGGGTGTATTTATGCCAAGCTGTGCTATCCCAAAATGCTAATACATTTTGTGTAGTAGAATAAACATGTAAACCTGTAGCAGGAGCAACAATAGAAGTAATTTGAGCATCAGTCATTCTTGGAAATAAAAATCCACGAGTAGTAGATTCCATTTGAAATAATGCTGAAGCATCTACACTATTAATACCCATTGTTACTTGACCTGTACCATACATATTAAATAAGTTAAGTGTATCAGCACTATTTCTTAATCTTAATACACTATCTGATGTAGTAGCACCACCTGCTTGAACATGAAGTCTAGCAGCAGGAGAAGATTGTCTAATACCTACATTACCATTATCTAATACAGTTAAGTTATTAATACCACCTGATGTAGTTACTCTCAAACCATAAGTTGCAGATGTTGTACCTGTACCTTGGATATATAATCTTGCAGCACCTGGTGTTGCAGTCCCAATACCAATGTTGCCTGTTGTTCCTAAAAATAGACCTGTTGAACCACCAACACCATCGGTCATTTCTTTATTTGTTGCTCCACCTATAGTATTATCAGCATATTTAAATAAACTCTGATATGTGGATTGAATTGTATTACCTGTTAAAGTTGCCATTGTTTTATATTTTTAAAATTTTTAATCCCAATTAAATGCTGCATTTTCCCATTTCATTGTTGCGTTTTCCCAAAGCAAACCACTTGTAACTCCAGCTAATTCTTCAGCATTAATAAACAATTTAACTAAAGAACAAGTAGATGTACTTGATACATACTTTATTTGAATTGGTAAAAATTGTCCTGTAGTTACTCCAAAAAAAGTTACAATAGTATTTGTACTATCACCTGCCATTATCACACTTAAGTTACCAGCACCACCAACATAAACCCCACCACTTCTTGTAATATATGTATTGTATAATATTTGATTAGGTCCTGTAATAGGACCCGCTATTACATCATAAGCTGTAATAGGTTGAACATTTATATCTCTTAAAAAACTACTCATTATCAAATGGGTTAAATGTTGATTCTTTTATATTTATATATCTACCTATACTATCTTTATCTAATAAAAATAAATAATCTGGTATTTGTATATTATCTAATTCTTGTTTGCTTATATAATACTTTTCATTTTTATTTATTACACTAAATAACCAATTACCATCAAATGTAAAATTTTTATTATTTATAATATCTGCTATATTTTTATTTATTTCAAAATATTTCATTACAAAGACCTTTTTAAATAGTTATTATAATTATTCATAATTCCAATTAATTGTCCAACTTCAAAATCAGCTAATATTTCTCCAATTGAAATACAACTTAATAACCTTGTAGAAGGACTGTAAATATTTATATTAATTCCATCAAATGTACCTGCTAATGCAGATATATATATTGGACAATCTGGAACCCCATTATATGGACTTGAAAAATTTGTTATAGCGCCATTTTTATATGTTTTTAAAGTTCCACTTGAAGTTCTTGTCATACCATATATCAAATTTGTTGGCAACCCGTCATTTAATACATCATTTGAACTGTTTATAGCAAAACGTGTAGAAATACTTGGATTAGTATTTAATGGACTTATTGCAGTAAATGTATTTGCAAGAGGTCTTTGACTACCTATAGAATAATCATTTACTAAATCCGATTTGCCTTTTATGGATGCCCCAACATAACTTCTATAATTTATGTTATCACAATATTGATTTGAATTTCTTTGAAAAATATGAGGATAATTTCCCCATGATTCCAAAGCTAAATTAATATTTGTATTATATGCTCCACCTTGAGATGAAACTCCAGATGACCATTGTAACTCACTTCCCAATTGAATTAAATTATATGGACCTGTTGGATTCATAAAGTTTAATCTATAGCATTGTGCATTTGCTGCATTAACATCTACGTTATAAGGAACTTTTTGATATGCCGTAGGTGCTCCAAAACCTGCATTAAATACATTTGAACTATTACCTTCTATTTGTAACCCATATATATAAACCACTTCTCCATTAGTAGGTCCAGAATAAAAATTACCTGTTGAATTACCTATTAGCCAAACTCTATTAAGATATACATAAAAAGCAAGGTAATTAGGATTAGTTGCTGATGCTTTTATATAAATAGAATAAGTCATAAATGCTGACTTAAACCATACTCTATAATAACCATTAGGTGCAGCTATAACTCCTGATTCATTTACGTTTACTGTTGTTGTACTTATATTAAATGTAGTTGCATCAATAATAATGCCAACAGGGTTTGTTTGACTTGCATTTGAATATGTTTCTGCATTAGAATTATAACCCATCATCCAATAAGCACCAACATTGTTCAAATAAACAGTTGAAGCGGCTGATACTGGAAAACTCATTTGATATGTTTTTGTACCACCATCAGGGTTAATTTCTGATGTACTAACCGAACCATTTAACCCATTAGCATTTACAATCATTCCCATACCTGCATCAGACATATCTTGAGTTGAACTACTTGTAGTCCAAACACCATTTCTATACTTTTGAATAAAAGGATAAAATGCTTTTATTTTAGATTGTATTGCTGAGTTCTGGATATCATCAGATAACAATTGAATTGCAGTTTGTTGCACAGGGTCAGTTATCCCACTTACTGCAATAAATGCAGAAGCCAATGTAGGTGGAACGTATGGACCTTCAATAGCTATTGATGCGCCAGATGAATTTTGTATTCCTAAATACATAGATTAGAATAAAGCTATTAAATTAGTTGCACTACTTGTGCTTGAAATATAAACTACTTGAATAGGTAAAAATGTACCTGCCGTAACACCAACAAATGAAACTAAAGTTCCAGTTGAATCACCAGCCATCTTAACGACAACTGTTCCGCCACCACCAACATATATTCCACCTACTCTATCTAAAGTAGTATCAAAAGCTACTTGGTTTGTACCTGGCACAAATACTACAGGTTTAGCCACTATAGCTTGGTAATTTACGTCTCTTAAAAATGAAGCCATTTTAAATTATTTTATAATGTTATAATACGCTCCTATATCCTCTTACCATTATAAAACATATTAGGGTTAATCTCAAATACATTATCATCATCTGTAGTTTTAATCACATTTGCTTCTATAAGGCTTTTTAAACCTCTCATTACATCTCGCTTACTCTTATATCCACAGAACTCTTTACACCGCTCAGGATGGAAAAAGAATTGGGTTTTTGACTTCTTTAGGTAACCCAATATATAGCATAACACCACAACACCACTTGACGGTAACTGAGACAAGGCAATAATGCCCTCACTATATAGCTTTATGAAAGGTAGGCTATCTAACTTCTTATGGGTTGATACATCACTCAACTCCATCACCTCACCTGTTGCATTATCTACAACAATTCTATCCTTACCTTTAGCCACTACTTGGCGAATTCCTTTTAATTCCATAATATGCAAATATACACCTAATTTACAATTTTTGTCACAAAAGTGGACAATTTATGTAAAATTCTATATTGATAATCAATTACTTATAACTCTTCCTTTCTT
>Ga0213922_1000433_pt1 | contig 20820 bp, 23 predicted proteins | sample McNCre2917MG_FD_165060 | JGI IMG/M metagenome (GOLD analysis project Ga0213922, IMG submission 165060) | Freshwater microbial communities from McNutts Creek, Athens, Georgia, United States - 29-17 MG | ecosystem: Environmental > Aquatic > Freshwater > Creek | place: USA: Georgia | collected... | reverse complement strand
GGATTTATTTTTATTGTCATTATTAGTTTTATTGTTGGAATGGGTGCGGAAAGCACTAAATATTAAGAAAGGCACAAGAGAAATGACAGATTTTGTCATTATTGAAGAAAAAGATGGGTCGCTTACCATCAATGTAAATTGCGGTGAAATCACTATAGGGGAAAACCATGACAAAGAACGACAAGAAACTACTAACACAGATGATTGAAGCTGGCAGATTTAGCTATGCCATGTATGAGTTGTTAATAGAACAGAATAAAGCCGATTCTAAGGCTATGATTAAGAAGATGGGCAACAAATGGGTGTGTCACCCAGACAATCGTGTAAAACGCCTAGAAACGCCTTTAGGACAGCTTACAAAGGGTTCAAGAGTTCTTAGCCATGTTAAGGGCTTCTGATTCTTCTTTATCTACTCTGTCAAGCCAACCTTTCCCAAATAAGGGGAAGGTTTTTAATGAACGGTAATATTCTCGTCTAGCTTCAGAGAATTTAGTGATAAGAGTTGCAGTATTGGAGTCACAAATAAGTCCTCTTGTTTTTGGGCCAATAACTCCGTCAGGTACGCATCCAATAGATGATTGAAGCAATTTAACTGACCTACCTGGCCCTGCGTTAACTCCCATTGAAAAGACAACAAGGTCGAGTCCCCTAGGCAATACTTCTCCATAACAAGGCCTCCAATACTTTTGTTCATATAAAGGTGCTACTTGGTCTTTAGTGAGGTTTTTAAGGGACTCTACAGGATGACCTACCCATTCTTCCCAAACAGCTTTGGTAACGCCTAAATTGGTTTCGCCACCTGGGTCACCTTTTAATCCTTGTGGCCCTGTCCAACCACCTTCAGACTTTAAAACTAAGTCTAAACACTCTTTAAAATTACCTTGCATTAAATATGCCTATTTGTTCATTTAACCACGCTTGTAATGAAACAAGCTGTTGTGTGGTTATTGCACATTTTTCAATAAATTTAGGGTCGGTGGCTGTGCCATCAGTTGCGCTGGTGGTGTTGGAAATTGTGCCTGTTTGACTGCTACTGGAGAGGCGCATCCCACCATAAGTATGCTTAATAAGAGATAGCTTATTTTCATAATCATTTTTTACCTTTTCTGTTACTTGGTTGGCTTCTTTGGCTTTTGCTTGAATAATCATTTCTTGTTCTTTTGCAGCTAATTCTGCTTTGGCTACATAAGTATCATACTTTGCAGACTCATATTTTCCATAGCCAATACCACCAATAGCTACTAAAGATAACGCTGCATAGATATAAAACTGAATAGGAATTGTTAGACCAAACATTATTTATCCTCCAAAGGCATTGTGGTTATAAATCTAAGCACAGCAACAACAATACCAATAAAAATAAGGCATACGCCATACAAACGAGGGTCAATAATATTTTGAACATAGTTAAAATTATCATAGACCACCCCCAGTACGACCAATGCAAAGGAAAACCACATGGTTTTGGAGTGCATAGCACCCCTAGTTTTGCGCCTCATTTTGCGTGATATATGCCAGCAAAAAAGCTAATAACTCCACTAATTGCAGACACAACAGCCATTCCCATCCAAAAACCACCACGACTCTTATTAGCTAGTTCAAGCAAAGCCTTGATGTCTTTGTCCATGTCATCTACTTTGGCTTGCAAATTCTCAACCTGATTAACCAGACCACCGAATTTAAACATATCAAATTCAGCCATGTCACGCTTTCTTTTTGCGAGTCGTAGCCTTTTTTACTGTTGGCTTTTGGGCAACAGTTGTAGCTTTTGGGACAACTTCTTTAGGTGTAGGAAAAGACCATGCAGTATCTACGCTAACTTTTGGCATATAGCCAATTTTGTCAAATAACCAAGTAAAAATAAACATAATTGTCCTTATGCTGTGTAAGTGCCAGAAGAAGTGTAAGTAAGTATGGTATTGCTACCAGATGTAATAACTGTTGGGCTTCCTGTGTGTGTACCTGTGTAATTAGCAGTAGGCATAGACAAAATAATTACACCTGAACCACCATTATTTACACCATTGTTATTTCCACCACCACCACCACCGCCAGTATTTACGCCTCCAGCAGTTCCAGCACCAGCGCCAGCACCAGTACCACCACCACCTAATCCACCACTACCCCCTGGTGTACCGCCACCACCACCGCCAAAGTATTCTGATGTGCCTCTAATAACACTATTTACACCAATACCGCCACTATTGCCACTTGCAGCAGCAGCAGCACCACCGCCACCGCCAGAATATTGATTTGGTGCATACGACCCACCTGCGCCAGCAAAACCATTTCCTGATGCGCCACCATTACCACCAGCATTTTGGTCTGGTGATAATCCTCCACCTATTCCTCCAGTAGAAGATGCTACACCAGTAATTGAACTTGTAGAACCAGCAGTACCATTAGAACCACCAGAACCACCTCCACCAATTAACATAGTAAAGACATTGGTTGGAATAGCGGTTAATGTACTTGCTGTGTATTTACCTGCGCCCCCTGCGCCACCACCGCCTTGTCCACCACCACTACCGCCACCGCCTCCAACAACCACATAAGTAATTGTGTAAGAACCTTCGTTTACGGTAACAAACTTTTGCCATGTGCTATTAATGTAGCCTTCATAAAAGCCACCAGCATCAGTATTAAAACGCATTAAACCTGGTATTGGAGAAGCAGTACGCAAAGAAGTAGGGCCAACAGGAAGATAAATTTCATTGGTTTTAGAATGTAAATCTAAATCCACATTAACAATAGCGCCACCAGTAATGTCAACAGCATCAGCATCTTGGTAAGCCATTGTGCCTAAAGCGCCAATTAATTGGTCTACATAGTATTTTGTAGCTGCGTCTTGTGCATTTTGTGGGTCACTTACATTAATAATACGGTTTGTACCCATATTAAGGTTGCCAGAAGCGGTTGTTTGACCGTCAGCAGACAAAGACCCTGTAAGGGCGTTAGCAATATCTGTAAGTGTGTTATTAGCCCATGTTGAACTAATTGTGGTTCCAGTGACCACTGGATTTCCAACTACTAAAGAGTATGTACCCGAACCGTTGCGTGGCATAGTATTTCCTTATTGTGCTGCTTGACCAGCAGACTGCATTAATAATAATTTAGCTAAATTAGCCCGTTCCATTTGTTTTGCAATTTCAGGCGTAATTTTAGTGTTTTTTGGTGCTGCTGTTACTGCTTCCATGTATGAAGCTGCTTGTTTTGGATTAAGCAATGTTTCAGCTAATTGATTAGCTATTTCTTTATTAGCTTTCCCATAAACAATATCGCCAACTCTTGAACCAATATTACTTACAGTTTCAGCAAGACCAGACCTTCTAAGCAAATTAGGCAAATTAAGCTGATTAAGCATATTTCCGTATGCAAGGTTTTGTACGGTATTTGTTCCTGGCGGTTTGCCAGCAGTAGCAGCAAAGTCTGTACGCATTAAATCTTGTTTAATGTTTTCTAATCTACCAATTTGTTGGTCTGTTAACAAACCTTCTTTTTTGGCTTTTTCTAATTCATTAGAAAAACGACCTAAATATACTGAAAAATCTTTTGGATTCAAAGATTTACCAGCAATACTTTCAATAGAAGTTAATTGTTCTACTGGTTTAGATAATCTTTCATAGGTTTGTCTTGCAGTTTTATATTCAGGGCTTACTTGTTCCATAAATCCTAAAAGACGCTTTTTAGCTTCTTGCAAACTATCAAGTTGTGCGCTTTTTGCACCACCCCTAGTTTCAGCTAATGCTTTAACTTTGGCAATTTCATCATCCAAAGCCATTTTTGTTTCATGCAAACCACGCATAGAACCCGATGGGTCAGCAATGTCAATACCTCTATTAGCAGCATTTTCTTTTGCTTGATTCATGGCAGATTTAATTGCTGGAGTTTTTATAAGACCAGTAACTTCTTTGCCTAATTCAGGCGTTAATTTACCCAAATCAATAGGTTTAAGCGCATCAGAATACAAATCTTCCGCAACACGGCTACGCAAATCTTGATATTTGGCAACTCTTGTTGGTGATGCAATATTTTCTAATGCGTTTGTTCTAGCCATAGCATTTTCAGCTTGTCTTTGGGCTAAAGCATTAGTAGCTTCTGGCGACACATTAACTGCGGTTCTTTGCAATGCAGCTAAACTAGGAACATTAGCAACTTCAGCAACAGTAGGATTAGAACCTTTTACTAAAGTTTCATATCCTTTTAAATTAGAAATAGCTTTTTCTGCATCGTCACCTGAAAATTGACGCAATGCACGACCAATAATAGCTTCTCTACCACCTGTATAAAGTGGTTCAATAAGAGATTTTCCAGAATTGTATAAAGTTTTTGCAACGCCACCAGCAACAGGTATTGCGCCACCTAAAAGGCTTTGTATACCAATGTTTTGTGTTTTAGCATTAGCAAATTCTTCAGGATTTAAACCTGTTTGTTCAGGCGTTAAAACTCCAGATAATGCGCCAGTTCCAGCGCCTAACGCTACTTTTTGTGCAAAACTAGGAATCATTCCTGCTACGCCTATTCCCATAAATGGCGCTGCTTGACCTACTGCGCTACCAACCTGGCTTGCTGCGCTACCAACACCACCCATTTGGGCCTGTGTACCTTTTTCAATTTGATTAATAACATCAACTGGCACATCGCCAGCGTTTGAACCAAAATATTTACCAATAAGTTGGGCAATAGCAGCAGGGGCTTTTGCAGCGCCAGTAGCCACATTAAGTGGCAAACTAACGGTACTTGTTAATGCTTCTTGTGCTGACTTTGTTGTTCCAGTTGGTGCAGAACCATAAGAAGAAGTATTTAAAGGTATGCCTTCTGGTGAATATTGAATATCTTTTGCAGATTGCGTATACATATTTCCAACTTCAGGTGTTTTTTGCGCCTGCGGTTGTGATTTAGTTGGCTGGTATAGTTTTTGTGCTTGTGCAATAACATCAGATTGTGAAGCCCCAGCAGGGCCTTCTAATGTTATTTCTTTTCCGTCAGGTGCAGTAACAATATATTGTGCCATTATTTCACCGATTTAACAGACCAACCACCTGTAGATTGATTATCTTTTGGCGCTTGTTGTTGTGAAGGGATATTAGGATTTACTCTAGTACCTTTTTCTAAATCAGACAAATATTGTTTAAATCCAGCAAGTTTATTTTCAATTTGTTTGGCATTATCTGTAACTGCTGGCATAAATGAATTGATGCGTTGCAATTCTTGTGCACTTTGCGCTGTACCAGCCCGTTCTTTAATAACAGCAGATACATTGTTAAATACATAAGCCCTAGCAGCAGAATTTTGTTCTGTGTCAAATCTACCAGCAAGACTTTCACCAAAAGGAAGATTTTGTGATGCGCCACGACTAAAGCTAAATGCTTTAGGGTTTTGCTTTACAGATTCTAAAGCGCCTTCAATAGTAGACCTTTGTTGGTTAATAGCGGTAATGTCTTTTGATTGTTCTGAAGTTAATTTAGGTGCTAAAGGTTCACCAGTAGCACTCATAATTGGTTTTGCTGCACCTGTGCGTGTATCAATAAGCATAGGGCCATTAGCCGTTTCTACTACTTGACCAGCAGTAGGCATTTGTGACTTGCCAATACGAGAAATTACTTTAGTTGGGTCTAATGGGTCACGCAATTCAATGGCTGTTCCTGTGTCAATTTGAATAGGGGCACGGTATTTAGCAGCGCCTTGACCAGTTGTTTCCATTTTTCCTGTAGCTGGGTTATAACGCTGCATAACTTCGCCTTCAGCAAATTTTTGCCCTTTAAGCATTTCTGCTAATTGCGCCCTAACTATTGGGCTTTGTGATTGGGCAGCAACTTGGAAAGCAGCCATTGGATTAGGTTCAGAAAGTGTTGTACCAATTGGAATATTTCCTCCATCAGGCATTGGGCCAGCTTGTGCTTGTGCTGGTATTTGTTTGCCACCATATTGCAATTCTGAAAATTTAGTTAAATCTTCAACTTCTTTTTGACGCAACGCTTTAGCTAATTCAAGTTCTTTTTGGTCAATATTTTTAAGTTCTTTTTCGCCAACATATTGTTGGGCCATATTTCCTAAAAATTCCCAAGGACTAGCACCAACATAAATGTTGCCAATCATCTGGCCTTGTGGTGTTTTTTGACCTTGTTGAACAAGCATTTGCGCCATTTTGCGTTGGCGTTCAAATCCAGCAAGTTCTGGATTAGCTAATAGTTGATTTAAATCAGTAGCCATATTTATCCTTAACTCATTCCGTATTTAAGACCAGCACTACCTAAATTAAATAACCCACTTATCATTGCATTGTTTCTAGCATTTTCGGCATTAGCGTTTGCTTGTTGAGATTGATTGGTTAACCCCATAGCGCTTAAATAATCTGTTCCTGGCGCTGTTGGCGCATAAGTAGGTGTAGATAAATTTTTAAGCATACCTGCTACTTGTGCTGGCAATAGATATTTAGCCATAGCTTGAGTAAACGCTTGTTGCTGTGCGTTCATACCAAGGCCTTGGTTTGCAATTTGCTGGTTATATGCCAACTCATTAGCTGACATATTTTGCACATTGGTGCGTAATGGCTGTGTAAATGATTGTTCTTGACCAGCAAGGTTAAGCCCAACTTGTGCAGCCCCTTGACCAAATGCTTGTTGATTAGCACGCAATCCTGTGTCCATGCCACCAACAATAGCGCTAGTTCTTGCATCATTTTGTTGTTGTGCAAGCAGTTGTTTGGCGGTTTCATAAGCCCTAGTGCCTGGCACAATACCTTGATTAGCTAATTGTGCATCAGAGGCCTGTGATTGACGCTGAAGTGCAGGTTCAAGCCTACGCATAATTGCAGCTTCATAAGTTTCCCCAGGGTTAATACCATAAGAAGGCAACTTAGATTGGTCAATGTTTGTATTAACATTAAATTTAGGCAAATCAATTAATTGTGTTGCAGGATTAAATTGTTGCTGATTTAAGCGTGAACCATAGTAATTCATAGCTGGCATATCGCCTGTGCTATTAAATGTAGGTGATTGAAACGCTGAACCGTATGTAGAGGCTAATTGACCACCTTGGGCATTAATAGCATTTTGCACAAACGGTGCTGCCGTTGTGGTCATTGAATAAATGGGATTGCCATTAGCATCAGTACCTGTTTGAGAGTATGTTGCATTGCCATAAGGCGTAACTTGATTTACACGATTAGCAGCAGATGTTTTTTCTGCTGCGCCAGTATAGTCAGGCGTTGCTACAGTCTGAGGACTGCCAAACAATGTATTTGTAATACCGCCTAATATTCCGTTATTGCCACCCATGTCAAACTCCTTGTAGAGTCGTTTTAATGTCTAAATAACGACATTGTTCACGCCTCATTGCTAATATAACCAAATCCCCATCTTCATGGGCATCTTCGATATACGCTTTATCTACAAAACCAAGGTGTCGGCTAAACTTTAATGAATCGTCATTATTTGACGAAACCGTGATAAGTATAACGCTAACTCCTAGTTTATTAAAGGGATAATCAAAGATAGCCCATAAGAAGTCTTTGGACATCCAATTTTCACCTACCGAGGCAATGTGGCAAACACACGACTTTGTGCGAAAGCCACAATACCCTACTACTGCTACTAAATTACCATCTAATTCTTGCCCAATACAGGTGGTATTCTCTGGCAGTTTCTCGCCCAATTTGTTACCCAACCAAGCACGCATATAGTCTTGGTCAGCAGTAACAACTTGCCTCAAAGAACGCCACCTCGTTCCATTACATAATCTGTAGATGCCCAATGCACATCAATACCTTGGGAAGCTATCTTCATAGCAACACCACCTGAATATCCTAATCCTGTAACACCTTGCCATGACTTAGTAATGCTTAATGTGCCACCCCATTGGGACTCATCCCAAATAGCGTTATCCCAAGAACCAATAGCAGCGTTTTGGGCATTAAATGACACCGTTCCAAGGTCATTTTGTGTAGCAAAGTCCACATTAATACCAGCTAATACGCCAGGCACTCCATTATCTGTCTGGAATATAGGGCGAATCATAGTAAAGCGTTTTAACTGACCCCTAGCGTCAAAATAGCTGTAGGCTTGTTGAATATCAGCATTAATGTTGCTACCGTCATCAGAATAAGCGTTCCAGAAATGGCCTATGTAACCTGTGCTACCAAAATACATTTGGTCATTAGATAGTTCCCAACATTGGGCACTAATATTGCTAAAACTTGCCCATGCTTTAGAAATGGTATTCATTACAAATTGTTGTGTGCCTGAATTAATTGGCACATTGATAATCAGCATATTTTCGCTGGCATAGTAGTTAATTTGCCAACCAAAATTAATGCCATACAGCGTAGCAGCTTGAGAAATAGCGTAGTAAATCTTGTCCGTAAGGTTAACCCTAGGGTCTAATCGGCTTGACTGCAATGCAGAAGCCAATGGCACTAAACCGTCTTGGGTAAGCAATAGAATGTCGCCAGCAAACTTATAAAAGCAGCGTCTAGCAAATACATAACCTAATTGCCACACGCCTTTTAATGCCCAAGTTGCTGCATCATTAGGGTCTGTACCGTTATAGACAATTACCTCGCCCATATTGGTGACAAAGACTGCGTAATCGTCAGCGCCTTGACCAGCGTCAATAGTCCAAGTAGCCATAGCTTGAATGTAGCCACCATTGCGTGCAATTCCACCAAATTCAAGAGGTTGCGCTTCACCAGCAATAGAGTTAACTGGCAAATACCAGACTCGCATACTGTTTTCTTCGGTGAAATATAAGCGATTTTTGAACAGGTTTACATTGATAAACTTGTTGGAATTAACGCCTGTAATAGCGTAATTAATGCTATATGTGCCTTGATAAGTAGCATAAGTGCCTACTGTAGTTGCGCCTGTAATGGGCGCTGAAGCCATAATGTAACTAAATTGCGTAGCACTAATAACGATGACATTGTATGTGCCGTTATACGCAGAAGGCGTGCATCCTGAAATAACAACTTGGTCACCTGTGACTAAATCATGGTTTACAGGGGTGGTAGCTTTAGCCACAATGCCTGTTTGCACATTACTGCTAATGGTTTGTGCCACTACTACATAAGTGCCAATAACGGTAGCATCTGTAGCTGGGGTTGTAGCCATTACATAGCTAAATTGAGTGTCATTTAACCTTGTAATAATAAATGTACCGTTGTAATCAGATGGAGTGCAACCAGTAACCGTAATTTGGTTACCTGTTAATAAGCCATGCGCTGTAGCTGTAGTTACATTGGCTGTAGTCCCATCATGGGCTAAATAAGTAATAGTGTTTGATGCAACGCTATATGTGCCTACTACTGTGGCATTACCACCTGGGTTGCTTGTTAAAGCATAAGTAAAGGTTGTAGCGCTTTGGCGTGTAATGGCATAAGTGCCGTTATAAGCGCTTGGAGTAGCGCCAGTAACCACAATAATATTACCTGTATATAGATTATGGTCAGTAGCAGTAGTAACTAAAGCGCCTGTGCCTGTATTGGTAATAGAAGTAATAGCATAAGCAGTACCGTTAGCCGTAGCATTAGACGATGGTGTACTTGCCATTGTGTAAGTAAACTGAGTAGCATTTAATACCGTAATAATGAAAGTACCGTTATAAGCTGCTGGTGTAACACCTGAAACTACAATTTGATTGCCTGTAACTAAACCATGTGCAGAAGCGGTAGTAACTGTTGCTAAAGTTCCAACCCTTGTAATGGTTTGCATTACTTGTGGCGTGTCAGTAGAAGCGTTATTAATCCAATTTGTACCGTTATAAAATGTTGTAGCATCTTGACCATTACAAGCTACTAAAAAATGACCACCAGCAGTAGTAATGTTAATGTGCTGCATTTTGTCATTGGAAATGGTGTGAACTTGTGTAGCTGTAGTTCCTGAAACATCCCAAATCTTTGTGCCAGCAGCAGCAAATAGGTCTTGTGTATTTGTGCCAGCATAATTCATTAAAGAATTAACTGGTAATGGATTGCCTAAACCGTCATTAATGCCTGTGCAAGACTTGGTATAGCCAAGACGCAACTGGACATCAGTAGGAGTAGGAAACATATTGTCTAAAACCACAGCATCTAACGGTGGCATTTCTGCAATAGAATCTCTAGCGTTCCATCCCCCAATAGGGCTAGAAACCGAGGCTGTGACTGCGGTACGACCTTTAGGTTGCGCCATAATTAGCTTCCATAACCAGTATCAGGAATATTAGCGTAGCCAATAAGCACTTTGCTTGGGTATGGTGCAAACGATAGGTTTGGCGCACCTTTGTCATTAGCTTTAACAACGCTTAAATAACGCATATAGTCTTGATTTAGCGCTGTAGTGTCAAAAGATTTAACTTGGAAATACTTTAATTTGGTGTAAAGAACCATTAAACGGTCATCAAATACAGTTGTGTCGCTATCTGCTGTAAAACTATTTTTGACTTCTCCAGCAGAGTTTCTTGCCCAACCTTTGCTGCGATACTCCCAACCTAAATACTCATTAGTATTCATTGGAGGCCATACTTGGAATTGATTATCCAAAATACGCCATCTAATGCGTGGGCCAGTTGAGATATAACCAGACTTTAACCATTGCCATTGTTGGGCGCTTTCAGGCCCTAATGCTTCCCAATGCTTAGTTTTGTCCCATTGAGTGCGGTCTGTAATGGTTTCAAAGTCAGGAGGTAATGTGTATGCGGTTTGTGCTAAAACAATAGCCCCAGACCCTGTTCCTGAAGCCATTTGGCTTAAAACTATTTGTTTTGTAATGTTATTAGCAGATACAACATAGGTATCTTGGTTAATATTTGTACCAGTTACTTGCCATTGTTTGTTTACAGCACTTAAATCAATGTTTTCATCAATTTGCAAGATGTAAGAACCATTTACGCTAGTTCCTGTAGTGTTGATTGCCTGTGTGTAGAAACGATATTGCACCTGAAGGGCTTGCCAATCGTATTCCTTAACCAAATCATAGCCAGCACCGTTCATTAATGCCAGAATTTGCTGGACATCTTGTGACTGATTGCCAGCTACATAAGTAGGTACTGCCAGGTTAAGTTCTGCTGTGGTTTGCTGCACTAGCTGAAGCATTGTTTGTGACATATATATCCTTTACTTGGCGCTTTACCCAAGTAATTGGGCTATAATTAACGGAACATAGGATGATTAACGGTCATCCTAGCCCCTAACCACCACAATATAGAGGTATTGCTATGGCTGATATTGATTTTACACTAACAAAAGACTATTTACTTCAAATCTTTGAATATAAAGACGGTCACCTTTACTACAAACAAAAAACTTCCCCAAACTCAATAATTGGCAAAAAGGTTGGTTCTTTTACTAATAGAGGCTATTTTTCCACAACAATTAAAGGTAAGTTTTATCTTATACATCGTTTAATTTTTATGATGTTTCATGGTTATATTCCAAAAGAAATTGACCATATAAATGGCATAAAAAATGACAATAGAATTGAAAATTTGCGCAATGCAACAAACAAAAACCAACAAAACTCAAAAATAAGAAAAGACAATAAGTCTGGAGTAAAAGGTGTTTATTGGTTTAAAGAATTAAATAAATGGAAAGTTGATGTAGGGGTGGAAGGAAAACGCAAATATGTAGGCGTTTTTGAAGATTTAGAACTTGCCGAGTTAGTTGCCCAAGAAGCTAGGGAAAAATATCACGGCAAGTTTGCACGACATAATTAAACTGCTTCAGCTTCTTTTGTTTTACGAGGTTTTGGTTTTTTTTCAGCAACCATAGCCATTAAAGCATCAAGCTGTTCTTGCATTTTGCTAAGTTTGGCATCAGCATCAGCCTTAATTTTAGCATTTTCTTCTTTTAATGCTTGCAATTCTGCTTCTCTTTGTGCTACTTCGGCTGAATCGTTAGCTAAATTGAGGAAAGCCTTGGCTTTTTCACGAAAAGAATGGGGTGACATCCCTGCAATCATGCCAATACGCTGTAATTGTTGGTCTGAACAGTTAGCTACTGACTCAACAGTAGGAAACTTAATTCCTCTTAATTCATCAGCTTGGCTGCGACTTACTTGAGGCCATTGTTCAATAGGCGTACCTTCAAAACTTTGATTTGAACCTTCTTGGTTTTGATAATGCGCCCATTGGCGTGGAAAACGCTGTTTATGGGACTCTTGGGCATAAGTGTCAATTTCACTTAAATTGTCGCCTGGAACCATGATTCTTATAAAATCAAATTCTTTAAAAATCGGTCTGCCAGCTTCTTCAGAAGCCATGTCTTGCTTTACTGACCGTTTATAGAATGTGACTGCTAAGTTTGCATCTGCGTTTCTTACATCTGACTCGATAGCCATTTAAATCTCCTAAGTGGTTAGGGTTATTAAAAGAAAAAGGGACTCCCCTTGTGAGGAAGTCCCTAGCTTACTACTATTTCTTCAATTTTTTAGACTGAAGCCTTGCTAAACCAACCATAATCACCTGAAGCCATTGCTACGGCTGGTGATAAGTAAGTACCAGCAGAACCAGTAGCTACAAAGGTTGAAGCGTTAATAGAACAAGTTGTTGTAGCAGCAGTAATCGCTGCGCCAGCAACAGCCCAAACATAACGCAAGCCATCATTTGCAAAAGTTTGTACGCCTAATGGGCCAAATGTAACGCCATTAGTAGTAGCTTGTTCTGCAACAGTTTGAGTATCAACGAGGTCTACACCTGCGATGGGGAGAGTGGTAAATGCCATGATATTTCCTTTTCTTAATAAATTAGACAGTTAAATAGAAGGGGTTTCCCCCATCTATTAGGTTGTCAACAAGCCTTGTAGGAAGCGGTTAGAAGTTGTAAGATTGCCAGCAAATCCATACAGCTTCACAATCGCATCTTGGTTAATCGCCTGGCGTTCGCCACCGATAGGTACAAAGTTGCGGTCTTTATGTGGGCGGAAGAAAATGTAGTTAGTGTTCAAGAAATACATATATGTTGCTGTTTCTTGTGAACCATAACCACCACCTAATACCACATCAGCAGAAGTACCACCACCGTAGAACTTCAATGAAGCAAAACCAGCAGCGCCAGATTCTTCAGAAGCGATACGCTGAATAGCTTGCAATGCGCCAACATAATATTGGTACATTGTGTTACCAGCTACGATAAGGTCAGCTTTATCTGTGCCACGAATTTGCTTGATAGCAGCAGTAGTCATAGAAGCCAACATTGTGTTAGCAGTAGCGCCAGTAGTGATTTGGTTACGCCAGAAAGTCCAGTTAGCAGCATTGATACCACCGTATGTGCCAGTTGTAGGAGTTGCTGAAACAGCAGCGCCTAGACCATCCAAGTTCTTACCACCGTTACCAGTACCGTCAAGGTACAAGTCACCAGAAATGCGGTTTAACAAGCGTGCTTCAGAAACTTGCATACGACCATCTAACAGGTCAATGATTGCTTCTTTGCTGCTGTTTTGCAACATTTCTAAACCAGACATTGTTACTGAATCTGCGTACTGTGCAATTTTGTATTGTGCAGCAGAGATTGGGCTATCTGGGGCAATGTTCAATACTTCGTAACCGCTATAAGAGTTAGCGTTATTAGTATTTGGGTCGTTGTACATGATTTCTTCCAAAATCACATTACCACCTGAGAATGGGCGTACATTACCCTTGCTGTTCAGGCGTTGCAGAATTGCATTGTTTTCTGTTAAGTTGTCTGCCAATTCACCGCTACGGCTTTGAATAGTCGTTGCGATAATATCGGTGATTGCTGAGTTAGCAAATGCCATGATATTTCCTTTAATTAATTGTTAAGTTAAACCCTACGGGCCATTGCCTCACCTAATTGTTCTGACAATAATGCCCGTCTATCCTTTTTATCTGTTGTAGCTACCGTGCCTCTAGGAGTAGAGGACTTCGGACTGACTGCAACAGTCTTAGCCTTCGCTACTTGCTGTGCTTTGCTTGATGCTTGTTTAGCGCTTGCAAGGAGTCGTTCTTGTTCTAGCGCCCATACATCATCATTCATCCGCACGGCTTTCTTGTAGGCCGTTTCTAGGTCTTGGGCTTTCCCTAACTCAAGTAGTTGAGCCATTTCTTCCCGAACCACATCAAAATGTGGAAACTTCTCCACATCACTTCTTACTCTCTCGATTTCATTCATCAACCGAGTTTGTTCTTCTTGCTGAAACCTGTTTTTAATCGAATAAACCTCTTGGTTTACTTGATTTAACTGGTTCATTAATTGTTGTGTATAAGCGTCTGTTTGAGGTACGCTTATACCATCTTCACCTAATTGTATTCCATAATCTTGTGCAAGTCTTTGAAACATTTGCACTTTTTCGCTATATGGTGCTTTTGACAAAACCATGTGCGCCCGACCAAGGTTATTAATCCACGCAGCAGGGCTAATATTCTGCGCTTGTAACTCAGGAATGAATGGGGCAATAGCTTCTTCATAGCCTCTAGCACGGTCAGCTTCAGCCTTATAAGTGCTTACGCCTTTCTTGTATTCAGACTCACGCTGATTGGCATATTCGGCAAACTTAACAAAATCTTCCTTGCTAATCTGTTCGCCTTTTTCCATTTTGTCCCAAATTTGGACATATTCTTTCTTCCAGGTGCTTGGGCGTGTTACAGGCTTGACTTCTTCGGCTTCATCCTGCGCTTCTTCATGCGTAGCCTCAAGTTCAGGTTCTTCAGAAACTTCGGTAGGTTCTTCTCTATCCGCATCGCTAACTTTAGCTTCAACGGACTCCTTGGCAATATCATCTTCGACAACTTCAAGTTCTTTATCGGCTGGTGCTTCAAGTGTACCTTCCTCCACAGCTTCCATTGCTGCCATTAGCGCTTCCCTGCGGTCTAGTTGTTCGTTTGACATATATTCTCCAAGTTATCGGTAGTTAAGTTTTGCGTAAGTTAATTCTGCTATTTGGCGCTTGCGTGCCTCTTGTGATTTCCTGTCAATTTCTACAGGTTTATGCTGAGTAGGCACATCATTGCCCAATTCAATCATTCGGTGCTGTTTTAGGTGGTCACGGTGCATAGATTTAGATTTAATCCATGTGCCATCTACCTGGCTAACATAGCCTTCAATGTCTGAAATGACCATAGGTGCTTCTTTAGCGGTCATATTTTGCTTTTCTATCCAAGCTGCCTCGGCTTCTGGGCTACCTAGGGTAAACCCCCAAAATTCAAGGTAATGGTCTTTATCAGACTTCTTGGCTTGTGTGTGGTTGCCTTCAGACCAACCGCATTTAGGGCAAATCATTACATTCTCCTTATTAATTCAGGTATTTTGTGCAATTCATCTTCTTCAACTGTGACTACAGAGTCATACCAAGTGCCATGCTTCCATCGCCAACACTTAAAATCTTTTCTAGGCATGATGCAAACCGTTTTTACACCCAATGCGCCAGCTAAATGGGCTATGCCCGTATCTACAGTTACCAAACCCTTTATTGCTTTGAGGTGGCTTGCAGTTTTATTCCAATCTTGCTTCCATCCATCATTAGGTAATGGTGTCCAAAACCTATCTTCTTCAGGATTAAACGAATAAGCGTCTGGGCCAATGACTTCTAGCATCTTTTCTGGGTGAATTGTGCGGACATAATGCAACAATCCCTTAGAAGTAGCCCAGTTAACACCTATCTTCTTAGGAATATTGCTTGGCACAGCGTCTAAATAGCCCTCAGAACCGATTATTTTGTCAGTTGATAGAGGAAATAGGGCTTTTGCGTAAGAAGGCGCTAAAGAGATGTAATAAGGCAGAGAAATAATGCCAATCCAGTAATCAGATTCAGTAGCAATACCTTCTTCTGGCATATTGCTAAAGGTATCAACGCAATCCATTTGCCCAAATAATGTATGTAATGAACCATGTTGTAATAAAACAACACGACTAGCGCCCATTACCTTTAAAAATGGCAAAAACCTAGCATATTGAATAATGTCGCCAAAACCTTGTTCAGCCATTACAGTAATGGTTTTCCCTAATAGGCTTTCACCTCTCCATACTGGCATTTTCAATGGCTGAGTATATGGCTGTGCTTGATTAGCCATAATATCTGGATGCCAACGGTATTCAAATAATCTAAATCCAGCGTCTAAACGACCAGCGTGTAGGTGTTCGTAAGCTAATTTGTATTGCTGGTGGGGGTTTACAGTATTAGTGCTAATAATGCTTCCTCATCGTCTAATTCTGCTAACCGTTTGGCTTCTAAGACTGCAATCTCCTGTTCTAAACGGAGTTTTGCTTCTCTCATAGCTACTGCGGTTCGCAAGTCTTGTTGTTGCTTTTCAAGATTAGCGATGTATCGGTCAATGTTTGCTAGGTTTGACGGTGTATCAACGCTAACTGCTTGATTAGATTGTAATTCTTTTTGTTTGCGTTTGCTTACTTTTGGTGGGTCAATTAAGTCAGCAATGCTTTGTTTACGACTTTCTTTGTCTGCTTTTAATGCAGCAAGGCGTTTAGCTTCTGCTTTACGCTTTTTCTTATCTAAATCTTGGTAATACTTCCATTCTTCACGAGTCCAACCATCACCACCAGTTCCCGTAGGAATTGGCGGTGTAATAAATATCTGAAATGCGTCATTTTGAAACGCATTAGGTTGGAAAGCAGTTTGAAACATTAAGGAATTGGAGTTGGGTCTGAATTTTCCCACAAATATGTTGTGGTATTTAATGACCAAGTACCTGGCGATGTTGGTTGTGGTGCATAAAATACACCTACAACACCATCAATAACTACAGAGTTATCTAGGGTGTAACCAATACCAGCATAGTTAGCACGCAATGGTGTGCCACCGTCAGGTGTATGTGGTTCAGCAGGTGGGGATGGTGCGTAATGCACATTTCCGTATGTGTTGTAATCTGTTTGTACCCAGTAGCCAGGTAGGTTATCTACAAACTCTTGGTCTGCACGAATTACATCTACCACTTCAAATTTTGATGCTTGTGGGGTTTGTAAACATTTTGCAAAATATGTCATTTAATACTCCTTTTTAACCTGTATATGTACCACTAGTTGTAAATGTGTGAATGGTGTTACCCCCAGATGAGGTAACTGTTCCGCCTGAACCACGCTGAGAACCAGAATAGGAAATAATAATAATTCCAGAACCTCCAGCGCCACCATTGCCTAAGACGCTTCCGTTATAACCACCACCACCAGCACCACCGCCAGTATTTACCGTTCCGTTACTTCCTGTGGTTTGGCTTCCAGTACCACCGCCACCTGCGCCACCAGCACCAGCAGTAGTACCACGACTATCTGCACCACCTCCACCTCCGCCAGCATAAGTTACAGATGAACCACTAATTGAAGATGCAGTTCCAGCGCCACCATTACCAGAAAGTGTAAGTGTTCCAGACCCACCTATTGCTGAAGCGCCACCACCGCCACCAAAGCTAGAATATGCACCACCACCAATATTGTAAGCAGCGCCACCAGCATAACCTTGGCCAGATGTTCCTGTTCCTCCTGAACCTGAAACGCCTGTTGTTGAGCCAGTAGAAGCGCCACCACCAGAGCCACCATTTCCACCATTATTAGGTGTTGGGTAGGTTGTTCCTGCACCATAACCACCACCTACGGCAGCAGTTAATCCAGTAATAGAGGAGTTAGTACCAGCACCACCACTAACACTTCCACTTGTTCCACCAACGCCACCAGCGCCAATGGTGATTGTATAAGAAGTGCCACCTGAAACTGTATAAGAACCAGTTAACAATCCCCCTGCACCGCCACCACCTCCATAATATCCACCGCCTGCGCCACCAGCAACTATTAAATAATTAATAGAATAAGATTGAGTAGTTAAATTTGTCCAAGAATAACCATTCCACGCTTCTAATGATGAAGTTGTAGTGTTATAACGAATTTCACCAGCTACAGGAGTGCCATTTCTTTGGGCAGTTGTTCCTGTTGGTGGAATAAACCCACCAGTAGTTCCACTAACATCTAATCTTTGTGTGCTTGTGTTGTAAACAAACCCAGAAGAACCAGCCAATGAACCACTATTATTGTATTGAACTTGGGTGTTTGAACCAGCAGGGGAAACGCTTACGCTTGCCCATGTGCCATCACCACGCCAATAAGTGCTAGATGTTGCGCCTGTACCACTATTGAGGTTAGTTACAGGTAAATTGCCTGTTACTTGGGTAGCTAAACTGACATTAGAAAGCGTACCACCAAGGGTTAAATTACCGCTTGAAGTAACTGTGCCTGTTAATGTAATGCCATTAACTGTGCCTGTACCGCCTACGCTAGTTACAGACCCACTACCTTTACCATTGAAGGTAGACCAATCTGTGCTTGTCAAATAGCCGTTTACGCTACTTGTTGCGGCTGGCATAGCAATAACTGGAGTCGTACCACCAGTAGAAGTAACTGGGCTTGTAGCTGTAACGCTAGTAACCGTACCACCGCTTGAAGGGCTAGTATTGGTAACTGTAAAGTTAGGGTAAGTACCAGTAACACTAATGCCTGTACCGCTAGAAATAGCTACAGTTTGGTCAGGTGCGCTATTAGTTACAGTTAAAACACCACTTGAAGCAGCGCCTACGCTAATTCCTGTTCCTGCGGCTAGGCTAGTGTTTTTCCAATATCCGTTAGTAGTGCTATAAGTCAGTAATTGTGCGGCAGTAGGGCTAGTTAATTGCACATTTGAGTCTGTGCCGCCTAATTGTGTGCCTGGCTGTAAAAGAACTTGAAAACTACCTGAACCGCCTGACCCTGCATTAATTACAAGACCAATTTGAAACTTAATATTAGGTGCGCTAGGCTTAACATTAGTAGGGTTACCAGTTACAGGGTTGTACCAAATAACATCATCGTCTGCCCATGTTTCACCGTATGCAGTACCGTTAGTAGTAATGCCATGCACTACACCAAAAGCAGTAACACGACCAAAACCGTTTAAAGCAATGTTTTCTGTTGCAACACCAATAATGGCGTTTTCGTCTGTAATGCCAGCTACTGTAGGGGCAAAAGTAACAACCCCACTAGAGCCTACTGTGCCAGTATGGTAAATAATTTTTAATGGGCTATCTGTAATGGCTGCGCTAGCCTTACCATAAACAAACAATTCTTCACCAATTTGTTGGGTAATATTGTTTTGCTGGAAATTTAGGGTTTCTGTGGCATTGTCATACCACATTGTTCCTACAGGAGTAGCAGCAGGTATTGAACCATCGAATACCAAAGACTCAACGCCAGACATAGTGCCAGCATCATTAACAACAACTACAGAGTTCTGAATTAACTTACCTGTAGTGGTGTCAAAGCGTGCAATTGCGTTATCTGTGGCGCTTGCTGGGCCAACTACATCACCTGTGCCTGGCACTACTGTGCTAGTAATGACACCAGTTGTACTGTTGTAGCTAATTCCTGTACCAGCGCTTAATGCAGCCCTAGACCTAGCGTCTGTGTAGTAAAGATTTGTGCCTTCAGTTACATTGGTAGTGGTTAATACAACTGCGCCAGTAAGTCCGTTTACAGAGGTTACTGAGTCGGTATTGTCTACCTTTTGCCAAGCCGTTCCGTTATAAACCGCCCAATCGCCAACCAACCAATCAGTAGTCCCGTTAAGGTTAGTGCTACCAGCCACACTAACCACATAATAATAACCCTTAGTACCAACAGAGGAAGTAAGAGTAGGAGTATTAGTAGCTGCATCCCAAGTTCCTTGATAGTTTAACGCACCAATAACAGCGTCAGGTATTTGACTAATGGGTACTTTAGTGGATGAATCAAGTGTAGCTACACCTAATGCAGCAGCCTTTTGCGTGGTAGGAATGTAGTCACTAATCGTAACGCCAGACATTGAACCACCAGTAACAGAAATGTTATTACTGTTTTGGGTAGACATTGTGCCAAGCCCAGTTACATCGGTGCTAGGAATAGTGGCAGAAGCAGTCATTGTGCTTGTGCCATTACCTTTTACATAACCAGTTAATGTAGCTGCGCCTGTACCACCGTTAGCTACTGGTACTGTGCCATCTAGCACATGGTCAGCGTTCCAATCACTTGGGCGTACTAACGATGTGTCATCACCGTCAGGTATGGTTGATACCTTTAAATGCTTGACATTAATTGCCATTATTGAACCCCAATAATTTTGCCGTCTTGACCCCTAACTACAGTCTTAGGCCTATTATGTTGCTGATTAATTGTATCAACTAAAGCAGTAATGGCTTGTGCCATTTGTTCATTTCCTTGACCAATAGCGTTAGCAATAGGTTGCATTGGGTGTTCCATAGCGTGTGCCAGGCTTTCCTCAGTCATATAGGCTTGTGCGCCATCAGACTCATCTGCACCAATCCGTGCTACTTCAATTTTTGCGCCATTGTTAATATGGGCCAATAAGACTTGGGTATTGCGTTCAGTCATAGACTTCATCTGCGCTACCTTCATCTGCATTTCCATGTCCATCTGATTACGCTGTTCTTCCAACTGGAATTTAAGCTGGTTTTCTTGCGCCTGGTACTCTTGTTTAGCCTTTTCCAACTCCATTTGTGCTTGCATCTTCTGTTGTTCAAGCTGTGATTGCATTTGTAGTTTCTGCATTTCAGCCTGTTGTTGCATTTGCACCTTCTGAATCTCTAATGGAGGTGGTTTTGGCTGACCTTCAGCATTTTTAGCTTGTTCACGGAATTTATCAGCAGTTTCGTCAATAATTCCTTCTAATTGCTTACCAGCTTTAAAGGCTGTTACCCCAAACTTCAGCATTTCCATCAACATTGGCACTAATTCAGGTGCTTGTTGCGCTGCTGGCAACGCCATTTGTGTAAATTGACCGATTGCAGCTAAGAAAGCGGTTCTATCTGCTTTTTCTTGCTGTTCATCTTGGTAAATCATTGAGTCAGAAGTGACCTC
>Ga0213922_1000431_pt1 | contig 20886 bp, 27 predicted proteins | sample McNCre2917MG_FD_165060 | JGI IMG/M metagenome (GOLD analysis project Ga0213922, IMG submission 165060) | Freshwater microbial communities from McNutts Creek, Athens, Georgia, United States - 29-17 MG | ecosystem: Environmental > Aquatic > Freshwater > Creek | place: USA: Georgia | collected... | reverse complement strand
ATTCAACAGCAAGTGATTTAATGAAGTGGCTAGTTAGTAAAATTATGAAACCTAAAAAATCTATTGGTGTCAACATTTTTGCTAATCCAATGATTCAACTTGGAGATATTGTTAAATTTAGTTTTAAGCAAGATGATATAAACCAGGTTGCTGACGATGATTCTAGATTTGTGGTATATCACATAGAGTATAGTAGAAACTCTGATGGTCCTCAAATGAAACTATATCTAAGTGAGGTAAAATAATGGGAGGTGCAAAACCATCAAATATTATAAATACGAAAGGGTATAATAATAAACCATTTGTAAAAATTGCAACATCAAATCTGTATATAGAACCAGATAAAGTAGACCCCTTTTATCTAACAAATCTATCATTTGCAGAAATTGGCTCTTCAGAACTTATAAACTCAGTTAGTAATAATTTAATTTTAAATTCAAATTATTCAAACTATTCCAATATTTCTGAAATGATAAATAGTTATAGTTCTTATAGTATTCTTCCAATGTCAGATAGTTTGAATAATATTTTAACAAACAAATATTCTATAAATCTTAATGACTATGTTCCATTTTTTGGGAAAGCAAAAGATTCTGCAGTTGTAGATTACTTTACTAATCCAAATGGTTACAATGGAATGACAGTATATGTAGATGATTATGTTTCTGAATCTATAGGCTCTGGAACCTTGAGTTCTCCAACTGGAGCAGCGGCACCATATACTGGAACAATAACATCAATGTATCCATCTACATCTGGACTTAGTGTTGGAGATGTCTTATACCTAACATCTTCATCAACTCAAGCATTTGTTGCGTATGCAAGAATAGACTCCGTATCCAGTACTTCTGTAACAATATCATCTGTAACAACCTTTTCTGCTGGTTCTGTAGATATAAAAAGACTGCCAAACCCTAAAAATATAGTTATAGATGTGATAAACATTGAAGATAATTTAATGGTGGAGGTTGAATTTTTTACAACTGTAAATGCAATTGATGATACAATGTAATAGGAGAAAAAATGATTACAAATACTGGAAAAGATATAATTGGCAAATTTATGGCTGGAGTTACAGATACTTATGCCTCACATATTGCTATTGGTTGTGGTTCAAAACCAATTAGTTCAGCCCTTTCTGACTACTCTTCTAAAACTGAATTAGATTTTGAAATGGCTAGATTTCCAATTATATCTAGGGGATATGTTGCAGATAAAAGTACAGCAATTATTACAGCATACAATCAAAGTACTAATGTTTTTACTGCAAACAATTCTTTTGTTGCAAATCAAACTGTCTATATTTCAGGAATAAGTTCATCCACTGGTATTCCAGATGGTGGCTACTCTATTGTAACTGCCACTGCAACTAATTTTACAATAAGTGGTAGTGGAACAACAACAGCATCTGGTCTTTCTGGAATAGCAACAGTATATGTTTCAAAAATTGTATTAACAGCGGAAATACCAACAGAAGAAAGATATGAAATAACAGAATTAGGTTTATATCCAAATAATATAAATAACTATCCTTCTGGAATTGATAGTCGTGTTTTATTTGCTTGTTCTTCTGCAGAATCTTGGAATTTGTTTAAGTATAGCAGTTCAACATACTCTAGTCTTTCAATCATTTATTCAGCGTTAGATGCTGCAAATTCATCTAACAATATTGATACTTCAGAAAAGGCTTTTGTTACAAATGCTGACAATTCATTTTTTAATTCTACAAGAATTGCAAGATTTGAAAGACCAAGATTTTATAGTGATACAATTGTTTTAGCAGGAGATTTGTCTACTTTTACAACACCATCAACAACCCCAAATACTGTTTCTGCATCATCAAATTTTATTTTACTCTCAGGAATAAATATCCCATTAAGCAAAAACTCAACAAATGATGTAATCAAAGTTGCATATTCAATAATTAATAAAAATGCAACACCTTCTGGAACTGTTGATAATATAAACATTATGCTTAAATTTAAAACCAAGGGGGAGGCTGACTATGCTTCATATCACTTTATTGACAATTTTTCTTCGTCAAATAGATACGATGTAATGTCTCTCAGATTAGATGGATATAAACATCCATATAATTTTGTTACTCCTGGAACTAATCGTTTAACAAAAACATCTGCATTTAGTTGGGATAAAGTATATTCTGTAGAAATATATGCCAGTGTTCAAAATAGTGCTGGAACAACTTTGCCAGATTATTCAATAATACTCGATGCAGTTAGGTTCGATAATGTTTCTAACAATAATCCACTTTATGGATTGACAGCATATACTGTAGTTAAAAATAGCACTGCAACACCACTGATTAAAAACCTAAATTCTTCAAATTTGGTTGAATTTAGAATACCTCTAGGAATACAAGGATATTAAAAATGACTTCTGCAGTATCTCCTGGAATACAAAATGTTTTTAAACAAGTTAAAGTTCCACTAAAAACTATTAATGCTATTGGTTTAGATGGTTCTTATTTATTAAAATATAGAATAGTGTCAGACGATGGTACGCAAAAATCACACTTATCTCCGATATACAAAATCTTTTTGCCAATGACAATTTCTGAAATTCTTGGATTTGCAAAACCAATAGTAAGTTCTTATTTATCTAGCAACGCAACAGCGATTTCTTCAAGTCCATCAATCCCATCAGCAATTGTTGCTTCTGGAACTAGCAATAAAGTCTATACATATTCTTGGCAATTATTTGACCATCAAAATAGCATAGTTAAGAATTTTGATGTTTATTTTAGATGGAAAATATCTGGTGTTTGGACAGACTGGGTATTTGCAGGAACTACACCAAATAACTCTTTTTCCGTATCTAAATATTCAGATTCCACAAACGTTCAGGGTGCAATATCTGCTTCAACATATACAAAAAGCACCCTAATTCATCAATATTCAAACGTATTGCTTTCAATTTCACAACAAATTGTAACTTAGTTCTATGCTATACTTAATATATGGCTAACATAATCTCAACACCAAGCACTGGTCAACCAATTGACACCCAGTATATTTATGATATTGCAAATGCACTTAACACTATCAATAACAATATTAATAGTGATTCTAGTTCACGTTATCAAACAGCAACAACACAGGTTAATGCTAAGACATCAAATTTAGTAATTTGGACTGGAATCATTGCAGGTGAGCAAAGTAAGCAGGTAACCAAAGATAGCGTCACTACAAAAACAGTAACCTTTGACAATGTAAAATTTGGAAATACTCCAGTTGTAACTGCAACAATTTGTAACAGTACAAACAACACAGTGAAGCCAACACTATCTATGGGTGTTCCAAGTTCAACACAAGTTTCTTTCAATATAACCTATTCTGGCACAGGAAAAGTTAGTTTTGATTTGCACGTTATTGCTATTGGAATATAATGGCTGCCTTGACAATGGAGCAATACAATGCTGCCCCTGTCATTCCAGGGAATAAAAAAGTTTGGTTTTTAAACGGTAATCTTGTTCGTGTATATCACATGAACAATTCTAATGGAATAATGTCTGTTTATAATATTACACTTGACCAAATAGAAAGTTGTTTAATTGGTGATTTTAAGAAAAATAGACAACGAGCATATACCGTAGGAGAGGCTGCAAGCCTCGTAAATAGACATAAAAAATATATGCCAGCATTAATGCTAAAAGGTATTATTCCCTTCCCTATGGGGTCACAGAAGGGCGGAGAGAGGGGCTGGCAGGTTCGTTCGTACTACTCCGAATCGCAGGTAAGGGAAATTCGTGATATACTTGCTTCCTACCACCACGGTAGACCAAGAAAAGATAAACTAATAACCAACGATGTAACGCCTACAAAACAAGAGTTGACAAGGCGTATGGGAGATGGTATACTGGTTTATACAAAGACCGAAGATGGCAGATTTGTTCCTATTTGGAATGAATCAATTTAATGTTCTTGAAAGGACAAAGGGTATGAATAACGATGAGACTAAGGTTACAGTAGGGTTGGGCTATACGCTTAATCTAGGTAACTTCCAGTCATTGCGTATTGACCTATCTGTATCAGATAGTAAGCGTGATGGCGAGAATACCAACGATGCATTTGAACGTGTCTATGCATTTGTTGAACAAAAACTGGCTGAAAAGGTCAGAGAATCCCTAGACGAGGCTGACAACAAATAATGGCTGACCGCAAAGACCGCATGGCTTTGCTTAGTCGCTACAGTAAACTACATACTGCAAAGTACGAAGAAAAGCCTTCCCTAAATTTAAACGTTGAGCAATGGGCTGCAGATGCACTCATTGAATCTTATGGCATACCAGAATGCTACGAACTGCTACAATATTATTTCGATGTGTCCGAAAATCCATCATGGAAATACTTTGCAAATTATGCAGACCACATTGTTTACAAACGTAAGCAAGTACAACAAGACAACAAAGAACGAGCAGAACGTAGGCTCAAGGCGAAAGAGTGGCTAAGTGAATAATACAGAATCAAAACTAATCTCTGCTGTATTGGCAGACAAACAAGTACATGTTTTGCTACAAGCAAACGTAGACAATATCCTAAGAACCCACAATGATATTTGGACTTTCATCCGTAACTATTCTGAGACTAATGGAACTGTTCCACCAGTATCGCTAGTTGTAGATAAGTTTCGTGACTTCTCTCCAGTTGATGGTGTTGGTGCTACCAAGTATCACCTAGAAGAATTACAGGCAGAATTTCTAAATGATAGTCTAAAGGATGTTCTTAGAACTACTGCTTCAGATGTTCAAGCAGGTCAGGGTACTAAAGCACTAGAAGACCTAATCCAGAAAACATCAGAACTAAAGAAGAATACAGCAGTTATCCGTGACATTGATGCTACTGATATTGATTCTGCTGTTGCTTACTTTGAAAACCTTGCTCGTCAGAATGAATTAGGCTCAATCGGTATCAAGACTGGTTTGCCAGGATTTGACAACTATCTTCCTGCTGGTATTACTCCAGGTCAATTGGGTGTATTCCTTGCTTATCCAGGAATTGGTAAATCTTGGTTTGCTCTCTACATGGCGGTACAAGCATGGAAACAGGGCAAGTCACCACTAATCATCTCACTTGAAATGTCTGAGACAGAAGTTCGTAACCGTGTGTTTGCTATCATGGGTGAGGGTCTTTGGTCACATCGTAAACTCAGCAATGGGCAGGTAGAGATTGATGACCTAAAGCGTTGGCATTCCAAGGAACTTGCTGGTAAGCCAGAGTTCCACATTATCTCTAATGACAATGGTGGGGAAGTTACACCATCAGTTATTCGTGGTAAGATTGACCAATATAAACCAGACCTAGTAATTGTTGACTACCTACAGTTAATGTCTCCAAATCAAAAGTCTGATAACGAGACTGTTCGTATGAAGAACCTTTCTCGTGAACTTAAGTTGATGGCTATTTCAGAAGAGATGCCTATCATTGCTATTTCGTCTGCTACTCCAGATGACGTTACCAAACTAGACACCGTGCCTACTCTTGGTCAGACTGCTTGGTCTCGCCAGATTGCCTACGATGCTGACTGGGTACTTGCTTTAGGTCGTGCCACCAACTCAGATATTCTAGAGTGTGTATTCCGTAAGAACCGTAATGGTTTTATGGGTGAGTTCTTGGTTCAGGTAGACTTTGACAAGGGTTACTATCGTTATAAGGATTTTGAAGATAACTAGTTATAATAGAGTGTGGAGAATATATATCACAGACCTATTAAGAACTTTACCTTTGACGGTATCATTAAGAATGATGCTGCAATAGGTAGACTTCGCCTAGAACTTGTGAGACTCAAGACACTTGAGATGTGTGAACTGGGGTATGTGCCAAGACTTGACATAGACCCACAGTTTACGATAAAATATAATAACGAAAAAGATTACTACGAATTTACATTAACAGTATATGGTACATACATAGGAAAGAATAAAGCATTATGGATACGAGGAATAGACGGAACACAAATGGTTCCTACTCTAAAGAACAAATTAAGCGAGTTATCGCAGGGTCAGGCATCACAATCGAATCAGAAGTAGATTCTGACTACATCATCTTTTGCCCTTTTCACAATAACTATCGCTCACCTGCTGGTGAAGTAGACAAAAGTTCTGGACTATTCTTTTGTTTCTCTTGTCAGCATGTGTGTGACCTTGTTGCTTTAATTATGCATACATCTGGTCGTAGTTATTTTGAATCTGTTCGTTACATTAAGTCTAAAGAAACTGAAATTGATTTGTCATATCAAATTAATCAAACACTTGTAGAAAAGCCAGACTATGTTTTGTATGACGAGTTGCAGATTAAGAGATTAAATCAGCAAGCATTAGAATCACCTAGAGCAAGTAGATACTATGATGGTAGATTAATCAATGAGACATCTATCAAGAAGTTCCAACTTGGTTTTTCTGAGAAACAAGATATGGTAACTATACCAGTTCATTCTCCAGATGGAATTACAGTTGGTTTTGTTGGTCGTTCAATCGAGGGTAAAGAGTTTAAGAATACTCCAGGACTACCAAAGGCAAAAACACTTTTCAATCTACATCGTGTCAAGACTGCTGGAAAAGTCTATGTAGTTGAATCATCATTTGATGCTATCCGTTTAGACCAGTGTGGTTTTCCAGCGGTAGCAACGTTGGGTGCAAATGTGTCCAACTTCCAAACAGACCTACTCATTAAGTATTTTAATAACGTTATTGTTATTGCAGATAACGATGAGGCTGGCGGTAATATGAAAGACAAGATAGTTGAACGTCTTGGCTCTCGTGTTACTGTTATTAAAATAGATAAACAATATAAGGATATTGGCGATATGTCAGACGAAGCAATAAAAAATATTGATGAATCGTTTGACAAAACCATTGCCAGTATGCTAAACTAGTATACCGCTAAGAAAACATAAGGAGAAATTATGAGCGTAATTAAAGGGCTAAAAGATATCGGTGCATTAATGGATAAGCCAAAATATGAAAACAATGGTCAAAAGGTTCGTTGGGTCAAGTTGGCTGACGGACAATCTGCAAGAGTTCGTTTCGTTGAAGAACTTGACACAGATTCAGCAAACTACGATGAAAGTCGTGGTCTATCTGTGGTAATCGCAGAACACACTAATCCAAAGGATTACAAGCGTAAGGCAGTATGTACAATCGATTCCGAAGGTCGCTGCTACGGTTGTGAGATGGCTCGTAAAGAGCCAAAGGGCGGATGGCGTTCACGTCTTCGCTGGTATGGTAACGTCATCATTGATGATGGTACTGAAGCACCTTATGTGGCTGTATGGTCACAGGGTATCTCAAAGCAGTCTGCTTTCGGAAATCTCCGTGAGTATGCAATTGAGACTGGTTCTATCTCTAACTTAGAGTGGAAGATTAAGCGTAATGGTCAGGGAACTGAAACCAATTATACTTTGCTTCCAACTAAGCCAGATACAGAACCGTTCAACTTCGGTGGAATTGAACCTTTCAATCTTGAAAAGGTTGTTCGTGAAGTTGCTTATGCAGAGCAGGAGAATTTTTACTTCGGCTTTGATGCACCATCTGTTACTTCTAGTAACATTGACTGGTAAAAACTAATTGATGGGGGTAGGTAGTTCGCTGTCTGCCCCCATTTTTCATCTCTAACTTTAAGGAAAATTTTATATGAGTTATGCTGGACTGCATGTTCACACTCACTACTCGCTATTTGATGGCATAGCAACACCACAAGAATATGTGGACAGAGCAATCGAAATTGGAATGCCAGCCATCGCTATTACTGACCACGGTTCGCTATCTGGACATCGTGAAATGTATCGTACTGCTATTGAAAAGGGTATCAAGCCAATTCTTGGTGTTGAAGGATATATTGCACAAGACCGTTTTGACCAGAGAGATAAAACAGAACGTGAAAAGACACCCCTAGACCTAGTTTACAATCACTTGATTATTCTTGCTAAGAATGAAAAAGGTCTTGAGAATCTAAATAAACTAAACGAGATTGCTTGGACTGAGGGTTTTTACAAGAAGCCTCGTATGGACTGGACTTCTCTAGAAAAATACAAAGAAGGACTTATCATCACTTCTGGATGTCTATCTGGATTCCTTGCTAAAGCAATTGAGGCAGATGATTTTGCTGCTGCAAAAGAACATTTACAATGGGCTAAGGCAACATTTGGCGATGACTATTACATCGAAGTTATGCCGCATAATCCACCAGAGATTAACAAAACTATTCTTGCTCTTGCAGATGAGTTTGGTATCAAGCCTATCGTTACCCCTGACTGCCACCATGCAGGTCCAGAGCAGCGTGAGATTCAAGAACTTAAACTAATCCTGAACACTTATTCTAATAAGATTGAGAAAGATGCCACATTTGCTGGCAGTCAAAAGTATGACAATCTAATGGATAAATTGGACTACCTATACGGTGCTGACCGCCAGATTACATTTAGAGATTATGAAATTCATTTGCTATCTGATGAAGAGATGCATAGGCATATGGAATGGCAGGGTATCGTAAGACAAGATATGTATGACAATACTATTGAAATTATGAACAAGGTAGGCGATTATAATATCAAAGACCACCTAGATTTACTACCAGCACAATATCAGAATCCAGACCAAGAACTTTATGAACTTGCTATGTCTGGTCTTGACACTCGTGGTCTAGGCACTGACCCAACATACCACACAAGAGTTGAAGAAGAACTTCAAATCATCAAGGATAAAAACTTTGCTCCCTACTTCCTAGTTGTTCGTAACATGATTAACTGGGCTAAGAAAGAAGGCATTATGGTTGGTCCAGGTCGTGGTTCTGCTGCTGGTTCGTTAGTTTGTTATGCATTGGGTATCACTGACGTTGACCCTATTCAGCATGGTTTGCTATTCTTCCGTTTCATCAATCCAGAACGTAATGACTTTCCAGATATCGATACAGACATTCAGGATTCAAGACGTGAAGATGTAAAGGATTATCTAGTTCGCCAATATCGCCACGTTGCATCTATTGCCACATTCCTTGAGTTCAAGGGTAAGGGTATGATTAGAGATATTGCTCGTGTGTTAAACATTCCGCTACCAGATGTGAATAAGGTTCTTAAACTTGTTGATGACTGGGATGACTACTTAAGGTCTAAGTCTACCCAAGAGTTCCGTGAGAAATATCCAGAAATTGAACTCTATGGAGAACAACTTCGTGGTCGTATTCGTGGTACTGGTATTCACGCTGCTGGTGTGGTTACTGCTAAAGAACCTATTTTTAAGTATGCACCACTTGAGACTAGAACAACTCCAGGTAGCAAGGAACGTATTCCAGTAGTAGCAGTAGACATGGAAGAAGCAGAACGCATTGGTCTGATTAAGATTGATGCTTTGGGTCTAAAGACACTATCTGTTATCCAAGATACGCTTGCCATTATCAAGGAGCGTAATGGAAACGATATCGACCTACATTCATTGAACATGGAAGATGCTAACGTATATCGTATGTTATCTGACGGATACACCAAGGGTGTATTCCAGTGTGAAGCAACACCATACACCAACCTGCTTGTGAAGATGGGTATCAAAAACTTTAATGAGTTGGCTGCTTCTAACGCTTTGGTTCGTCCAGGTGCTATGAACACCATCGGTAAAGATTATGTTGCTCGTAAACACGGTAAGCAGAATATTGATTATAAGCACCAAGTACTAAAAGCATTCACAGAAGAAACCTATGGATGTATTCTATATCAGGAACAAGTTATGCTTGCCTGTGTGGAACTTGGTGGTATGACAATGGCAGAAGCGGACAAGGTTCGTAAAATCATTGGTAAGAAGAAAGATGCTAAAGAGTTCGATGTCTTTAAAGACAAGTTTGTTAAGGGTGCTTCTCGCTACCTAACTCCAAATGCTTCTGAAGACCTCTGGCATGACTTCGAAGCACACGCTGGCTACTCGTTTAACAAGTCTCACGCTGTGGCTTACTCAACAGTTTCATACTGGACAGCATGGTTGAAGTATCACTATCCAATTGAGTTTATGTACTCATTGCTCAAGAATGAAAGTGATAAAGATGCTCGTACTGAATACCTGATTGAAGCAAAGCGTATGGGTATTCCTGTTCGCTTGCCACACATCAACGAATCAGATGTTGACTTTAAAATCGAGGGTAAGGGTATTCGCTTTGGACTATCATCTATTAAGTTTATTAGTGATAACATTGCTAATAAGTATATTGCTGCTAGACCTTTTGCTTCTTATAAAGAATTAGAAGAGTTTACATTTGGTAAGGGTAACGGTGTCAATAGTCGTGCATTACAGGCTCTACGCCTTGTAGGAGCCGCTACGTTTGATGACCAACCTAGAAACGATGAAGAAGTTCGTGAGAACCTTTATGAGTATCTAAACCTACCAGAATTTAATACATCTATTCCACAACACTATCACGCATTTATTAACGATGTTGAAGAGTACGAGGAAAAGGGTGCATACATTCTGATGGGCATGATTAAGAATATCAAGCGTGGTAAGGGCTGGTCAAGAGTAGAACTACTTGACAAGACTGGTAGCATTGGAATCTTTGATGAAGAAAATACCACTATTGAAGCAGGTAGAACATATCTTGTATTAGCAAGTGACAATAGAATAGTTACCGCTATTCCAGCAGATGAGATTAAGGGTAATCCAACTGGACTAGTTAAGATTCTAAACTATCGTCAGTTGCCATACAAAGATGATGAACTATTTGTAGTATCATTTAAGCCAAGGGTAACTAAGGCTGGCAAGAAGATGGCTTCTCTAGTACTAGCAGATACTAGTCGTGAGATGCACAGCGTAACAGTATTTCCAACAGCATTCTCAAAAGCATATATGAAGATTGATGAAGGAAATGTATACAAATTCTCTTTGGGTAAAACTAAAGATGGAACAATAATTATGGAAGACGTGGAAAATGTTTGATGAAGTAGCAAAAGAACTGCATGAAACCGCAGTAGAAAAAGGTTTCTGGGGCATTGCCTATAACAATGAAGATAAAGAATCTTTGGATATATTTATGACTAAACAACTAATGATGATTGTATCTGAAGCAGTTGAGGTTATGGAAGCAATTCGTAAGTCCAAAGGTCCAGAAGAAGTAGCAGATGAGATGGCTGATATCATCATTCGCACACTTGACCTCTACGCAGGTTTGCGTGAGTTTGAGTATGTCAATGGTAGTCTCGATGATGCCTTTGAAAAGAAGACTGGTTTCAATAAGTCTAGACCAGAAAGACATGGGGTTCGTTTCTAATGACTACTATCGAAGAAGCAATGGCAGCACTAGACCCACGCATCCGTAAGCGTTTGACTAACGGTGTTGGATTTAAAACAGAGTATCAATCAACGCCAAGTTTTGGTCTTAATCGTGCATTGAATGGTGGGCTACCATTAGGCAGACAGGTATTGGTTTGGGGAAGCAAGTCTTCTGCAAAATCATCACTATGCTTGCAGATGATTGCCCAAGCACAAGAAGAAGGCAAGTTGTGTGCTTGGATTGATGCTGAGATGTCTTACTCAGAAGATTGGGCTAAGAGACTTGGGGTAGATACAGATAACCTTATCGTGTCACAAGCCAGAACTATTAATGAAATGGTAGATGTAGGAACTAACCTAATGAATGCTGGAGTAGATATTATTGTAGTTGATTCAATTACATCTCTACTACCTGCTATCTATTTTGAAAAGGATACTGATGAACTTAAACAGTTGGAAAACACTAAACAGATTGGTGCGGAGTCTAGAGATTTTAGCAACGCTTGGAAGATGCTTAATTATGCTAATAATAAGGTTAAGCCAACCCTTTTGGTTCTTATCTCGCAATCTCGTAACAATATTTCTGCTATGTATACTAGTCAACAGCCTTCAGGTGGTCAGGCTACTAAGTTTTATTCATCAACGGTTATCAAGTTATTCTCTTCCGAATCAGACAATCAAGCAATTAAAGGCAAGATTGCAGTTGGCGATAAACTCATTGAAGAGAAGATTGGTAGGAAAATTCGTTGGGAGATTCAATTTAGCAAAACATCGCCAGCCTTCCAATCTGGAGAATACGATTTTTATTTCCGAGGTGATGTTGGGATTGACAGCATTGGTGATTTGGTTGATACTGCAGAGATGATGGGTATTGTAGAGCGTACAGGTGCTTGGTATATCCTACCAGATGGAACTAAGTTGCAGGGTAGAGATAAGTTTGTGGCTCGTGTTCGTGAAGACCTAGACCTACAGGATGAGATTAAGGCAAAGGTTATCGGTGGGTAAGTATACAGTTTATCCAGGGAAGTTTCCTTGTCATACTTGTAGGGTAGAGGTAAAATCAGTAAGACTATACCCAGTAGAAAAACTAATAACTTGGATGTGTCCAGAAAAGCATCTTAATGAAGTTAGTCTGGAAACTAAGAAGAGAAAACAGGACTTTGAGCGAGAGAAGTGAAAGCAAACGCCTTGGAGCGAAACAGCATAAGAACTCTGGTAGAGGCACCCACAAGGGAGATGCTTCTTGGGAGAACTTTACTGTTGATTTCAAAGAAGTGGGGAAGTCCTTTACCCTCAATAAAGAGGTTTGGGCTAAGGCAACTACGGATGCTATCAGAAATAACAACAATCCAGCAATCGTAGTTGTCCTTGGCGAAGAGGGTATTAAAACAAGATTAGCAGTCATTGAATTATCTCTACTAGAGATGATACTTGACCAACTACCACCTAATAGTGTATAATAGAACTATAACATTAAGGAAACAAAATGGAACAAACAACGATTGAACAGGTCAATGGTCTTACAGAGATTGCTGACTTTATGAATGATGAAGAACTGACTACTGCTCTTACCTTTATTGCTAAGGTGATTCTTAAGCCAGATATTCCCCTTAACGTTGCACAAGTGGAAATTGTTCGTCTGCAAGCAATTGCTGCGAAAATGTCCTTCAAAGCCACATGGCTAACTAACGTAGATAAAGGAGACAGAGCGAAAAAGAATATTTATTACACCGCTGCTGAGGCTATTAACAACCTCGTTTCGGCTCTTAAATATATTACTCGCTAGTATTTATTATGGCAAAAAATTTATTAAGTCAGGTAATGATTAAAAAGGTTGAGACTAATCCAAACTCAAGACCATCATTCCTAGACAAAGAAGCATTGATTGAAAAGATTAATTCTGGCTATACAGTTAATCGTGTAGACAAGTTTCAAACAAAGAAAACATTTGCACCTAGTACAATTGCGTTCTCTCATGGAGAGTGTCCACGTTATTGGTATCTAGCCTTTGAGGGTGCAAACTTTGTTGACAATGCAGATGCTTATGGCGGTGCAAACATGACAGCAGGAACTAAATCGCACGAACGTATTCAAGCGGCTATGTCAAATGTTCCAGGATTGCTGGTAGATTCTGAATTTAAGATTACATATGACAGTCCACCAATCTTTGGATATGGTGACGTTATTCTTAATTGGGAAGACAAAGAATTGCTTGGCGAAATCAAGACAATGCCACACGAGGCATTTGAGTATCGTAAATCTTCAGGTAAGCCAAAGGCTGGACATCTTGTTCAGTTGCTTATCTATATGAAGATTCTTAACAAGAGCAAGGCAGTTCTCATTTATGAAAACAAAAACAATCACGAACTATTGATTTTTCCTGTTGAATTAAATGAGTATATGTATAAGTGGGTAGAGAACGCTTTTGAATGGATGAGAACAGTTCGTAAGGCTTGGGAAGATAAAACCCTGCCTGAGAAAAACTATCGTTCTAATTCAAAGATATGCAAGACATGCCCTATACAAGCGGCTTGTGCTTCTGCAGGTTCTGGAGAGATAAAAATTCAATCTCTGGAGCCTTTAGATGAAAAACAAACATTGTAGTTGGTGCGATAAACAGTTTCAAACTGAATTGTCTTATCAGATATATTGCTCTGCAGAATGTAGAGAACAAGCAACAAAAGAAAAAATTGCTCAAAAATATCTAAAAGATAAAGTTAAAAAACGTGCTGGCAAAATTAGGCTTTGTAAGTCTTGCAATAAACAACTTTCAAGATATACAGAAGAAGCAATTTGTCAATCTTGCGAGGTAAATCCAGATGCTGTTAAAGACACTCTTAAAGAGATTAAGGATATCCTAAGTGGTAAAACTAAACTTGAATAAAAAACCAAAACGTTTCTGTGCCATTGACGCTAGTACAAATAGCCTAGCATTTGCTATCTTTGAGGATAATAAGATTGTTGCTTGTGGAAAGATTAAGTTTGAAGGTTTGCAGACATATGACAAAGTTATGGATGCTGCTAAGAAAACCAAAGCCTTCTTTGATAAATTTGATTTTGATACCATCATTATCGAACATACAGTATTTATGAACAGTCCTAAGACTGCTGCACAACTGGCTATGGTCCAGGGAGCACTTCTTGGGGCTGCTTCTATGTCTGGGGTAAAGAAGATTGGTTCAGTTTCGCCTATGACATGGCAAAATTTTATTGGCAATAAGAAACTAACTAAAGAAGAAAAGCATGAGATTCAAAAAAAGAATCCAGGCAAATCAGTTTCTTGGTTTAAGAATGAAGAACGAAATATTCGAAAGCAAAGAACAATTAACTTTGTTAATATAAATTATGATAAGCAGTTAGAGGATGACGATGTTGCAGATGCATGTGCTATTGGGCATTGGGCTTTGAAGAATTGGGACAAGGCGTTTGGATACTAATGGCTAATAAGTTTTACACCAACGAAGCATGGCTTCGTAAAAGATTCCATGTAGATAAGAAAACTCCAGAGCAGATTGCCTTGGAATGTGGTACTAGCGTAGAAACTATCTATGTTTATTTAGCCAAGTTTAAATTAAGGAAGTCAAAGAGATGAAAAAAGTAAAATCAGTAAAACCAGGACAAACTAAATTTAGTAGAGAGTATCAATTGCAAATTGGCAATTTTACTATCGTTCAAGGTGATATCATTAAGATAGAGGGAGAACACGGTGGCAAATTTAAGTTTGATGCTGTTGTGACCAATACTGAAAATGGTAAGGTTTGGGTAGATTGTTTTGATGTACACAAGAAGTCTTTGGGTGGGTATCGTTCCTATGCTCCAGAAAGAGTAAAGCGTATACCAACAAAACGAGGAAAGCGAAAGAAAAATGACGATTGAAGATTTAACAGTTGAACATCTCGATGAGATGAACAAGGTAGTAGAGAAATATCTCCAAGGTGAAGAACCTACTCAAATTTCTAAAGAACTTGCATTGCCAAGACAGAAGGTAGTTGCCCACATTAATCAGTGGCGTGTGATGGCTTCTGATAACGCTGCCATTCGTGCTCGTGCCAAAGAAGCCCTTGTAGGTGCAGATACTCACTATAATAAACTAATTAGTAAAGCATATGAAGTTATGGATGATGCAACCACTGTTGCTAATTTAGGTGCTAAAACTGCTGCAATTAAACTAGTTATGGATATTGAAAGCAAGCGTATAGACATGCTACAAAAGGCAGGTCTTCTAGAGAACAAAGAACTTGCAGAAGAAATGCTAGAAATTGAACGTAGGCAAGATATTCTTGTTGGCATTCTTAGAGATATTGCTAGTGAGTATCCACAAATTCGTGACGAGATTATGAGAAGACTATCACAGGTATCTAAAGAGCAAGAGGTAATTACAATTGTCAATGTTCAATGACTTCTTTGAAGTCCTAAAGAGTAATGTATTTGCAGAGAATCCAGTAGATGTAAAAACATTTGTTGAAGGTGAGGACTATCTTGCACAACCACCACTATCTCAAATACAGTACGATATTGTCGAAGCAATGTCCCAAATCTATAGATTAGAAGAAGTTGTCGAACTTTTGGGGGAAGAAGAAGGTCGCAGATACTATAATAAGTATACTAAGAATGAAGTTATCCTACAACTTGGTAAGGGTTCTGGTAAAGACTTTGTTTCTACTGTTGCTTGTTCCTATATTGTTTATAAATTACTTTGTCTTAAAGACCCTGCTCGCTATTTTGGTAAACCTACTGGTGATGCTATCGATATCATCAACATTGCTGTTAACGCACAACAGGCTAAAAACGTTTTCTTTAAGGGATTCAAGAATAAGATTGAGCGTTCCCCTTGGTTTGCTGGAAAGTATTACGCAAAGGTAGATAGCATTGAGTTTAATAATGCTATTACTGTTTATTCTGGTCACTCTGAGCGTGAATCTCACGAAGGTCTAAACCTTATTCTAGCAGTTCTGGATGAGATTTCTGGTTTTGCTAGTGAAGTTAATACTGGCAATGAGCAAGGAAAGACTGCAGATAACATCTATAAAGCCTTCCGTGCCTCCGTAGACAGTCGTTTCCCAGATTTAGGTAAGGTAGCCCTGCTATCCTTTCCACGCTATCCTGGAGACTTTATCAGCCAGAAATATGACTCTGTAATAGCAGACAAAGAAGTAATCGTAAAGAAACATAAGTTTATTATGAACCCTGACTTACCAGAAGACACAGAAGGAAACAGTCTTGAAATTGAGTGGGAAGAGGACAACATCTTGGCTTACAAGTTTCCAGGAATGTTTGCTATCAAAAGACCAACATGGGTGGTAAATCCTACTCGTAAAATTGATGATTTTAAATTAGCCTTTTATACAGACCTTGGAGATGCTATGCAACGTTTTGCCTGTATCCCAACCTATATGTCTGATGCTTTCTTTAAACAAACAGAAAAGGTTCGTGCCTGTATGACTATCAGAAACCCTATTGATAACTCTAAGAGATTTGATGAAACATTTAAACCAGACCCAGACAAGAAATATTTTGTTCATGCTGACCTTGCACAACGTCACGATAAATGTGCTGTGGCTATTGCTCACGTTGAGAAATGGGTAAATATTCAGGTAGTCAAAGATTATCAACAAGTGGCACCTGTGGTAGTAGTAGATGCAGTAGTATATTGGGAACCAAAGGTAGAGGGTCCTGTAAATCTTTCAGAGGTTAAACAATGGATTCAGAATCTACGCAGACAAGGTTTCGACATTGGCATGGTTTCTTTTGACCGCTGGCAGTCATTTGATATCCAAAATGAACTAAAACAAGTTGGTATTCGTACCGAAACTGTTTCTGTTGCTAAGAAACATTATGAAGATATGGCTATGCTTGTTTATGAAGAACGTCTTGCTATGCCAGCCATAGAACTACTATATGAAGAACTTACAGAACTTAAAATTATGAAAGGTAATCGTGTAGACCACCCTCGTAAATCTTCTAAAGACCTTGCAGATGCTGTTTGTGGTGCTATCTTTGGTGCCATTTCCCATACTCCTAAAGACCTAAATCAAATGGTAGAAATTCATACATTCCGTGATAGAAAGAAGACGGAAGAAATGCACGAATTTGATAAACGTAGCATTGTAGAAAAGAATAGACCAGAACAAAAAGACCTTGATGCTTATTTCAAACAATTTAATATCAACATAATGTAATGATATAATTAGACCATGGAGCAACATGGCTAAAAACGTAATACCGTTTCATCATCGGGAAAGTGAGCATCTACGCTTACGAAGACCGAGAAACTTATTGCGTAGCCAGAAAAGAATGAGTGTTGGTCGTTATCAAAATCAAAGTCGCATGGCTCCCAACAAGCAAAATCAAAATCTATCTTATGAATAAAATGGTATAATAGTCTTGTCAGACATTCCTGACAAAGGAGAACCCCATGAAAAACCCCCTAAAAATCGTGGTAGGAATAGTAGCATCCCTATCATTTATGCTTGCTGCACCAGCAGCGTTTGCAACCACAACTGATGAGTATAATCAACAGGTGTCTGCTGCACAGGCTAAAATCAATGACCTACAAAATCAATTGAATAATGCCCAAACCAATCTTAATAGTTGGATGAACTCATCTAACGAACAGGCTAATTTAATTAATGAAGCCCAGACTGCTGCTACTGAAGCACAGGATGCCCTTGATGCAGCCGCTAATGAATATTCTTTAAAGAAGGGCGATTATGATTCTTGGTATAATGATGAGGTCAGGGTTGCTGAGGGTAAGGTTGCTAACGCAATAGAACAACTAAACAATGCTGCTGATATTGTAGATAGCACATATCTGGACTACGCTAATGCACAAGCCAATGCTGATAATGCACAGGTTCAAATGAATCAGGCACAGGTAGACTACGATACTCAATTAATTAATGATGGTGGTTCTGGTGGTACACCTGGTCTTAAGGTAGATGTTTATACTGGTATTAATCGTTTTGGAAATCCACCATCAAGGTCTGACACCACTTACACTAAGTGTAAAACTACTACTTTGCCTAATATTAATGCTGATTGGGGCGGTGGAGACATTCTTGGTTGTGGTTCTGAATACATTATGATTCACTACAAAGGCTACATTACATATCCAACTACCACAAAAGTTTATTTTCAGGCTCCTGCTGACGATGGTTTCTATATGACAATCAACGGTCAAACAGTAATCAATGACTGGTCGCTAAAAGGCTGTGGAGCAAACTCTACTGGCTTGTTCTCCTTCACTGGTGGAAAGTCATATGCTGTTGATGCTTGGTTTTATGAGTGGACTGGTGGTGCTTGTTCTACTCTTAATTACAGACCTGGAACAACTGGAAACTGGAACGTGGCTCCATCCTCTTTCTTTACACAAGATGCAGTAGCCAAAATGATTAAGAATCCTGCATTGTTGCTTATTTTAAATAACAAGACTGCTTCATATGTTCAGGCGGTAGCCATTGAGGAACAGGCTAACCAAGTTTACCTCGATGCAGAAAACAACTACGATGGCAAATACATAACCTACATGATGCTTAGTGGAGACTTGGCTGATAAGAGGTCAACACTTATTCAATTAGAAGACATTATGAATAACTATGAAAATAGTTGGCAAGTTTGTAGTGACAATGATGCAGTTTTAGATGCAAACCTTAGAGACCTCAAAGCAGAATATGGAACTACATTTACTGCTATTGAAAATGCTGCTAATCAGGTAGATGTTTTGGAAGCACAACTTGCTCAAGCAAAAATAGATTTAGCAAACATTCCTAAGCCAACTGCTCAACCAAAGAGAAAAAATAAAAAACAAACTATTCGTGCTTATGCAGATGGAGCGTATATGCCTAGACAAGCATTCATTCCTGACCCAAAATAATTCCCCCAAAGGAATTTGGGAACAATCCAGTCTCAAATATTCCAGGAGTGGGGGCAGTCCTTGATGGGTTAAACAATGCATTTAATGCTTTGAATAACATTGGTGCTGACTTACCTCCTGCTGTTAGAGAAAAAGCACAAAAGGTTGTTGTGTCTGCTATTATCGTTACACAAGTTGCTGCACAGGCTGCAACAATGGCTGCTGCATCTGCTGCAACTAACGCTGCTTCAACTGGTGGAGGAACTTCTGGTGGCTCATCAAGTGGTTCTTCCAAGGGTTCTGAAGCAAGAAGGAGAGAAGAATGAAAGGATTCTTAATTGATTTGCTTAATCAACTTTGGACATTACTAGGTATGTTTGTTGCCTGGGTAGTGCTTGAAGGAAGTGCCAAGACAGTTGTTGGATACTGTATTCTTGGAAGTTTGGCTTTGTGGGCAATTACCTATAAAGCAAGAAATCCCAAAGACAAGGAGGAAGATTAATGAAACTATTTGGTAATGTATTTATGCGTATCGTTGCTACTTTCGTTGCATCTGCACTTGGTGTAGTTGGTGCAGGAACTGTTGCAAGCGGTGTAAGCGGAATTGATATCCCAGTTTGGTTTAGTGCTGTTATGGGTGGTATTTTGGCAGTAGCCAAGGTCGTAGAACTCCTAGCCCTAGCATTCCTTGAAGATGGTAGACTATCTCGTGCAGAGATTGATGCCGCTTTCCGTCAAACCGTTGCTCTTAAGGATGTAAAAGAAGAAACTCCTAAGAAATAACTTGACAAACCCCTTTCGGTAGTTTATAATAGATATAGACCTGAAAGGGGTTTTTCTATGTCAATGACTTTTGACGAATGGTTGCAGTATGGTTTATCACAGGGCTGGAATGGTCCTGCTGTGTGTGCTATCCACGATGGCTTACCAACAACTGCAGAAGAAGATGCTGGCTGGGAGCAGGGTGCAGATGATTGCATTCATGTTCTAAGACTATATGAAGACAAGACAATTAAGTTGGCTGTTGAAGAGAACCATGCTCCGTCTGTATGGAGAGCAACCAATAACGGTTACACTGTATAATTAAATAGTGATGGGCATTAACTCAGTTGGCAGAGTGTTCGACTGTTAATCGAAATGTCCCTGGTTCGAGCCCAGGATGCCCAGCAGAGACCAGACACGCAGACTTAGATTCGGTGGCTTAACAGAAATACTAGTAAAGACTGTTACAGATGTTGTTCCTATTTGGGTTGTTAAGGAACATTGCTTGTCAGCCTTTGCTGAATAAAGTATCGGAATAACCTTCGGGCGATTCCAGCAATAGTCACCCTTATTCATCACAAACGATTAAGGGGCTATAGGACTGTGCTACTTGACTACCATGGATAAAGTAGCGAGAGGTGCTCCGTATGGAGTTGCCGAGGTGCGATACCTCGCAGTCCACGGATAGATGATGCACACTATGGAGTCACCCAGAGCACTGGGCAACAGTAGCCCTCCAATGCCTCTCTTTATCAAGTAATGCACTAAGGCGGTTTATTGCAGGGAAGCCCAGCGATAACTTCGAAGAACTGTTTAAAATGCATTACGTTTGATTTCGTAGTTCAGTTGGTTAGAACGCTACCCTGTCACGGTAGAGGTCGTGGGTTCAAGTCCCATCGGAATCGCAACTCTTCAAAGATGGTAGGTTGGTATCTGCTTAATCTGAGATAGCCAGATTGTGGTTTCGGTCTGTTGAACGAGCGGAGTGACTCCATGAAACCCAGGGTGT
>Ga0213922_1000430_pt1 | contig 20947 bp, 19 predicted proteins | sample McNCre2917MG_FD_165060 | JGI IMG/M metagenome (GOLD analysis project Ga0213922, IMG submission 165060) | Freshwater microbial communities from McNutts Creek, Athens, Georgia, United States - 29-17 MG | ecosystem: Environmental > Aquatic > Freshwater > Creek | place: USA: Georgia | collected... | reverse complement strand
CCACCGCAAGCGAATGCAACCATGGCAGCAGCGGTGTATTCACCGATTCCTGGAAGTTTACGTAGCTCTGTTTCTTCGCGTGGAATCACGCCTTTGTATTCATTGGTAATTACCTTTGCGCACTCATGTAAACGAAGTGCACGACGCGGATAGCCAAGACGCCCCCATGCAGTAATTACTTCAGCCGGTGTTGCTTTAGCGAGCTTTGCAGGAGTGGGCCAGCGCTTCATCCACTCGATGTAAACCGGAAGAACTCGGTTTACAGGAGTCTGCTGCAACATAAACTCAGAGACGAGAACGCCCCAGGTATCTGTCTTACGCCAAGGAAGATCACGTTTATTCTTTTTAAACCAAGAAATGATCTCTTTCTCGAGCATTATTCGCCAGTGATTTTTACTCGCTGTAGCGCTTGATCAAGACGAGATACTTCAACGATTTCCATTCCATTAATCTTTACATCAGAGCCGGTTGGCACAAGGGCGCGCTTAAATCCAAGGCGATACGCCTCAGCCAGACGTCGAGAGACACCGCTCACTTTGCGAATTTCACCAGCAAGGCCGACTTCACCGATGGCAACGAGATCTGCGGGAAGTGCCAAGCCCTTTGCCGCAGATGCGACAGCGAGAGCAAGAGCTAAATCGGCAGCGGGTTCAGACATCTTCATGCCGCCAACAGTTGCTGCATAAACATCGCGGCCACCTACACGGATATGTGCACGAAGTTCGAGAACAGCCAAAGTCATTGAAGTACGTGCTGAATCAAGACCGCTTGTAACGCGGCGGGCATTTCCAAAATCATTTTCACGGCCTGCGCTGACGAGCGCTTGAATTTCTGCAAGAAGTGGACGACGTCCTTCAAGAGTTACGGTGACGCATGTTCCTGGAACTGGTTCGGCATGGCGTGAGGTAAATAATCCTGTGGGGTCTAAAACACTTTCGATACCGGTATCACTGAGATCAAAACATCCAACTTCATCGCTGGCGCCGAAGCGGTTCTTAATTGCACGAATGAGGCGAAGACGTGAATGACGTTCGCCTTCAAATTGCAGAACAACATCAACGATATGTTCGAGAAGACGAGGGCCTGCAATAGATCCATCTTTTGTTACGTGCCCAACCAATAAGAGTGTGATGTCGCGATCTTTACAGATGCGGATAAGTGCGCCGGCAACTTCGCGCACCTGAGTAACTCCGCCAGGAGAGCCATCTGCAGTAGATGAACCAATTGTCTGAACAGAGTCGATGATAAGAAGTTCGGGTTTGACTGCATCGATATGTGCAATGACTGCGCCTAAATCTGTTTCGGATGCAAGGAATAACTTGGGATCGACTGCGTTAATGCGTTCGGCACGTAGGCGCACTTGAGATGCAGATTCTTCACCAGAGATATAGAGCGCAGGAATTCCTTTAGCTGCAGTTTGGGCAGCGACAGATAAGAGAAGCGTTGATTTACCAACGCCAGGTTCGCCAGCAAGCAAGATTGCAGCCCCTGGTACTAACCCACCGCCAAGTACGCGATCGAGTTCAGAGACACCGGTTGCGCGTGCACGAGCGGATGAGAGATCAACATCGCCGATAGGTGTTGCTTTAGAGGTAACAGAGCCTGCAACGAGTGAGAGTTTCTTAGGCGCTGCTAACTCTTCGACAGAGCCCCACGCTTGGCATTCACCGCAGCGGCCGACCCATTTCTGGGATGTCCAACCGCATTCGGAACAGCGGAATGGATCCTTCTCAACCTTTGCCATAGTCGTAGGTTAGAGGAGAGCGCTGACTATTTGCCGGCGGCGATTGTTGCTGGGTGTTGAATGACGAAGAGTGGCAATGAGCGCGCCTGAGCGTCACGGATACCTTGGATGCGACGGTCGCAGTGCTCGGCGAGGATTGCATACGCATCCTTACCCATCAACTGCGAAAGTTCTGCCTTATTTGAAATGTAAACCGGTTCGCTACCGACGTGAGCATCGGTATTGCTGGTGCAGTACCAATCGAAATCATCGCCGCCATCGCCCCAACCAAGGCGTTCGTATTCGCCGATGACTGTTACTGAATATTCGCGCTCGCCGACTTCGCGAGTTTCATAACTACGACGCAATGGAAGTTGCCAACAGACATCAGGCTTTGTATCTACAAAGTGAATGCCACGCTTCTGTGCAAGGTGGTGAAGTACGCAACCAAATGAACCGGTAAACCCTGGTGCTTCATAACCTTTACGGTTAAGGAAGATGCATGCATTATCAACGGTACGAGTCTTGCGTTCTTTATCTTCATCTAAATCTGTAATGCGAAGTTTTCCGCCTGGCTTCTTTGGGCGTGCTTCTTCATAGAACTGCCACATATCGGGAGTCAGATATTCAGCTGCCTTGCGAGTGCGTTCTTCATCTGCTTCATCGGAGTACATCGCACCTTCGGTGCAGCAACCATCGTTGGGACGATCCTTAAATACACCTTGGCAACCATCGCCATAGATACAGGTCCAGAAGGAGGTCAACCAGGTGAGGTCGCACTTAAAGATTTCTTCTTCATCGTTGGGATCTGCAAATTCGACCCAGTCGCGTGCGAAACCTGGCTTTATCTCTGACATAGTCGCAGAGCCTACGCGTACTCTTTCGCCATGGCTAATCACGTAGCAGTCGTTGGTGCAGGTGTAATGGGTGAAGCTTTTATCGCCGCCCTCATTCGCTCTGGAGTTCCTGCAACTTCCATTGTGGCCGTTGTGAGACGTGCTGAAAGAGGCGATGAGCTAGTTACCAAATATTCAATCTCTGTTAAGACTCTCGAAGATGCTTTACACACCAGCGATGTCGTTCTTCTTGGTATCAAACCTCAGGGGCTGGCAGATCTCATGCCTGAAATCGCTCCTCACCTACAGAGTGACGCCCTCGTCATCTCACTACTTGCTGGAAAGACCATCGCGGGTATTTCTGCGGGCCTCAATAACCACTCATCAATTGCCCGCGTCATGCCTAATACGCCCACGTTGATTGGCAAAGGAATGGCTGGGTATTCGCTCAGCTCTGGAGTAACTGATGCACAGAAGAAATTTGTGCAGTCACTCCTTGCAGCAACTGGAAAGGCAATTGAGATCCCTGAAGATTTACAGAATGCACTCACCGGAACAAGCGGTTCAGGCCCTGCCTACTTCTTTAGATTTGTTGAAGCGATGGTTGATGGCGCAGTTGCGATGGGTCTTTCACATGAGGATGCAACAACTCTGACGATCCAAACAATCGTTGGTGCCGCAGCGCTGCTCGATGAATCCGGTGACACACCTACGCGCCTTCGCGAAAAGGTAACCAGTCTTAAAGGTGCGACAGCAGAAGCGTTAGCGGTATTTGATGAAGCAGGAATTTCACAGATTGTTGCAGATGCGATGGCTGCATCTGCTCGTCGAGCAGGAGAACTTGCTCAATAATGAAGCGCACCGCACTCTTGCTCGCACTTCTGACTATTGGAACTTCATCAGCTGTTGCCGCCCCTAAGCCTTTAGAAGTAAAGAAGCTAACTCTTATTGCAGTCAACCAAAGTGCAGAGAAGTTAGTTATCTCTGGTAAGACTCTTGTCACGGTCGCAAATACCGATGGAGTGAACTCAAATATTCTCCTTACCGGCCTTGATGTAACTGGCGTACAGCTTTGGCAGAAGACGATTGATTCAGGCGTCGATGAAGTAGCGCTAGCTGCAACAACAGATCCAATGGGAAATATTTGGCTAGCAGGTGCCTCGAGCAAAGTAGTCGTACCCGAAAGTGCCACGGTACAAATACAGGCAGAGAACCCTGATGGCGTAGTGCTTGAACCCATCACACAACTTCGCGGGGATATGAACGTGTTAACGCTCTGGAAAGTCTCATCGCAAGGTGAGCTCTTAGGTACCTATTCTTCGGCGCAGAGCGCACCAGCACTTATTAACGCAATCTCTGTAAATGCATCAGGAGTTTCAATAGCCGGAGCTGTGCAAGATAAACCCTTTATTCAAAGTGCTAATTCTCAAGGCGTCTTAGGTAAAGCGGTATCGATTGGAACAACAAAGACGACTCTCAATGCAATTGTCCGCCACGCAGATGGCACTCTCTCGGTATTTGGCACCAGCTCTGAAACTCTCGGGGGAAAGAAGTTAGCTGGAGTTCGAGATGGCGTTCTGATTAAAGTTTCAAAGACCGGGGCACTTTCAACTGTTGTTCGAAGTTCGGCACCAAAGGCAGATAGATCTTGGCTTGCTGCAGATTCAACACTCGCGCTGACTGGCTATGTAAAGACTGGAAAAGTAATTGAAACTGCATTTACTAAATTTACATCCGCCTTTGCACCTACCTGGACACAACGAGTTACCTCACTGGGAACATCTACTGTTGTAAGCGCTGGAAAGACTACCTATGGAGCCTTCAACACCGCTTCTCTCTTTGCTTGGAAACCTGGCACACCATCTGTTGCATTGGTTGCATTCGATAGCAAAGGTGTAATGACGGCAGCGTATGGTTCGAGTGAGATTACTGAACCAATCGCTCTTGTTTACTCAAAGGATCTTGGTCTGATTGGTTTGGCGCGAACAAGTAGCCAAACACTTTCACTCTTTAAAGTTGCTTAAGGGCGGAACATGGAGAGCTGGCCTTTATAACCAGCTACCAGGTACTGAATTCGATTGACGGTGACCCAGGCAGAATCTATTCCAGCAGGATTTTGTTCAGATGCAACTAACTTGATTGTTGGAATAGCGCGTGCACTATCAAGGACGCAGAGTCGATACTGACAGTTGTAGGCGATATATCTTCCTTCGTTATTGAGATATTTACCTGGTGCGCCATAGAGCTCACTCGTTGCAACACTTTGAGCTGGGGGGTTTTGAATCAAACTCCACCGAATTCGATTCGGATTCGGAGCAGTTGCAGGAGATGAAATCAGCCAGGTGGCTTGCACACCATTGAGAGTCTTTGCGATGGAAACATCAAAACCTGTCATTGGAGTCGCGCTACCTGATGTATCAAGATTGAAGTAGCTCCAGGCATCACTGGAAAGGGTGTCACGGGATGCAACGCGAACTTCTCCAGATGTTGCCTGCTTCTTCTGATTGATGGTGAGAACCGAGTCATAGATAACGTATGTCTTCTTTCCATCAAATACTGCTTTGAGGTGGAATGCAACATCTCCAGTGCTTCGACCATCGGTTTTGCGATCGCCATCAACGAGTTCGTAGCTCCACTTAGGGCTGCCCTGAACTTTGGTTGCACCTAATAAAATTCCCTGACTTTCGTCGCGATAAAAGACTTGGATGCCTCCTGCAGTTGCAACACATGCACTTGAGACACTGACATCACTGCCTGTACGAACTCGAACAGGATCTTTGTAATCATTTACTTGAACGCCATTTCCATCCACGATTTCATAGACGAATTTCTTTCCATCATATGTTGCGTAATGGAGATCGCGATCATCACTTTCAGAGTAGAAGATATGGAGCGTCTGTTTCAATCCTGAACCGTTGACGCAGAGCGAGATGGGGCTCGTAATTGCAGATTTTGTGCGACCAGATGTCCCCCCGGCACCATCAACGGTGGATTTTCTCCAAACCTTCCCATCCCAGGTAGCAATCTTTAGAAATCCACTCTTGCTATCGCTATATGCAAGCAGAGGTTTGCCGTTAAATATTGTGCTGGTGACATGTTTCGCATCAGCTTTATCGTCGATGACAAATCTCTTCCATCCCACTTGTGGGGTCACGGCTGGTGTAATCACAGCATCCGATGTGCCATTAGTGTTCGATGCAACGATGCTAAATGAATAACTCGTTCCATTTTTAAGACCAGAAATGGTGATAGGAGAATCGGTTGAACTCTGGACTTGGTTCGTGGTCAGATTTCGAACTGAATAACTGGTGATCTGCGCAGTACGGGCATTTGCAGGTGGGTCGAAGGTGATAATCGCAGAGCTATCTGCAATAAGAGCAGCAGCATTTCTTACTGGCTGTGGAACACCTACAACAACTCCTACAGGTGGTTTACGGCGCAGATCTTCTAACATCGCAAGTAAGAGTGAACCGGGTTCTCTAAAAATTTCACCAGCATCAAGGTTGGGAGTCATAATCGAGTTGGCGCCAAGATTTGCATACGTTGCTTCATCAAGGTGGCTGATAGAAGATCCTTCTTCATAACGCGCTGGTGTATAGAGAATTGGCTTCTGGCCACCATTGGCAGCGATACCAAGTGGGCCCGCCCAGACAAGCGTTGAAGTAAGCGCCTTACCTAATTCAATTGATGGCGATGGAAGATCTGAAAGTCGGCGGCCATCTGCAAGTTGTGCATATGCAGCATACGGAGTTGGTTGCTCAATAGTTCCATAGCCAAAGAATTGATCGTAAGAGTCGGTGGATAAGAAACCTAAACCATGTCCCATTTCATGCAAGAAGACAGATTGCAGATCGTATTCATTGGCTCGAGGTGCTCCGTCATTGCGAGTATTCCAGTTAGCAGCTGAGTTGACCTGGATAATCATTTCAGGGCTTTCAGAATCTAAATCTTTTCCTGCTAGCGCATTAGCCAGAGCAGATGGATACCAGAGGCTTTGATCTGGAGCTCCATCAAAACCCGAATAGTAATTTCCTGGGCGCGCGCTTCCGAGAACTCCATAGGAAGCAGAACGTCCCCACGATGCATCAATTTTAATGGCAACCGATGAAGCAAAATTGGCGGACCAGATATCTACTGCTGCTTGGAAATCGCGTTTAGCCCATTCAGGAAAATTCTTGTAATTAACAACAAACTTTGATTTCTGTTCGAGATGAGCAACTTTGGGAGGTCGAGTTTGTGGCGTACCGGTCGCCTTACCTGCGTAGGTATATCCCCATACAGTTGAAGGAGCTACTTTGAAATTCGATAAGGCGACAGATTGTGTAGGGAGAAGAAGTGAAGCAAGTAGGCCTAAAACGAGGACGAATGGTGCGCTCTTCCTCATCTGACCTCTCATAGCGGGTAACGCTATCAGGGTGCGAGAATGCAGTCATGGTCACCGTTTACTCTCGCCACGGCTGTCATCTTTGTGAGAACGCTGAGAAGACCTTAGAGAGTATGCGCGAAGAACTCGCATTTGAGATTGAGATTATCTATATCGATGGCAACCCAGAACTTGAAAAGCTATATGGAAATGAAGTTCCGGTTATTCATATCAATGGCGAGCACCATGACTTTTACAAGGTCGATCCAGAACGCTTTAGAACTTCCCTTGAAAAACATCGTCGGCATCAATAATTCGATATGAATACCCTTGCTCAGCAAGGAAGCGCTGACGGTTCTGTGCAAAGTCTTGGTCGATAGTGTCGCGCGAAACGACAGAGTAGAACTTAGCTCCACGTCCATCTGCCTTTGGTCGCAAGATTCGTCCCAAGCGCTGCGCCTCTTCTTGGCGTGAACCAAATGCACCTGAAACTTGAATCGCAATGGTGGCTTCAGGTAAATCAACTGAGAAGTTGGCAACTTTTGAAACGACAAGACAAGTAACTTCACCACTGCGGAATGCAGCAAATAAACGTTCGCGCTCTTTCTGCGGAGTATCGCCCTTAATAAGTGGAACACCTAAAGTTTCAGAGAGATCATCGAGCTGGTCGATGTACTGACCAATCACAAGTACCTGTTCATTTGCATGGTGAGCAACAAGCTCTTCAACAACATTGCGCTTTGTGCGCGTTGTTGCACAGTAGCGATAGCGCTCTTCGGGTTCAGCTGTCGCATAGGAAAGACGTTCAGCTTCGGTGAGATTAACACGGACCTCAATACATTCAGCAGGTGCGATATATCCCTGAGCTTCAATCTCTTTCCACGGAACATCAAAGCGCTTTGGACCAATGAGTGAGAAGACTTCGCCTTCCATTCCATCTTCGCGTACCAAGGTAGCTGTCAGACCTAAGCGGCGACGAGATTGGATATCGGCAGTAAATCGGAAAATTGGCGCAGGAAGCAGGTGAACTTCATCGTAAATAATGAGTCCCCAGTCATGAGTATCGAAGAGATCAAGGTGTGCGTACACACCATTCTTCTTCTTAGTCATAACTTGGTATGTAGCAATAGTTACAGGGCGAATCTCTTTCTTGGCACCAGAGTATTCGCCAATCTCATCTTCATTCAAGGTTGTGCGCTTTAAGAGTTCATCACGCCATTGACGTGCAGCAACAGTATTTGTTACAAGAATCAGAGTCGTTGCCTTTACCTGAGCCATTGCAGCAGCTCCGACAATTGTCTTTCCTGCACCACATGGAAGAACTACGACGCCTGAACCACCATGGAAAAAACCTTCGGCTGCATGCTCTTGGTACTGGCGGATCTTCCAGCCATCCTGTTTAAGGGCAATCTCATGTGCCTGGCCATCGACATATCCTGCAAAATCTTCGGCAGGCCAGCCGAGGCGAAGGAGTGATTGTTTAATTTGTCCGCGTTGGCTTGGATGAACTGCAATCGTTTCGTTATCAATACGCACACCAAGAAGTGGTGCAATCTTCTTTGCGCGGATTACTTCTTCAAGAACGCCAGTATCTGTTGTGACAAGGATTAGTCCATGAACTGGATCTGCTTCAAGACGCAGGCGTCCGTAGCGAGACATAGTCTCGGCAACATCAACGAGTAGTGAATGTGGGACTGCGTATCGTGAATATTTTATAAGTGTGTCAATTACTAACTCAGCATCATGTCCTGCAGCACGCGCATTCCAAAGACCCAAGTTTGTTAAGCGATAAGTATGGATATGTTCAGGTGAACGCTCGAGTTCAGCAAATGGTGCAATTGCGCGGCGGCATTCAGTGGAGAGAACGTGGTCTACATCGAGAAGAAGAGTTTTATCGCTCTGGACAATCAGTGGTCCATCGGTCATGAAAGTAAGTCCTTTATATATGCGTGCAGGAAATCGCTTCGTTCTTGCATAGATGAAATGCTCACCCATTCATTAGGTGCATGTGCACCGCCACCTACAGCGCCAAGGCCATCAAGTACTTGTGCCCCAGCTGCTGCAGCGAAGTTTCCATCGCTTGCTCCGCCAACTTCAGCGCAACCAAGTGGCTTCATACCAATTGCTGCAGCGACCTTTTCCGCGCGCTCGTAGAGAGCTTTTGTTGAACTTGGCTGTAGCGGTGGGCGATTGAGCCCACCAGTAATTTCAAGGCGTGCCTTTGGATTAACTGCCTTGAAGTTTTTAATTGCAGCATCTACACGTTCAAGTTCAGCTTGTGAAAATGAACGTGCATCAATATCGAGAACTGCTAAATCAGGAACTGTGTTTGTTGTATTTCCTGAGTGAAGAAGAGTTGGAACAACTGTTGTGCCATGTTCGGCGCTTTCAAGTGCAGCAAGTGCCAAAATTGCATGTGCGATTTCAGTTGTGGTGTTAACGCCCTTTTCAGGTTCGAGACCAGCATGAGCTGCCAGACCATGAACTTTGATCTGATACATCGCAGTTCCCTTGCGCCCTGTCTTCACCTTGCCATCAAGAGATGCTTCAAGAACGAGAACAGCTTTTGCCTTTGATGAGAGATCTTTAATGAGCGCCTTTGATGCATGGCTGCCAGTCTCTTCATCTGTGGTTGCTACAAGTGCAACAGATCCCTCAATTCCCCTGAGTGCATAGAGTGCTTGGATAAATCCAGCTTTCATATCGAATGTTCCGGGGCCGCGAAGTACATCGCCATTGACTTCCCACACCGGTTGATACGAACCATGTGGCCACACTGTGTCGAGATGAGCGAGTACTAATACATCAGGAGTTTCAGATCCCCACCAGAAGACGGGGCGTCCTTCAAACTCTTTGATCTGTGCGGGAATGCCGAGAACGCGCGTTGCAATATCGCTGGCAAGTTTTACTACGGAGCGGCAAGCCTCGAGATCTTCAGTGGGGGATTCACACCGAACAAGAGCTTCTAGGGCTGCCAACATAGGCTCAAGTCTGCCGTATTCAGGTGCTTTCTCGCTCGTCATAACGCTGCGACCCCCGTAATACGCGCGATTCGGAAGGTCTGTACTTCTCCGGTCGCGTGGTCGCGTGCAATCAGTGAACCTGCAGATAATTTAAGTGGATCGATAATTCTGTGCGATACCAAACCATTGTTATCGGCATAACCAATCGAAAGTGATTTTGCAGGTTGATTCTGCAAATAATCACTTAAGAGATCGAGAGTTTCATTTGCGGTTGTGCGCGGAAGTGAACCCAGCGCTTCGGTTGCGATATTGCGCATGGTGCTCTGCTTACGACTGGATTTTTCACCAGTACGTAATGCGCGTAGCGCACCTTCAATCTGATTCTCATCTGGTCGTTCATACTCGCCAATGATGCGCGGTGGCCGCGCTTTTGTCTGTGCACGTTGGATACGGGGACCACTCAACAAAAGCCCACGAGAATCTTCTGCAGCCGGTAGATAACCGCAACTACGCAAAATATTCATCGCCTCTGCTGCATCGTGTCCACAGATCAGAACTTCTGGAGCAATCTTGCGAAGCCCGAGAATATCGAGTCGCTTATCGCCAAGAATTTGTGTAATGAGCGCTGCATCTTCGCAACGAATAAATGAAGCGGTATTTCCGACGCGCAGCTTTCCATGTTTCTTTGCAACATCGGCAATGAGATACTCCAGTGGCTGAGGCATCGGAGTCTTTGAAGTCTTGCTAAGGAATTTAGTGATTTCATCACCTGTGCGTCCATGATCAAGTCCGCGACGAATGGAACCTTCGGAGAATCTAAAGACTGTTGCCCCTCCGCGGGATTCAACATCGGCAATCAGTGCAAGCTCTTGTGCCACTTCATGTTCTAAAGGTCCAGGTGCAATCGCGGTGTTATCGCCTTGAATAAGTATGTGGTCCACAGCTTTTGGAAGGTCGGTATCGATGGCCGTGCAATCACCACCTGTAAGGAAATCAGCCCCATACGCTGAGAGAACGCCTTGGCCAGTTATACCTAGCCATTCTGCTTCGCGCAGTGTCCAGAGAATGTAATCTTTTTGAAGGCCACCTGCCCGCTTTGCCGGAGCTAACCATTGTGCTGCAGTGAAAAGTGAATCCGCATCGACTGCCTTTTCCGCATTCTCTTGCAAGAGATTCAATACAAGACGGCGCGTTGTTGCAGCTGATGAACGATCGAGTTCAGGGCCAAGAGGTGCAACGTTCTTGCTGCCCTCTTTGCCAACGAGCCCTGATAAACGTGATGTCGTAAGCCAAGCTGATGCCAGCATCTGCCATTGTGTGGAGGCGTTCTGAGTCAACCAGATATCAAATTGGTGAGTTGGCAAAATTTTGTCGTCCGGGTCGATTGTTAATAGACCGGATAGATAAGCGACTTCGGCAACAAAAGCTGTGCAGGATTCATCGACACCCAGATGCAGCGATAGCTCTTTGAGGTCGCGCACACCTAAACCACCAGAACGGAGCGCAGTTGCTGGTTCTTGTGCCCAAAAGTTAAGAACCTCTTCAGTCCAACGCAAGAAGGTGGTGATATTTGCAATCGCGGCAAGCTGCACATTACGAAGATCGCGCTTACTGCCTGAAATGGATGGCTGTGTTATCTCGAGTTCGCGGTGCACTTTATTTTCACGTAAGTAAATAGCAACTTCGCGGGGGAGAACCACAGTCTGTTGATTAAATGGAATTAAGAATCCTTCTTCAAGTAGCCACTGAACTCCGGCGCTTGGCTTCTTAATATCTGCAATGGATCCACGAGGTGGGCCCCAGACCATGGCATCGAGAACTTTCTTTGATGCAACTGGTGCTTCATCAAGTTTCTTCAATTTGAGTTTAGTCATTGAAGCGGGACCAAGGCCAGCAATTTCATTTCCTAATACTTCTTTGAGAGTTGTAGGAGTACGAAGTCCATCTTTATCCGCATATAAAAGGCCTCTTTCGACAAGGCCAGGAATAACAAAGAGAGCTGATTTTTCAGTGAGTGCAGCGACATCTTTCTCAGAGAATGGTTCGGGAAGGATTGCGCAGACTTCGAGAACTTGAAGTTGCCACTTATTGAGCGCATCGACAGCGCGAGCAAGGCTTGGGGCAGAAGATGCTCGCACTGCCAGGCTGGCCATATCCGGTGGAACTGGAGTGACGAGATCAGGGCGGTGCGAGAACATGGAAATTAACGCGGCATCATCGAGCCCGCGTAGATAGTCGGCGTAAGAGCGAATTTCCATAACCTGCCAACGATAGCCGTTGGGCAGGTGCGTGCGCTAATTGAAGATGTAAAGCGGGCTGAGTTAACGCTTGCGAGGAGTGAGCAAGGTAGCAAGGGCTGCTAGACGACTTACTGCTGGTCCTAGCAATCGATTGATAAATCTAGCTCTGCGGAAATCGTGGATTGGCCACCCTTCAGCCATGGCACGAATCTTTAAAATTGCATCTGGATTGATTGCACATGGATGTCCTACAGCTTGCAAAAGCGGAATGTCATTATGGCTATCTGAATATGAATAACAATTTTCAAGATCAAAGCCATGAATACTTGCCAACTCTTGAATTGCGATTGCCTTTTCAATTCCATGCAGAAGTTTTCCATCAAGTGTGCCGGTATAGATTCCATTTTCAATATGCGCTTTACTTCCGAGCGCTCCAGTTAGACCTAAACGTTGCGCGATGATGTTAGCCATATCTTGTGGAGCTGCAGTTACCAGCCACACTTCTTCACCTTTATCTAAGTGAGATTGAGCGATTTCAAAGGTGCCTTGCCAGAGTTTGGGCGAGACGAACTCATCATAAATTTCTTCACCGATTTTCTTAATATCGGCAACTGAATGCCCACCAATAAAATCTGTTGCTGCATTCTGGAACTTCTGGATCACATCTGCTTTTTCAGTTCCAGTCATTCTGAATCGAATATTGGCGACGACGAAGCGCGAGATATCAGCTTTGGTGAAGAACCCACGCTGGTACATGCCTCTTCCAAGGAAGTAGAGAGTGGACCCTCGAACGAGGGTGTTATCTACATCGAAGAAGGCGGCTCGTTTCGAGGTGAGTGCCATGTCACTACCTTAGCGATTGAGGCGGTTTTTCGACGCTTTATGCTTACTCCATGAGTTCTACAGTCCACGTCATCCGTCACGGAGAAGTAGAGAATCCCAACAAGATTCTTTACGGACGTCAGCCTGGATGGAGACTTTCTCAGCGCGGACAAGAGATGGCTGAAGTCATTGGTGAATGGTCAAAGGGAGTAAATCTCGGCGCCTTACATGTTTCGCCACTGCAACGAGCGCAAGAGACAGCAGCTCCCATTGCACGCGCACATCGATTAGATATCAAGACTGATGAGCGTCTCATTGAAGCGGCGAATATTTTTGAAGGTAAATCATTTGAATTAGGTAGTGGTGTTTTAAAGCATCCATCATCATGGCGTCATCTCTACAACCCATGGAAGCCATCATGGGGAGAACCCTATGAAGAACAGATTTCTCGAATGCTTGCCGCTATCTTCGATGCCAATAAAGCTGCACAAGGAAAAGATGCAATCGTTGTTTCCCACCAACTTCCAATTTGGATCTTGAGAAGTGCGATTGAAGGTCGTTCCATGTTGCATGATCCTCGTAAACGCGAATGCACCTTGGCATCGGTAACGAGTGTGCACTTCGATGACGAAGGAATGATTTCTGGAACTTCCTATAGTGAACCAGCCAAGCATCTACTTCCGCCAAAATAATATGAAGAAGATAGCCATTGCTCTTGCATCCCTTTTGCTTCTTACGGGCTGCAGTAACGGTGGTGCATCTAAAGCACAAGAAAGTTTCATTGCCGGTAGCGGGGCAATTACAAAGATCAAAGCAGGAAGCCGCGTTGCAGCCCCGGCAATCTCTGGAATGACTTTGAGTGGAAAGAATTTCACTTTCACTAAAGGCAAAGTTGCAATTGTGAATGTCTGGGCATCGTGGTGCTCCCCATGTCGCGCCGAGGAGCCAACCTTGGCCGCGCTTTCACAAAAGTATTCAGATACTCAATTTATTGGAATTCTGACTCGTGACAACCCAGTTAATGCTGAAGCTTTTACGCGTAAGCGCGGCACCCCTTATCCAACACTTATCGATGATTCGATTCTGATTGGATTTAGTAAGTCGTTGCCGGCAAATGCAATTCCAACAACTGTCATCATTGATCGTCAAGGGAACGTTGCTGCCCGAATTTCAGGAGTAGTAACTGTTGCTTCCTTGAGCGCGCTCATTGAAGAGGTGAGCGCTGAATGAGTGAGTTCGTTGTAAACCACATCATGGATGGCTTCCTGCTAACGGCCTTCCCTATCGCAGTCTTCGCTGGTCTCCTTTCATTTATTTCACCGTGCGTTCTTCCGCTCGTTCCCGGATATCTCTCATTCGCTGCCGGATTTTCTAACTCTCGCGGCAGAGTATTTCTAGGGTCCATCCTCTTCGTTCTGGGATTTAGTGCGCTCTTTATTTCTTATGGTGTTCTCTTTGGTGAACTCGGTGCTCGCATTGCCACCAATGAAGAAGTAATCACGCGAGCTCTTGGCGTTCTTACAATTCTTATGGGAGTTATCTTCCTTGGTGCATTTCCTTTGATGCCAACCTTGAAACCCCGGATCTCTACTACTGGTGGGCTGATTGGCGCCCCACTTCTTGGTTTCTTATTTGGAGTGGGCTGGACACCGTGCATTGGTCCAGCACTTGCAAGTGTGCAGGCGCTAGCTTTTCAAGAATCGAGTGCAGTGCGCGGTGCGTTCCTTTCGTTCGGTTACTGCTTAGGCCTAGGACTTCCATTCATTGCTTCTGGGCTCTATCTAGATAAATCTGAAAAATTGCGAAAAGTTTTAGTTAAGAGCGGCGATAAAGTTTCAAAAATTGGTGGAGCTCTCTTAATTCTTATCGGTCTACTTCAGCTCACTGGACTATGGACTGACCTCATGATTGAGATGCGCTCACTCATCTCAGATTTTGCGCCGGTGATTTGATGAGCAACCAGATAGAAGTACCTGAACTCGGCTTCTTAGCGCTACTGAGATATGCATGGCGCCAGCTCACAAGTATGCGCACGGCGCTGATCTTGCTGATGTTGATGGGCGTTGCCGCTATTCCGGGTTCTTTAATTCCTCAGCGCATTACCAACCAGATTGCAGTCCGAGATCTCTTTGCATCTAATCCCGAATTAGCTAAGTGGTATGACAGGTTCTCACTCTTTGATGTCTATGGGTCTCCTTGGTTTAGCTCTATCTACATCTTGCTCTTCATCTCACTCATTGGCTGCGTACTTCCTCGCACAGTCGAACATTACAAAGCGATGCGGGCGCAACCACCTGCAACTCCTAAGAATTTATCCAGACTCGAACACCACCAAGAATTTGCTGGCAACTCTGAATCTCTCGAGCGCGCAGCACTATGGTTTAAGAAGAATCGATTCCGCGTTCGCGTCGAAGGCAATTCGATTTCAGCTGAAAAGGGATTTCTGCGTGAAACGGGAAACCTTCTCTTCCATCTCTCACTCATCCTGATTTTGGTCGGCGTCAGCTTTGGCTCACTCTTTGGAATGCGCGGTGAAGCGATTGTCAGCAGTGGAGAACGCTTTATCAATGTGGCGACTTCTTATGACACTCTCTCCTTCGGAAAGCTCACTGGAGAAAAATCACTCAGCCCATTTGAAATCAAGCTCGATAGGTTTCTTGGTGAATACGATCCAAAGACAAATGCTCCAAAGGATTACACCGCTTGGGTAACCATTAAAGATGGCGAGAAGACTTACAAGAAAGAGATAAAGGTCAATAAGCCTCTGACTTTTGGAAATACTCGCGTTTACCTGCAAGCCAATGGATATAGCCCAGTTGTAACTGTGCGCGATTCGCAAGGAAACGTTGCGCTACAAGGACCAATTCCATTCCTGCCACAGGATGGAAATTTACGTTCTATCGGGGCAATCAAAGTTCCTGATGCCGAGCCACAAATTGGTTTTGTGAGTTCTTTTGTTCCAACCAATGCGCGAAGCAATGGCCAAGGTGCAATTTCCATCTTCCCTGAACTTCTCGATCCCAAACTGCTCTTCTCTATTTGGAAGGGCGACCTAGGTCTTGACTCAGGAGTTCCTCAATCGGTCTACAGAATCGATACATCGAAGTTAGAGAAAGTTGGATTGGGTTCAGTGAAACCTGGTGAAACTTTCACTTACCCTGAGGGCTCCATCACACTTGAAACTGTTGTTCCGTGGATCAACCTTCAGGTCGTCAAAGATCCCGGCAAGAGTTATGCACTTATCGGCGGTATCGTTGCTGTCCTTGGGCTCTTATCTTCACTCTACGGACGTCGTCGTCGAATCTGGGTTCGCATTACATCTGATGGAGTTGAGGTAGCCGGGCTAGCTAAGAACAGCGCACCAGGGCTTGAAGCAGAGATTCAGAATTTTGTACGTGCAATTAAGGGAGAGAAGTAATGCAGACAACGTGGGCCTACATCTCAAATTACTTTGTGTATTCAGCAATGGCTGTTTTCACTATCTCATTCATTGCACATGCCTTCGAAACTGCCTTTGCAGTCCGCGCCCCTGAAGTTGCAGACACGACTGACGGTAACTTGCTCGTCAAGACTCTTGATTACAAGCGAACCGAAAAGACTGCTCGCATTGCAACTGCCATGATGATTCTCGGATTCATCCTTCTTCTAGTTGGCATCGTGGCACGTGGAATTTCAAATGGACATGTCCCATGGGGAAATATGTATGAGTTCTCTATTACCGGAGCTCTTGCATTTACTGGGGCATATCTGGCAGCTCTTCGTAAATACGATCTTCGCTGGCTTGGTCTCTTTGTCTCAATCTCAGTTCTATTAACTCTTGGTACTGCAATCACTCTGCTCTATCGCAATAGCGCACCTCTTGTTCCAGCGCTGAAATCAACCTGGCTTGTTATTCACGTGATGGCTGCAATTATTTCTGGTGGAGTCTTCTTACTCGCTAACGTTGTTGCAGGCGCGTATCTCTATCTTGAAAGAGTAGAAGCGCGCGGACCACGCCCGCTGTGGTTACAGCGTGTTCCTTCACTTGAAGTTCTCGATCAACTTTCTTATCGCTTGGTCGCATTTGTATTTCCACTATGGACCTTTGCAGTAATCGCCGGAGCAATCTGGGCAGAAAGTGCATGGGGACGTTATTGGGGCTGGGATCCAAAAGAGACATGGGCATTTATTACCTGGGTTGCCTATGCAGCGTACTTACATGCACGCGTGACTGTCGGTTGGCGTGGACGTCGCGCAGCATGGCTCTGCATCTTCGCCGGATCTACATTCTTATTTAACTATGTCTATGTGAATGTCTGGGGAACAGGCAAGCACACTTACTCTGGTCTTTAAATACTGCGTAAGAAATCTGGGTCGTCATCTGGCGGAAGAATGCGCTTCTTGCCAGGCTTTGGACCTTTCGGTCCACGATTGCGACCAATAATTAAGTAAGCAATTCCACCCAATGGCTGTAGGAAGAGAATTACCAGTAACCATCCCCATTTAGGAATCTTCTTGAGCAAAGTTTCATCGCGCATTGCGCAATCAATAAATGTGTAAAGGGTCAGTGCCAGCGGAAGGAGTATGAGTAGCGCGCGTGCCATATGAGAATTCTATTGCTTTAGAAAGATAGCGCGAGTGCGAAGGTAAGGCCAAAGTGCAGCTGTAACTGGCCGGTCCGACCCAGAAGTGGGATGAGATCTTTGCCTGAGGCGCCGGCAAGAACTTCCTGAGCAATCTTGTAAGCAGCTGGCGCTGTGAGCAAGGTGAGCAGAGCTAGTTGGTGACCGGTAAATACCGGGAAGATGTAGGCAGAGATGAGAAGGGCAGCGAAGAACTTACGCGCCTTTTGGTCACCTAACTTCACTGCAAGAGTTTTCTTGCCGACCAACTCATCTGCAGGCAAGTCTCGAATGTTATTGATTGCCAGAAGCGCGCAGGAAAGTGAACCCATCGGAATCGATGCAGCAAATGCTGCTGCAGTTATGTGAAGAGTCTGCACATAGTAAGTACCGACTGTTGCAACAACTCCAAAGAATGTGAAGACAGAGAGCTCGCCAAATCCGCGATAACCGTAAGGAGTATGTCCGCCGGTATAGCCCCACGCAGCTAAGACTGATGCGATTCCAATCAGGATTACCCACCATGATGAAAGAGATGCAAGGACTAGTCCTGCGATACATGCTACGAGAAATGAAAGTTGGGCAGCGCGTTTTACCGATGCGGCAGATGCAAGACCAGAAGCCACCAAACGCACTGGACCTACGCGATCATCATCTGTTCCGCGGATTCCATCGGAGTAATCGTTGGAGTAATTAACGGCAATCTGAAGTGACAAACTTACAACGAGGGCCAGTAGCGCCTGAACCGGCTTCCACTCTTTGCCTGCAAGCACAGTAGCCACAATGACTGGGGCAATTGCAGCTGGGAGTGTGCGCGGGCGAGCACCTTGAATCCAAATATTAATTTGGCGCCTCCATGAGTAGTTCAGTGAGCTTCTTGCGATCCACTTTACCAATTCCGATGAGTGGAAGTTCAGGAAGGTAGAGATATCCCTTTGGTTTCGCGAATTCGCCAAATTGTTCTGCAAGGTACTGGGCAACGTCCTCTTTTGCCGGAAAACCATCGCCTGAGATTGCAACATGGAGCGCATCTCCCCATTGAGAATCCTTCACAGCGAATGCAGCAAATGATTTATGCGGAAAGTGTGCGTGAAGCGATGACTCAATAGCGCTGAGAGAAATATTTTCTCCGCCTGAAATAATCACATCATCGCTTCTGCCTTCAACAATGAGTTTCTCATTCTCAATTCTGCCTACGTCAGATGAATGGAACCAGCCATCTTTGTATTGAGTTTCCCAAAGTGCTTCGGCGCCAATATATGTATGAGCAAGAACAGTTCCCTTGATTGCAATTCGCTTTTCAGGAGTAATCGAAACTTCAACTCCCTCAAGTGGAACTCCGTTATACACACAGCCACCAGAAGTTTCAGTCATGCCGTAAGTAACTACTACGTTGATTCCAGCCTTCTCCGCCTGCAGATGGAGTTCGGTAGTAAGAGCTGCACCACCAACGAGAACCGCTTTAGCTTGAACAAGGTGTGCAAGAAGATGATGATCTCCGTTGAGCGCTTTGAAGAGTTGTGTTGGAACAACCGCTGTGAAATCTGCGCGGGGGTATTCACCGCTGTGGTTTCGAAGATCTATGGGTTCAGTTCCAAGTTCGAGTGCACGGACTAATACGTTAATTCCTGCAATATGAGAAAGCGACAAGAGCAGTGACCAAGAATTTCCGAATTCCGCACCAAGTGCTTTATTAGATGCGCGGGCCGATGAAAGCAGTGCAGATGCCGATAGCCCTACTTCCTTGGATGCACCTGAACTGCCAGTTGTTGAGATCACAAGAGCAATACGTGCAGGAACTTCACTGAATGAGGTCTGGCCAAAAGCGAGAGCAGGCCCATCTGATACCAAGGCCTTGGCGATACGAGCCATCGATTCGCTGACGGTCCATTCGGGATTGGCCAAGCGAAGTTCTCGTTGTGCGTTCTGCTCCATTGCCCGCGTAGGCTATCGCTCGTAGACCAAATGGAGGAATCGTGAGCAAGCCTATTAAGCGTGATTTTGGTGACCGTACTATCCCTAATTGGGTGACAGGTCCGGGTGGTGAATCCTTTTCCGACATCACTTACGAAGTTGCAGATGGCATTGCAAAAATTACGATCAATCGCCCAGAGGTACGTAACGCATTTCGTCCACAAACAATTATTGAATTGAAATCTGCTTTTGATTTAGCTCGCGACAATGCAGAAGTCGGCGTCATCATTCTTACCGGTAAGGGCGATGAAGCATTCTGTTCTGGCGGAGATATCAGCGTTCGTGGAGATGATGGTTATCTCGGCGATGACTCACTTGCGCAGCAAGGTGTTGGTCGTCTCAACGTTCTCGATCTTCAAGTACAGATTCGTCGCACACCAAAGCCAGTCGTTGCAATGATCGCCGGTTGGGCAATTGGCGGAGGCCATGTACTTCATGTTGTCTGCGACCTTTCAATCGCTGCTGACAATGCAAAGTTCGGACAGACCGGCCCCATGGTTGGTTCATTCGATGGCGGTTATGGCTCAGGTTTATTGGCCGCAAGTGTTGGCCAGAAGAAGGCTCGCGAAATTTGGTTCCTTACTCGTCAATACGATGCGCAAGAAGCTCTTTCAATGGGACTTGTAAACACTGTTGTTCCTCTCAAAGAACTCGAGGCAGAAACTGTTTCATGGTGCCGCGAGATGTTGCAGAACTCTCCGATGGCACTTCGCTTGCTGAAGGCATCAATGAATGCTGCAGATGATGGACTCGCAGGAGTTCAGCAGCTTGCTGGTGATGCAACTCTTCTCTTCTACTTATCTGAAGAAGGCCAAGAAGGACGAGACGCTTATAAAGAGAAGCGCAAGCCTGACTTCGGAAAGTTTCCAAAGCGTCCGTAATTTATGGATCAATCCCTGCTCGAAACAATGCGCGTAGTCGCGCTGCCTACAAAGACCAACTTTCGTGGAATCAATATTCGTGAAGTTGCGCTCTTTCAAGGCGAATCCGGCTGGGGCGAATTCTCGCCATTTCTTGAATACGACTATAAAGAGTGTGCACCGTGGCTAATGTGCGCGATAGAAGCTGCAACAAAGCCTCGCCCGAAGTTGTACAGAAATTCAGTGAAGGTAAATGGAACTATGCCAGCGCTTAATAACTCAGCAGATATTGAGCGCATCATTAACTCATTCCCCAGAGTAGAAACTTTCAAAGTAAAAGTTGGCGACAATCTTGCTGAAGATATTGCCCGCCTTGCCAAAGTGCGCACGTTACGACCAAAAGCCAAACTGCGAATTGATGTCAACGGTAATTGGTCGGTGCAAGAAGCAATCACCAACCTCCGTGCAATCTACGAAAATATTGGTCCCCTTGAATATGTAGAACAGCCGTGTGGCACCGTTGAAGAGCTACGCGAACTGAAAGAGAAGTTACTTGTGAAGATTC
>Ga0213922_1000427_pt1 | contig 21082 bp, 20 predicted proteins | sample McNCre2917MG_FD_165060 | JGI IMG/M metagenome (GOLD analysis project Ga0213922, IMG submission 165060) | Freshwater microbial communities from McNutts Creek, Athens, Georgia, United States - 29-17 MG | ecosystem: Environmental > Aquatic > Freshwater > Creek | place: USA: Georgia | collected... | reverse complement strand
CAAAGGTGAATGCGGTGGCGAGTTTGATGAGGGCGTACTCCAACACCAAGCCCACAATGCCAATCACGAAGATGGCGATGATGATGTTTTTCACATTCAGGTTGTTCCACTCGTCCCACACCCAAAAACCAATGCCCACGCCGCCGGTCAGCATCTCCGCCGCGACGATGACCAACCATGCGGTGCCCACGGCCAAGCGCACGCCGGTCAGCATGTAGGGCAACACCGCAGGGAACAAAATCTTGCTGACAATCTTCCATTCCGAGAGGTTGAGCACACGCGCCACGTTCATGTAGTCCTGTGGCACACGTTGCACACCCACGGCGGTGTTGATGACCATGGGCCAAATGGAGCAAATGAAGATGGTCCAAATGGCCGCAGGGTTGGCGCCTTTGAACACCAACAAACCAATGGGCAACCAAGCCAGTGGCGACACGGGGCGCAACAAGCTGATCAGTGGGTTGAACATGCGCGACAAAAACTCGAAACGTCCAATCAGAAAGCCCAAAGGAATCCCCACCAACGCAGCCAAGCCAAAGCCCAGTGCCACACGTTTGAGGGAGCTCCAGATGTTCCAGCCCACGCCTTGGTCGTTGGGACCGTTGCTGTAGAAAGGGTTGCTGAATACATCCACGGCTTGCCAGAAGGTGTCGGTGGGGTTGGGAAAATTGTTGGTGCTGGTGACGGACACCAGCGACCAAATGCCCACCAGCAGTGCCAAGCCCATGAAGGGTGGCACTACGCGTGACAACAGGTGTTTCAAAGTCATGAGATGTGTCCTTGTGCGAGAGCGTTCGTGGGGGCTTTAAGCGTGAACTTTGAAGCTGTCTGCGTATTTCTTCGGGTCTTTGCCATCCCACACCACGCCATCCATCAATTTGCTGGTGCGCATCGTGTCTTTGGGCACCGGTGTTTTGCTGGCTGCTGCGGCTTGTTTGAAGATGTCGATTTGGTTGATCTCTTTGGCCACTTTCAAATAGTCAGGGTGGTCTTTGAGCAAACCCCAACGCTTGTGCTGTGTGAGGAACCACATGCCGTCTGAGAGGTAAGGGAAGTTGGCCGTGCCATCGTTGAAGAACTTCATGTGGTTGGGGTCGTCCCAGGTTTTGCCCAAACCGTTTTGGTAGCGGCCCAAGATGCGTTGGTTGATCACGTCCACACTGGTGTTCACATAGGCTTTGTCGGCGATGGTTTCGGCCATCTTCATTTTGTTTTGCAAGCCGGCGTCAATCCACTTGCCCGCTTCCAATATGGCGGCAGTCACAGCGCGCGCGGTGTTGGGGTATTTCTTGACGAAGTCGCTCGTGGTGCCCAGCACTTTTTCAGGATGGTCACGCCAGATGTCTTGCGTGGTGGCTGCGGTGATGCCAATGCCGTCGGCAATCGCGCGGTGGCCCCAAGGCTCGCCCACGCAGTAGCCGTCCATGTTGCCCACGCGCATGTTGGCCACCATTTGAGGGGGCGGCACGGTGATGACCTTGGCGTCTTTAAGTGGGTTCACGCCTACGCTGGCCAACCAGTAATACAGCCACATGGCGTGTGTGCCGGTGGGGAAGGTTTGTGCAAAGGTGTATTCGCGTTTGTCGGTGGCCATCAACTTGGCGAGGCTGGCCGCATCGACTGCGCCTTTGTCTGCGAGCTTTTTAGACAAGGTGATGGCTTGGCCGTTTTGGTTCAAGTTCATCAGCACGGCCATGTCTTTCTTCGGGCCAGCGGTGCCCATGTGCACGCCGTAAATCAGGCCGTACAAAGCGTGGGCAAAGTCGAGTTCGCCGTTGACCAACTTGTCACGCACACCAGCCCAGCTGGACTCTTTGGTTGGAATAATCTTGACGCCGTATTTTTTGTCGATACCCAACACGGAGGCCATCACCACACTCGCGCAATCGGTGAGAGGAATGAAACCAATCTTGACTTCTTCTTTTTCAGGCTTGTCAGAGCCTTGGGCGTACACGGCGGCACGCAAGGCGGGTGCGATGGTGAGCGCGCCTGCAGTGGCGGCTTGCAATATGTTGCGGCGGCTCATGGGGGTCTCCAAAAGTTTCGTCATGACATCACTCCTAAATAAAAAAACTGGGGCATAAACGACAAAGGCGCCCTCACCACATGCATCTTGGGAGCATGGGTGGGGACGCCTTTGTCCTTGAACCGTCATTGGTTCTTAGCTTTGATAATGCAATAGCTGTGCCAGCGGTTTAGGGTTCTCCCGATGAAAAACTGCCCCAGTAAGGAGCGTTTGCATGAAAGCGCACCAAGAAGGCGCACCAAACTAGGACAGCAGGTCTGCCATGTCAAGCGTGCGTTGCGCCACCTCGCCTAGCTTTAGTCCCTTGTCCATGGCCACTTTGCGCAGCTTGGTGAATGCTTCTTTTTCGCTCAAGCCTTGGCGCTCCATTAGCAGGGCTTTGGCACGATCTACCAAGGTGCGTTCTTGCAAGGCGTGGCGTGCATCGTCGCGCTCGTCGCGCAGTCGCTCTTCATATTCGAAGCGTGCCATCGCCACATCAAGGATGGGACGGATGCGCGTGCTCGAGAGGCCATCGACGATGTATGCCGACACGCCCACGGCCACCGCATCACGCACATGGGTGGTGTCGTTGTCGTCGGTGAATAGCACAATGGGGCGTCGCGCATCGCGGGTGGCGAATACCACGTGCTCCAAAGCATCACGCGCTTCGGACTCGGCGTCCACGATGATCAAGTCGGGTTGTAGCTGGTGGATACGGTCAGCCAAAAATACATCGGCGGGTAAGGACGCAATCAGATTGAAGCCACTTTCCAGCAAGCCAATGCGCAGGGCTCTAGAACGTTCTGCTTGAGAAATCGCATGCTCATCGTTTGGGTCTTGCACATCCAAGTCAGGCACGACCACCACAATTTTTAAAGCAGCCGAATTTTTTGTTTTATGTGTCTTGTGTTTCATTTGCAAAATTGCTAGACGCAATTTTTATAAGCAAATATCAAGCCATCACTCGCTACTTGTGAATGTGTTTAGTGTGGAAAAGCATTCGAAGTAACAAAATTTTTTGGAATTTGACTTCTGAAACGTTGCCCAATGGCGTTCAAAAACTCACTGTATATTCCGAAGAATTCCGCGCAAAACCGCATGGATCCTATGTTCTGAAATGGATTGTGATTCCTGTTGTCGTGGGTTCGAGCCCCATCAGCCACCCCAGTATTTACGCGCCCTAGCGACCTTTTTGGTTTCTAGGGCGTTTTGTTTCAAGCCCGTACCGGCTTTAATGCGTTCAACCATTTTGTTGCTGGCAACCCCCAGCGTGTTTGAATCTGTTTCGCTTGTGAATGCAAAGCATTTTTGTCCCATGTGCGAGGTGTGCGAAATGCCAGCACGATGGTGTTGCCTGCTGTCGTAGGTTTGAATGCCCACAACGTGTCATTGCCGAATGCCTTGCCAATGGATTGCATGCTGGTGTGTATGTTTGAATGACGACCATACAAATTGACGGCCATGCAACCTTGCTCTGTCAGCAGTTGTCTGCAATCGGCGTAAAACGCTTCGCTGTCTAGCGCAGGGCAGGCGGCCTCTTGGTCATACAAATCGACTTGCAATGCGTCGATTTTTCCATGCCACTCTGGGTGATTTCCAATGTCAGCAGCATCAGCTAGCACTACTTGCAATTTGGCGTTGTCTTCGGGGAGGTTGAACCAGCTTCTGCACGTGGCAATGACTTGCGGGTTCAGTTCCACCACGGTGGTGTGCATGTCTAATTGAAGATGACAAAACTTGGTCAACGAAGCCGCGCCTAAACCCAGCTGCATTGATTGCATATGACGGATTTGGTCTAAGTTTGTAAATAACAGCCAGCCCATCATGCGTTGCACATATTCGAGGTGAATGTCATATGGCTTGCTAATTTTCATCGAGCCTTGCACCCAAGGTGTGCCCAAGTGCAAAAAGCGCATGTCCCCGTAATCGATGTGGTTGACCTGCGGTAAATCAACACTATTTTGTCGTTGCGCATCGACACCGATATCGCGCATGCCCTTGTAGGTGTTGGCTTGTTTTTTAGCGAGCGTCATTCCGATCCAAATGGCTCCAAGGCAAGCGATGAACCCGATGATCAGCTCATTCATGGTGATCCATGTATTGACGACATCCATTTTTCATTGGTTCCAGTTACGCTATTTTGGCGCGCGCAACATGCAGTTTTTTATAGCTATCAATCAAACGATGGTGTCGATCAAGGCCCTCTAGCGCCATGCTGGTGGGCGTTAGGCCAAAGAAGCGCACATTGCCGTTGACAGACCCTAAGACAGCATCCATGCGCTCATTGCCGAACATTCGACGGAAGTTGGTTTCATAGTCGGTCAATTCAAGCTCAGGGTCGAGCAGCACTTCCAGCACCACATTCAAAGCTTGGTAAAACAAACCACGCTCGACGGTGTTGTCGTTGTATTGCAAGAAAGCACCCACCAACTCTTGGGTCTCTTCAAATTGCTTCAAGGCGAGATGAATCAGGAGTTTCAACTCAAGCACGGTCAGTTGGCCCCAGTCGGTGTTTTCGTCAAACTCGATGCCAATCAAGGTGGCAATGTCTGAGTACTCATCTAGTTCGTTGTTCTCTAGGCGATCTAGCACGTCTGACAGGCTCGCGTTGTCCAAACGGTGCAAATTCAGGATGTCTTCGCGGAAGAGCAATGCTTTGTTAGTGTTGTCCCAAATCAAATCTTCAATGGGGTAGACCTCTGAGTAGCCAGGCACCAAGATGCGGCAAGCGATGGCACCCAATTGGTCGTACACCGCTGTGTAAACCTCTTTGCCCATGTCTTTGAGTATGTTGAACAGCGTGGCAGCTTCATCGGCATTCGAGGTTTCGCCTTGCCCTGAGAAATCCCACTCGACAAATTCGAAATCGGCTTTGGCGCTGAAAAAGCGCCACGACACGATACCGCTGGAGTCGATGAAGTGTTCTACAAAGTTGTTGGGTTCGGTGACGGCATTGCTCTCGAAGGTGGGCTTTGGCAAGTCGTTGAGACCTTCAAAGCTGCGGCCTTGCAGTAATTCGGTCAGGCTGCGCTCCAACGCGACTTCAAAGCTCGGGTGCGCGCCGAATGAGGCGAACACCCCACCTGTGCGCGGGTTCATCAAGGTGACGCACATCACAGGGTAGGAGCCACCCAATGACGCGTCTTTCACCAACACGGGAAAGCCTTGTTCTTCAAGGCCTTGAATGCCAGCCAAGATGCTGGGGTATTTGGCCAGCACGTGTGGCGGCACATCAGGCAAGCAGATTTCGCCTTCTAAGATTTCGCGCTTGACGGCGCGCTCAAAAATTTCAGACAAGCATTGCACTTGCGCTTCGGGTAGTGTGTTGCCCGCGCTCATGCCATTGCTGACAAATAGGTTTTCAATCAGGTTGGAGGGGAAGTACACCACTTCACCATCCGACTGGCGCACATAAGGCAGCGAACAGATGCCACGCTCAGCGTTGCCCGAGTTGGTGTCGATCAGATGCGAGCCACGCAGTTCGCCGTCTGGGTTGTAGATGCTCAGGCAATAGGCATCCAGAATTTCTTTGGGCAGAGTATCTTTCTTACCTGGCTTGAACCAGCGTTCGTTGGGGTAGTGCACAAACTCAGCGTTGGCGATGTCGTTGCCCCAAAATACGCCCGCGTAGAAATGGTTGTTGTTGAGGCGCTCGATGTATTCACCCAGCGCAGAGGCGAGTGCGCTTTCTTTGGTCGCACCCTTGCCGTTGGTGAAGCACATGGGCGAGTGGGCATCACGGATGTGGAGAGACCACACATGGGGGATGATGTTGCGCCAAGACGCAATCTCGATCTTGATCCCTAAGTTCGCCAAGACGCCAGACATGTTGGCAATGGTTTGCTCGAGTGGCAGGTCTTTGCCAAGGATCAATGTGCTGCTGTCAGAGGAGGGCTGAATGGTGAGTAAGGACTGTGCATCTGCATCCAAGTTGTCCACTTCTTCGATGACAAATTCAGGACCTGCTTGCACCACTTTTTTGACGGTGCAGCGTTCAATCGAATTCAAAATGCCACGGCGGTCCACCTCTGAGATGTCCGTTGGTAACTCAACTTGTATTTTGAATATTTGTTGGTAACGGTTCTCGGGATCGACGATGTTGTTTTGCGAGAGACGAATGTTCTCGGTCGGGATGTTGCGCGTGACGCAGTACAACTTCACGAAGTAGGCCGCACACAAAGCCGATGAGGCTAGAAAGTAATCAAAGGGGCCGGGTGCCGAGCCATCGCCCTTGTAACGGATGGGTTGGTCAGCGACTACGGTGAAGTCGTCAAACTTGGCTTCAAGGCGAAGTTTGTCGAGAAAGTTGACCTTAATTTCCATGGGCGATATTTTAGAAAATAGTATGTAGATTGATGTGGTGGGAATGATTCACCACCACGCAATCGCCCAGTATATAAAGCCCGCTTAGGGGCGTTTGAATAACTGTTCTAGGTCGAGGCCATCTGCTCCGGGTTTGAAGCCGTGTTTGGCAAGTTCGGCTTGGGCTTGTTCCAGCACACGGCGCGTCACACTGGCACCTTGGTCTTCCACAATGTGTTGTTCAATGCCATAGCGCATGACCAGCAAGCCACGCAGTTCGATCAACACATGCTCATGTTCGAACTTTTGAAACTCAGTGCCTTGCGCGGCATGAAGAGGATGTGGGTCAGGGTGATGCGCTAAAACACGCCGCACATCATCCTCACGGTCAAGCGAAACGCCTAAGACCATGGCTAATCGGGCAATCCGTGAGTTGAGAGCTGCCATGCTGGTGTCGAGTCGGTGCAAGCTGTTGGCTTGGGCTTGCAATTGAATGTCATCGCTGTTGCTGGTCATGTTGAGTTTTTCTTGAAATGTTTACTTTTGAAGTGGGCGCGAGCTGCCGTGCTTTGTGCATCAATGTAGCGAGCCCCCTGCACCATAACGCAATGGTAGGCGTAAGGGTTTTCCTTTGGGGCGTGCAATATTTGCGATAAATCAAATTGCATCTGAAATGTTGCTTTCAGAATGGTTCAAGAGTTCTCAAACCTCAAATGCCAGCGCATCCTCATAGAAAATTACCGCATGACTGAAGCCACATTTCACATTGTTTGTCGATTCAACGCGCGCTTGGTTCACATCCTTTTAGGGCTGGGGTGTTTGCTGTGTGGGCCTGCAATGGCGGCAGAGCGCCAAGAGGTGACTTTACACGTGCGCTCTGAAGTTGGGCATGTACGTGCGATTCATAGAAAACCTGCAGAGCCCAATGGACACAGCCCTGTTTTGTTTTTGCACTCATATGAGGCGCCGTGTGCCGATGCGTTTGATCTGCCTGGATATTCATGGTTGGATGAGCTCTCACGCGAAGGGTTTGACGCTTGGGCCATCGATTTGCATGGGTTTGGCAAGTATGGCTCCTTGGCGTCGATGCAGTCCTCCGCAAAATTGTCCACTGCCGTTGCCGATGTGAGCCAGGTGATCGATGACCTCAAACAGCGCTCATCCACCCAAAGGGTCACCCTTGTCGGATGGGGTTGGGGTGGTGTGTTGGCTGCCATGGCATCGATCGAGGATCCTGCTTCGGTTGACCGATTGGTGCTCCTCGGTGTGATGGATGGGAAAAATACCGCCGTGCCGTTGGATGCTTGGAAGCGTACGGTTGACGGTGCACCTGAGATGGTGGGAGCTGAGGCGTTGATGTCTGAATGGACACGCATGCTGTCGGGAATTGAAGAAGACGCCACGCCTGATGCATTTGAACAATTTAGACATTTGATCCAACGCTGCAGTCCATCCAACCCGATAGGGCCAGTCAAAGACATGGTTGATATTTGGTCTACCCAGTTGCCATTTGAGCCTCATCAGATCAGCGTGCCTACTTTGTTGCTACGCGGCGATCACGATGATTACGTGACGGGAGGTCTTGCCTCACAGATCTCCGGTAGCCATGAGCTCGTTTTGCACCATGCCACGCATTGGGTTCCGTACGAAAAAGGGCGAACTTTTTTGTACCTCCATGTCAGTAATTTTTTAGCGCATAAAAATCTTGTAAAACCCTGATCGCTTCAGCGTTCCATCGCGTGACGGTAATTCACTTGCTAGACCGATGATCAGGTCTTTTGAAAATATACTGAGCGCTTATCTCGTGCTGAGATAAGTCCCAATCACCTACGAGGCTTTAATGGCAGTTGACAAAGCAAGAATTTTTGAACATCTTCAAACAGAGGTGTATTGCCGCCTTGGTATTTCTAAGGTGCATGGCATTGGCGTCTTTGCCATTCGAGACATTCCAAAAGGTGTCAAGCCCTTGGTGAGTTTGTTGAAGATCAAAGAGTTTGACTTCTCCAAAGATGAGATCAAGAAGCTGCCACGCAGCGTACGTAAAGAGGTGGAGATGTTTTGCTATTACGACAGCAAAAAATACATGATCCCCTCGATTGGCTTGAACTCAATGAATATGGCGTTTTATATGAACCATTCCAAAACGCCCAACATCAAATATCTGAAAAATGGCGACCTCATTGCTTTGAAGAAAATCAAGACAGATGAAGAACTGTTCTTTGACTACGACGAAGCATTTGACGAAAAACATTTCTTTTGATGCAAGGGCTGTCGCCCTTGCTTAGATGTGCCGATGTATTCGGTTCCAAACTGCAGGGGTGAAGTCGGTGTGCAATGGCGACGTGGTGTCCAACGCCAGTGGGTGATCAGGGTCGGTCATGGCCACGGCAAAAATAGGCTCAAACTCCGTCACAAACAAGGCCTTGTACCCATAGTCATCGACGGGGCCAAGGTTGTAGTGGCGATAGCCGTTTTTAGCAGCCCATTTAGACGCTAAGAGGCAGGCAAAAATGCCTGGTGAGTATTTCTTGTACTCAGGGTTCCACTGGCAAAAGCTTCCATACACTTGCTGGCGTTCAGGCAGGAGCACTGAGACATCGGTCAGGACCAAATCTCCGTTTTCGGCAAAAGCACGAATGACCAACACATCCAAATCTTTGATGTAGTCAATAAAGCCTTCGACTTCATCGTTATGGATGTAGTAGTTTTCAAAATGAACACCACCCATTTCGTAGATGTCGTCATAGGAGAGTGCTGAGCCTGCAATGACTGTTTCAGTGACTGTGAGCGAACGACACAATTTTTCAAGTTCTTTGAACTTGCGTTGTCGTCTGGGTTCTGTCCAAAAATCAGGTGCAGCGACATTCACTATGCCGTACTTGTCGTTGATGGGTACGCCATACGGACTCTCGGGTGGCACGGCATACACGATGAATGGTTTTTTGGCCATGGCCAGCATTTCTGGCGTGACATCTACGTAAGGGCACAAACCATCCCAGCGAGACGTGTGATACAAAATTTCTTCGTGGTAGCTGTCAACACACAAGTTGTCTGGTGTCCAGCTTTGATGCCCCACACGCATTGTGGTGTCAGAGGGCGTTGAATCTGTGGCGTGCTCTTCGCGTTCAAGCGCATTTGATCGGCTGTCGGTCATGACTTATTTTTAAGGTAAGTGGGTGTTTTTAACGGCGTTAATTCGAAGAAGTCCAAATCAACTTGGTGATTGCGTTCTAAAAAGTCTTCATCTGTGTGACTCAGTTCTACCAACAGATGGTTCATTTTTTTGAGGTGGTTTGAAGCTTCGCTGTCCGGATTTTTCAGTTGGCGCTTGTACTCGGGCAAGAGAGGGCAGGCTGCATCAAAATAATATTTTTGGGCTTTGTGATCGAAGGACAGGGGATATAGCTTGCAGCTGAGTGGCTTGTCGTCGCCCAGTGTGCAGCCGCGCGGGCCGAGGTGCGTGCATCGATCTTCAATGCAAAGATGCTTGATGACAGAGCTCTCATGTTTGGTGAGCGTAATTTCTAGAGCTCCATAGCCTGCATCAACATTGCAGCAACTTTGGCACTCGGCACAATGATCGAAAAGCAAGCTGAATCCCTGAAAGTAAATTGATCAACAAATTGTATTTTTGTTAATTATCTGTCATTGTTGACATGCTTGAAAACGGCTAGTTTAAGTTGAAGTTTGTAGCTGATAGGGCTTGTTTTTTCGCATCAATCACACAGGGCTGCTCAGATGTTTTTGAACTCGATACCCATCTATTGCTAACGTCAAAATTAAAACGGGTTCCCTGTACAGGGAACCCGTTTTGATCATTGCGTGTGAGTATCGTTTTACCAAGTGCCTACATTTTGCATTTCTATCCAAGGTGCCTTAGGCGCAAGCGCCTCACCTTTTTGCAGCAACTCAATTGAGATGCCATCGGGTGAGCGCACAAACGCCATGCGGCCATCGCGCGGGGGGCGAAGAATCGTCACGCCATGGGCTTGTAATTTTTCGCAGGTGGCATAAATGTCATCTACTGCATAGGCCAAGTGTCCAAAGTTGCGACCACCTGTGTAGACCTCTGGGTCCCAGTTATAGGTCAGCTCGACTTGAGCCTCTTCATCGCCAGGTGCGGCGAGGTAAACCAATGTGAACCGACCTTGCGGATACTCATTCTTGCGAACCACGTTCAGGCCTAGTGCATCGCGGTAGAAACGCAAGGAGTTTTCTAGGTCGGTGACACGCACCATGGTGTGCAGGTATTTCATGGTGGCCCTTTCTTTAGAGCGTGGGATAGTCGGTGTAGCCGACAGGGCCTGGGGTGTAGAAGGTTTTTGGATTGGCCTCATTCAAAGGCGCGTTCATTTTCAAACGCGCCACCAAGTCTGGGTTAGAAATGAACATCCGGCCAAACGCCACAGCATCGGCACGTCCAGACGCGATGGCATCCATGGCCATCTCGCGTGTATAGCCATTGTTGGCGATGTAAGTGCCTTTGAAGGCTTGACGTGCCCATGCATAGTCAAAGCCAGTCACATCACGTGGGCCGCCTGTTTCGCCTTCGATGAAATGGATGAAGGCAATCTTGCGTGTGTTCAGTGCTTCCACCAAATGGCCAAACACGGCTTGTGGGTTGCTGTCGGATGAGTCATTGAACGAGGTGAGGGGGGACAGACGAATACCGACCCGACCTGCGCCAATTTCTGCCACGCAAGCATCGACCACGTCCAATGCAAAGCGGCAGCGATTTTCAATCGAACCACCGTACTCGTCTGTGCGATGGTTGGCCCCATCTCGAATGAACTGGTCGACCAAGTAGCCGTTGGCACCGTGAATTTCGACCCCATCAAAGCCTGCACGGATGGCATTGGCTGCAGCTTGGCGGAATTGCTGGACCACTTCTTTCACTTCTGTGCTGGTGAGGGCGTGCGGTACAGGCACATCGACTTTGCCGTTGTGTGTGTAGGCCACCACCTTGGGCTGAATAGCGGATGGCGCTACAGGTTGTGCGCCACCGGTCAGATCTGGGTGGGTGATGCGGCCCACATGCCAAATTTGGGCGATGATTTTTGAGCCCGCGTCATGCACGGCTTTCGTGATGGGTTTCCAGCCTTCAATTTGCCCCTCTGAGTAAATGCCAGGTGTGGCCATATAGCCTTTGCCTGCTGGCGAGATTTGGGTGCCTTCACTGATGATGAGGCCAGCTCCGCTGCGTTGACGGTAGTAATCCACATTCATGGGGCTGCCGGGAATATCACCATGGGCTTCATCCGCGCGGCTGCGAGTGAGTGGAGCCATGACGATGCGGTTAGCGACTTCGATGTCACCGATGCGTGTGGGTTGAAAGAGTTGAGGTGTCGTCATGTGAAGTAGGGGGTGTGGTTGAAAAAGAAAAACTTTGGCATTGGTTTGGTCATGCCCTGAATGCTTCTTTAGATGCGGTGTATTTTTCACTTTTCAAGGTGCGCATTGCGTGGTTCCGCTAATATGCCCTTTTCAAAGGGGTGCAAATGAAACAGTGGGCGTGTGCGTGGTTTTGTGCGTGTGTTTGTTTAACGGCTAATGCTGCCGATGACTACAAAGTCAAAGTCGATGTGACGCAGCAGGGCCCTGTGTTTCACACCCAAGCCAGCTTTTATTTGCCTTTGAGTGTGTGTCAGTCCTACCGTTACCTGACCGATTACGACGCCGCAACCAACATCCCTGGCGTGGTGGCGTCTGCAACCACGCGCATGGATGCGAACAAGGTGCAGGTTGAGCGTTTGCTGGAGGAGCGTATTTTGTTTTTCCCCATCAAGATGCGCATGGTGTTAGAGATAACCGAACTGCCAAACCAAGGCACAGATTTCGTTCAAATCAAAGGCGAGGCCAAATCGTACAAAGGCGCTTGGCGCTTAGAGCCTGAGGGCAGTGGCACGGTGTTCAAGTACAGGGCTGAATCTGAGCCTGATTCGGTGTTCCCCAAAGCGGTGATTGAATACTTCATCAAAAACCGCTTGAACGGGAGCTTTGAAGCCATGGCCAAAGCCGGCGCGCAACGCGCCAAGCAACCCTGCTGAATGAAGGCCAGCGAATTAAGGCAAACGAGGGGCGATTTGCAACAAGGCTGCCACGTCGTTTTTCCACCATTTGGCTTGGCCTGTCGTGCCATGTCCAGCGGTTTGATCGCTGCCAGGAATCAGTAGCAAGCGCGCATTGGGGATTCTTGCCAAGGCCTTGTTCATCACATTGAGCTCTGGCGGGTTACGTTCATCGTCAGCCGAGTTGATGGCCAGCAAGGTGGCTTTGATTTTTTCGAGTTGCGCCAGCGGGTTGTAGTCGCGCGAGGCATCCCATTGGTACAAATGGTCGTTGGCATCGCCAGAGAAAGGTGTACTGAGACGTTGGTTGATCAGTTGATCTGCTTTCTCACGTGTAGGAGCCAAGCGTTGCAAACCTTGATTGCCGCCGTTGGTGCCGATGGCATAAAAGACGGATGCGAATTGCAAACTACGCGGTTGCTGTGTGTAGTTGCCATTCATCCATTCGGGGTCGTTGCGGATGCTGTCAATGATGAGGCGACGCATCATCCAGTTACGGCCTGACATTTCGGAGGGCATGGCAGCCATTGGCACCAAGATGTCAGAGAAGCCGGGGTATTGAATACCCCACAGCCAAGTTTGCATACCGCCCATGGAGTTACCCAGCACCATGCGCACATGTTTGAGTTTCAAACCTTCTGTCAGCAAACGGTATTGCGCCAACACCATGTCGTCATAGTTGTAGCGAGGGAACTTAGCGCGCATGCCATCCGATGGTTTGCTAGATTTGCCCGTGCCAATCGAGTCTGGCAAGACGATGAAGTACTTGGCCGCATCCAAAGGTTGACCAGGGCCGAAGAGTTCGGCACCAAATGCCGTGTTGAGCATGCCCACACCTGTGCCAGTGGTGCCATGAAGAATCACCACGGGCTCACCCGCTGGATTACCCAAGGTGGTGTAGCCGATGTTCAAGGAGGGCATCACCTCACCGGTGTGAAATCGAAAATCTTTCGCTGCCCATACTTCGGTTTTTTGATTAGGAAAAGTTTGCGCCAATGCGGCTGAACTTTGAAGGTAGACAAACATAGACAAGCAAAGCGTTAAAAATTGGCGCATACATTCCCCGTGTGAGTGATTGACAAATCGAGCTGACTCACTGCGTTCGCTGTGCGAACACATCGACCAACTCGGGCATCAAAAGCGCGCCTTGGTGTTGGTCACAGGCGGTCTTCAATGTGGTTTGAATGGCCGATGCCACAGCATGCTCAGCCTGCATGTGTTCAGCCATGTCGTTGTAGTAGGTCAAGTCTTTCAGCGCGTTGGCGACGGTAAAGCGCAGGCCTGTGTTGTCGTGGTTGAGTAGGAATGGTTTCAACCGTTCCAGCGGTGCGCCCCAGCCGCCACCCATGGCGAGCACATCAACAAAGGTCTGCGGATTCACACCACCGATTTGTGCGCAAGCTGCAGCTTCGGCCAACAAGGCCACCGAGCCAAGCGATACATAGTTGTGCAGCAGCTTCATGCGGTGACCCGATCCAACCGGCCCCACATGCACCATGTTTTCAGCGAAGCATGCCAAGATGGGGCGGCAGGTTTCAAACAGGGCAGCGTCAGCACCTACCAACAAGTTCAAGCGACCTTCAGCTGCCTCTTTGGGCGTGCGTGTCATGGGCGCATCCATGAACAAGCCTCCTTGCGCGACAACCGCTTGCGCAATTTTTTCGGTCGAGGCTGGCATGGCGGTGGAACAGTCAATCACGATGGTGTTGGGGCGCAGGCCTTTGAGCACACCGTCTTCGCCCATCAGCACGGCTTCGACTTGCGGGCTGCCGGTGACGCACAAGATCACCACATCCGAATGTGCGGCCAAGTCTTTAGGGGTGTTGAAGGTTTTGACGCCTTGTTGCACCAAATCATCGATGGGTTGGTTGCCTGCATGGGCCAATACCGAAAGCGTGTGGCCGTGTTTGACCAAATTGCTGGCAATGCCATGGCCCATCATCCCAATACCGATCATGCCAATCGTTGTCATGTCTTATCCCTGTTGATGCAGCCAAGCCAAGCCATCGTGCGTACCGTTGGGTACAGCGCCACGCGCAGGGCGGTACTCGCAACCAATCCAGCCGTCCCAGCCACAGGCGACAGAGACTTCATCAATCACGTCAAAGAGGTAAGGGTGGTTGAGTTCGCCCAGGTCTGGTTCGTGGCGCATGGGCACCCCCGCAATTTGAAAGTGACCAACGCGCCCTGTAGGCAAGTACTGGCGAATCTTGGTGGCCAAATCGCCTTCCATGATTTGGCAGTGGTAGAGGTCCATCTGCACTTTCACGTTAGACGCACCGATGTGTTGAACGATGTCGTGGGCTTGGTTCTGGTAGTTCAAGAAGAAGCCAGGAATGTCACGCGTGTTGATCGGCTCGATCAAAACATCGCGCCCAGCTTTCTTCGCTTCTGTGGCCGCCCAAGCGATGTTTTGAATATAGGTTTTCTCAAGCGTGGCCACGTCTACGTCTTTTGGCTTGAGGCCTGCCATGACGTGGATGCGAGGGCAATTCAAGGCGTCTGCGTATTTCAAGGCTTTGAGGAACCCAGACTGAAATTCGCTCTCGCGACCGGGCAAGCAGGCCAAGCCGCGTTCACCTGCATCCCAGTCGCCAGGCGGTGCGTTGAAGAGCACTTGTTCCAAGCCGTTGTCGCTCAAGCGTTGTTTGAGTTCATGTGCATCGAATGCGTAGGGGAACAAATATTCAACAGCTTTGAAGCCGTCTTTGGCAGCGGCGGCAAAGCGGTCTAAAAATTCGTGCTCGTTGTAGAGCATGCTGAGGTTGGCGGCGAAACGTGGCATAGATGTGTGTGGGAATGAATGGTTTACCAAAGAGCCCCAAAGGTCTCTCTCAGTTCTTGAATTTGTATTTCACTTAAAGCGCTGGCTTGGCGATCGGACATGAGCCACAGCTTGGCGGTTTCTTCGAGTTCTTCCAGCACCGCGCTGGCTTCGGCAGGGCTGGCGTGCCAGACCACAGGACCAAGGCGCTCTAACATCACACCGCGAATGGGGGTGTGTGCAGCAACGCTTTGTGCGATGCGTGAAGTGACTTCAGTGGCAACACCTGGCGCACCTGGTCGCTGGTAGGCGATCAGCGGCACATGGCCGACTTTCATCACGTAATACGGTGTGATGGGAGGCACGATGTCGGTGTCACGCCACACGCCCTGCAGGGTGAGGCTCACCAAGTGTGTGGCATGGGTGTGAATCACGCAGCGCGCTTGCGGTGATGCTTCGTAAATGCTGCGGTGCAAGACCAATGTTTTGGAAGCGCGTGCGCCGTTGAGCTGCACGCCGTCAGCCCCGACATGGGCCAGTTCACTGGCCACCAAGTTGCCCAGGCACGCATCGGTTGGGGTGATTAAGAAACTGCCGTCATCGAGCTTGACGCTGATGTTGCCTGCGCTGGCGTGCACATAGCCACGTGCGTAAAGCGATGCGCCGATGCGGCAAATTTCTTGGCGAGAGTCGAGTTCGTTCATAGAGCGGTCACGGATGGGGCATCACTTGAGCTGTGCGAATGATTTTTCAAAAAAGTCATGCGTGCCGAAGTTGCCAGATTTCAAGGCGACATGCACTGTATCGCCGCTACACACGGGTGATGTCACCGATGTCCATGGCACGCCGGGATCAATTTGTGGGCCGATGACCATGCGTTCTACCTCGAGGGCTTGCACAACCGCACCTGAGGTTTCACCGCCCGCCACCACGAGTTGACGCACACCGGCTTGCACCAAACCTTTGGCAATGCTCGACAAGGTGTGCTCCACCAGTTCACCGGCTTGGGCGACACCCAGTTGGCTTTGAATGGCTTTGACGGCTTCGGGTTCGGCGGTGGCGTAGATCAACACAGGGCCTTGGGCGAGCAAAGGCGTTGCCCACTGCAGAGCTTGCGCCACTAAATCGGTGCCAGATGCAACAGCCAAAGGGTCGATGGCAAACGCGGGTTTGCCGCTTGCACGCCAGTGCTGCACCTGCGCGTTGGTGGCGACTGAGCAGCTGCCAGACACCACGGCTTGAAAACCTTGGGCTGTTGGCAATGTGTCAGCCTTTGCATTCGCCGCTAAGACACCACGCGCTTTCCAGTTGTGTGGCAAACCAATCGCCACACCTGAGCCGGCTGTGACCAGTGGTAAATCAGCCAAGGCTTGGCCCATATGCATGAGGTCTTGGTTGCTAACTGCGTCGATCACAGCTATGCCAATCCCTTCGGCTTGCAACGCTTTGAAGCGTGCGCGAATGGTGTCAGGTCCGGCTGCGACGCAAGACTGCTCCACCAAGCCGACCTTGCGTTTTGTTTGCGACTGCATGACGCGCACCAAGTTGGCATCTGTCATGGGGGTGAGCGGGTGGTTGCGCATGCCGCTGTCGGACAGCAACACGTCGCCCACAAACAAGTGGCCTTTGAAGATGGTTCGGTTGTTTTCAGGAAAAGCGGGGCAGACGATGGTGAAGCCTTGGCCTTTGCCATGAATGGCATCCATCAACGCTTCAGTCACAGGACCGATGTTGCCTTCGGGGGTGGAGTCAAAGGTAGAGCAGTATTTGAAATAAATCTGTTCCACACCTTGAGCTTTGAGCCATGCATAAGCTTGCAACGATTGCGTGATGGCGTCTTTGGCGGGAATCGTGCGTGACTTAAGCGCCACCACGATGGCATCTCCATCAATCGCTTGGTTGTCGGTGGGCACGCCAATGGTTTGCACGGTGCGCATGCCGGAACGCACCAAGTTGTTGGCGAGGTCGGTGGCGCCTGTGAAGTCGTCGGCAATGCAGCCCAGCAGGGGCTTGGTAGAAGCTTGGGTCATGGATGTGTTTAAAACGTCAATGTGCAGCTGATCGCTTGCGGATGACGCGAGGCATAGGATTGAATGAGGCTTTTGACGGAGGTGTCAGCGACGAGGCCGAGGCTCTTGGCGCGGTCGTTGTCAAACTGGCTGGGCCAGCCGCTGACGATGGCTTGCACTTTGGTATCGATTTGCCAGTTCAGCAAAGCAGCCGTTGCGTCGCCAGCAACTTCTTTCAAGGCTTGTGCCATCTCACCCACAGTGGTGGTGAGGGCAGGGAGGTTGACCGCTGTGGGGGCACCCCATTGCGCTGTGGGTGTGGTGAGGGCGCACAACAAACCTTGCATGGTTTTGTCCGTGGATGCGAGGGCGACACGTGTGTCCGCAGGCACGGGCACGGTGCAGGCTTGTCCAGCCAAAGGTTCGCGGAACATACCGCTCAAAAAGCTGGAGGCCGCGCCATTGGGTTTGCCAGGGCGAACCGAGACGGTCATCAAACGCACGTTGCGGCCGTGAATGAGGCCCTTGCGTGTGAAGTCAGCCACCAGTTGCTCGACCATGAATTTTTGAATGCCGTAGCTGCTTTGTGGTGTGGGCTGAAACGTGTCAGAAATGCTGCTGGGCAGTTGTTGCCCCGCAGGCGCACCAAACACGGCCACTGAGCTGGCAAACACAAACACGGGTTGCTTGGCTTGGTGGCGAGCGGCTTGCAGCAAGTTGAGTGAGGTGTGCAAGTTGCTTTGCAAACCCAAGTCCAAATTGGCTTCGCATTCACCGCTCACGGCTGCCGCCAAATGCACCACTGCATCGACACCTTCAAGCGAGAGGGCTTGTGTGCTGAGCAAGTGGCTCAGATCGCCCACCACGGTTCGCACGCGTGCATCGGTTTGCAAGTCTGCAGGCGTTGCCATAAGGTCGGTCAGTACCAGTTCAGTGACTGGGCCAGAGCCTTTGCCTTCGAGGTGAAGGGTTGGCAGTTGCAGCAACTCGCGTGCGAGACTCGCACCTAGAAAGCCGCCACCACCGGTGATGAGGATACGCATGCCTTACCCTTTGACTGTGAATTAGTTGGCGTGTGGCAACTCAATGCCAGGGAAGATTTTGATGACGGCCGAGTCGTCTTCGCGGCCATGACCTGCCGTCGATGCCTGCATGAACATTTGATGTGCGGTGGCCGATAAGGGCAGTGGGAATTTGGTGGCGCGTGCGGTGTCGAGCACTAACCCTAAATCCTTCACAAAAATATCAACGGCTGATAGAGGTGTGTAGTCACCTTTGAGTACATGCGCCATGCGGTTTTCAAACATCCAGCTGTTACCAGCACTGTTGGTGATGACTTCATACAGCGCATCAGCGGCTACGCCTTCGCGCAAACCCAAAGCCATGGCTTCGGCAGCTGCGGCAATGTGCACACCTGCCAAGAGTTGGTTGATGATTTTGACTTTGCTGCCGTAGCCTGCACGGTCGCCCAGTTTGTAGACATTGGCAGCCATGCTCTCGAGGGTGTTGCCTGCTTTGGCGTAGGCCGCTGCTTGACCCGAGGTCATCATGGTCATCTGGCCAGAGGCTGCTTTGGCTGCGCCGCCTGAAATGGGGGCGTCCAAGTACAACAGGCCCAGGTCGTTCAAACGCTTTTCCAGAGCCACCGACCAGTTGGGGTCAACGGTCGAGCACATGATGAACAGGCTGCCTGCTTTGAGATGTGCTGCAGCGCCGTGTTCGCCAAACAAGACTTGTTCGGTTTGGTCGGCATTGACCACCACGCTGACGATGATGTCCACATGCTTGGCCAAGTCCGCAGGTGTTTTGTGAGCTGTGCCGCCTTCTTTGGCGAAAGCTTCGGCGGCATCAAAGCGCACATCGCATACGCCAACATGGTGGCCTGCACGACGCAGCGAGCTGGCCATGCCTTTGCCCATGGCGCCAAGGCCAATCACGCCAATGTGCAATGCATTTGAAGAGGGGGTTGTCATAAAACGTTCAGTGTTTATTGAAAGCCAAAGGCATGTGGTGCCCAAGTGCTCAATGCAGGGATGAAGGTCAGCATGGCCAAAATAATGGCGTGTGCGATCAAGAAAGGTTTGAGTTCACGCGTGAGTGCATCGAGCGGAACTTTGGCCACGTTTGAGGTGACGAACAGCAAGCCTCCAACGGGCGGTGTGATCATCCCCAGCGTGAGGTTGAAGATCACCACCATTGCAAAGTGAATCGGATCAATGCCGAGTTTGGCTGCGACTGGCGCCAAGATCGGTACCAACACCATCACACCAGGTAAGGGCTCGATGAAGATGCCGAAGATCAGCAAGAAGATGTTCACGGCAATCAAGAAGGTGAACGCAGACATCTCTTGTGCGCCCATCCACTCAGCCAGTTTGATGGGCAAGCCATCGATGGTCAAAATCCAAGCGAAGGCGTTGGAGGTGCCGATGATGATGAGAACAGAGGCGGTCATCAGTGCGGAGCGCGACAAGATGTCAGGCACAGCTTTCCACTCTAAGGTGCGGTAAATCCATTTGCCGCACACCAAGGCGTAGAACACGGCGACCACTGAGGCTTCGGTGGGCGTGAACCAACCCGCACGCATGCCACCCAAAATAATGACTGGCAACAGCAACGCAGGAATGGCCTTCCATGTGACCAGCATTTTTTCGGCAAATGTTTCGTTGCCGGGAATGCCTTTGTAGTTGCGTTCCTTTGACACATACCAGTTCACTGCAGCCATACCCGCAGCAATCAATATGCCAGGAATAAAACCTGCAATGAAGAGGGCCCCCACAGACACGCGATCATCTTGCAGTGCATAGATGATCATGATGATGGACGGCGGAATGATGGGGCCCACGATCGCCGTGGCAGCAGTCAGCGCGGCTGCATACGAACGGTCGTAGCCCGCTTTGTCCATCATGCGAATCATCATCGAGCCAGGACCAGCAGCATCAGCCAAGGCCGAGCCTGAGATGCCTGAGAAGAAGGTGAGCGACACAACGTTGGTATAGCCCAGGCCGCCACGTTTGTGGCCCACAAACTGTGCTGCAAATTTGAGCAGCACTTCGGTGAGCGAGCCGCCACTCATCAGCTCAGCCGCCAAGATGAAGAATGGCACAGCCATGAGTGGGAAGCTGTCCACGCCTTCGTAGGTTTGCTTGAGCAACACGAAGAGCGGAAAGTCAGCGCCAAAAATCAAGGCGGTGAGGGTCGAGAAGCCCAATGCAAATGCAACGGGAAAGCCGATGGCCAAATAAAAGCAGCAGCTCAGAAGGAGGATGACACTCAGACTCATAGGGATGCGCTCGCAGTGGCGTCGAAATGTGAATCGGATGCGAAGGTGCGTGTGAGCACGTAGTCGCGAACAATAAGCAGCCAATGCAACAGCAGCAACACGCCACCTGCGGGCATGGCGCCGTAGACCCATGACATGGAGACTTGCGTGGTAGGTGTCATTTGGTATTGCACGCGATCCACATAGATCAAGCCGTACCAAATGATGAAGATGAAGAAGCCCGTGAGCATCACGGCAATGAAGACGCGGATGGCACGCGCCCAAGCAATGGGCAAACTGTCTTGTAGGTTCTCAACGGCAATATGGCCGCCATAGCGCAGCACAGGGCCTGCGCCTAAAAAGGTGAGCCACACCATCATGTAGCGAGCCACTTCTTCTGCCCACTCAATCGATTGGTTGGTGGAGTAGCGCAAAACCACGTTAGCAAAAATGATGATGGCCATTGCCGCAAGCAAGGCAATCAATACGCCGCGATTGGCGATCATTAAATATTTTTCGAAAGATTTCATGGGGTGTTCCATGCGCAGCAAGCCAGCGTGGCTGGCTTGCTGAAAGGTGAAGAAATACCGATTACTTCACAGCTTGGATGGCTGCAATCTTGTCTGCGCCAAATTCTTTGGCGTAGTTGGCGTAGGGGCCTTTGAGTGCGTC
>Ga0213922_1000424_pt1 | contig 21188 bp, 24 predicted proteins | sample McNCre2917MG_FD_165060 | JGI IMG/M metagenome (GOLD analysis project Ga0213922, IMG submission 165060) | Freshwater microbial communities from McNutts Creek, Athens, Georgia, United States - 29-17 MG | ecosystem: Environmental > Aquatic > Freshwater > Creek | place: USA: Georgia | collected... | reverse complement strand
CGCATCGGCCAGCACCACGCGCAAACGCTCGTCATCTGGCGGCAAGCGAAACCAGCCTCGACAGGCATGGAGCACACCGGGGTTGAGCTCGATGGCGGTGGTGGTCATCTTGAGTTTTTTGTAGCAAAACTTGGTGATGGTGCCCGCCCCCAGGCCCAGCTGCATGGCGTGTGCGCCCTTGACTTCGTCGTGCGGAAAAAACAGCAGCCAGCCAAACATGCGTTGCACATACTCCAGCTCGATGTCGTAAGGCCTGTCGAGGAACATGGAGCCCTGAATCCACTCGGTGCCTAGGTGCAGGTAACGGATCTCGCCGTCTTCCGAGAAATTGACTTCGGGCAGTTCGATTGCTTTTTTTCGGCTCATGCCATCATTCCATGGGTGTTCATCACCGCCCGCCAGGCGCTGAGTTTTTGTTCAAAAGTCCAGGACGCGTTGGCCGGACTGGTCGATGGTAGGCGATGAATCGTCACCCGCTCGGCCAAACCGGCGCTGACCAGCGCTTTTTCAACCGCCTTGGCGTGCCGAAAACTCTCGCCGCCGTTGTGCAAGATGCCGCTCAACTGCGGGCAACGCCCAAGCAGTCCCGGAAAATCATTGAGCTGCGCATGGCGGATCGCACTGTCCAGACTGCCCTCGCGCTCGCAATGCGCATAGACATCCCACACACCCACGCCTTGGGCCAGCAAACACTGGCAACGCTGGGCGTAATCACCGTCTGCGGGCCAGGCGGCATTGGGCCACAGCGCCCGCATGATGGGCCAGAAATGGTTTTGCGGGTGGGCGTAATACTGCTGCGACTGCAATGACTTCACGCTGGGAAAACTGCCCAGCACCAAGACCCTGACCGCCGGACTGAGCACCGGCGGCAAGCCTTGCAGGCGCTCGGGCGGCTGGGTGACTGCGCTGTCCGTCATGGCTGAGCCTGCCACAAAGCCGCCAGTTTGGGCAAGACACGCCAGGCGTTGTCTGTGCTGGCCCGGGCCAGGTCCTCGATCGGCAATCCACGCAACTCGGCCAGGGCCTGCGCGATGCGCGGCAGCTCGGCCGGACTGTTGCGGCCTTGCGCTTGGCCCTGCGCCCGCTGCTCGGCGGTTTGGTACAGCCAATGGGGCGGCATGTCGGGGGCATCGGTTTCGAGCACCAGCGCCTCCAGCGGCAAATCGACGGCCAGGCGGCGCAATTGCAAAGCCCGGTCATACGTGAGCGCCCCCCCAAAGCCCAGGGCCAAACCCATGTCCACAAAGTGCTGTGCCTGCTGCGCACTGCCATTGAAGGCGTGGGCAATGCCCGAGCCAACCGGGTGTTGCCGCAAACCTTTGAGCAACAGGTCCGCCGATCGGCGCACATGCAAGATCACCGGCAACCGGTGTTTTTGAGCCAGCTTCAGTTGGGCGGTGTAGAAAAGCCACTGCCGCTCGCGCATGGCGGGCTCGCACAAGGCAGGCACAAAAAAATCGAGCCCGATCTCGCCCACCGCCACCAAACGCGGATCGCCTTGCCGCTCGGTCAAGGCCTCGTCCAGCGCCAGCAAATCGTCGTCATGGGCCTGGGGTACATACAAGGGGTGAATGCCCAGGGCATAAGCATCGCCATGCCGGGCCACCAGCTGCGCGACAGCAGCCCAATGGGCACGCTCCACGGCTGGGATCACACACAGCGCCACGCCCTGCGCGCGGGCTTGCGCCCTGACCGCATCGCGGTCGGCATCAAACTCGGCCGCGTCCAGGTGGCAATGGGTGTCGATCCACATCGCAGATCAAACAGCGGGCTGCAGCACGCCTTTGACCAAATGCAGTTGCCGGTCGCAACGGGCCGCCAAGGCTTGGTCGTGCGTGACCACCACAAACGCCGTGCCGCGCTCGCGGGCCAGTTGCAGCATCAGCGCGAACACGCCATCGGCGGTCTCGCGGTCCAGATTGCCGGTGGGCTCATCGGCCAGCACACAGGCCGGGTCATTGACCAAGGCACGGGCCAAGGCCACACGCTGACGCTCGCCGCCCGACAGCTCGGCGGGCCGGTGGTGCACGCGGTCGGCCAGGCCCACGCGGGCCAGCCACAGGGCAGCCAAAGTCGAAGCTTCGGCCCGGTCCTGGCGACGGATCCACAGCGGCATGGCCACGTTGTCCAAGGCACTGAACTCGGGCAGGAGGTGGTGGAACTGGTAGACGAAACCCAAGTAGCGGTTGCGCCACTGGCCTTGCTCGGCCGCGCTGAGCGCCGAGAGCAATTGGCCCTGCAGCTGCACGCTGCCTTGCGTGGGCGCATCGAGCCCGCCCAGCAAATGCAAGAGCGTGCTCTTGCCCGAGCCCGAAGCGCCCACAATCGCCAAAGTTTCTCCCGCATGGACTTCCAGGTCCACACCCTGCAGCACGGTCACATCCAGACGGCCTTCGGTGAAACGCTTGGTCAGGCCTTGGGCTTTCAACACAGTCTTATTCATAACGCAGCGCCTCCGCAGGGTTCACCTGGCTGGCACGCCAGCTGGGGTAGAGCGTGGCCACAAACGCCAGCACCAAAGAGATCACCGCGATCGGCACGATGTCGCTGGCCAGTGGCTCACTGGGCATGCGGCTGATGAGGTAGATGTCGCGCGGCAAAAAACTGGCGTTGAACAACTTTTCCAGCGCGGGCACGATCACATCGATGTTGAAAGCCACCAACAAGCCCAAGAGCAAACCACTCATGGTGCCGATCACGCCCACCGTGGCACCCTGCACCACAAAGATGCCCATGATGCTGCGGGGGCTGGCCCCCAAGGTGCGCAAGATGGCGATGTCCGCCCGCTTGTCGGTCACCGTCATCACCAAGGTGCTGACCAGGTTGAACGCGGCCACCGCCACGATCAGCGTGAGGATGATGAACATCATGCGTTTTTCCACCTGCACCGCAGCAAACCAGGTCTTGTTTTGCTGCGTCCAGTCGCGCACCCAAAAGCTCGCGCCCAACTGCAGTTGCAATTCACGCGCCACGGTGCGGGCTTCGTGCAAGTCTTTGAGCTTGAGGCGAATGCCCGTGGGCCCTTCAAGGCGGAACATGCGGGCCGCATCGTCCACATGCATCATGGCCAATGTGGAGTCGTATTCGTAATGGCCAGAATGGAATGCGCCCACCACCTGCATTTGCTTCATGCGGGGCACCACGCCGGCAGGCGTGACCTGGCCCGAGGGCGACACCAACGTGACCGGATCGCCCAATTGCACCCCCAGGCTTTGCGCCAGATCGGTCCCCAGCACCAAACCAAACTGTCCGGGCAACAAGCGCATCAAGGACGCGCGTTGGGCCTCCGAAGCCAAGTCCGTCACCTCCGGCTCCAAAGCCGGGTCGATGCCACGCACCAGCACGCCCTTCATGTCTTCACCCCGCGCCAGCAGAGCCTGCGCGGTGATGAAAGGCGCTGCGCCCAGCACCTCGGGGTGGGCTTTGAGCTTGGCCAGCACAGCGGGCAAGTCCTGCACCGCACCGCCGTCGGCGGCATAGACCTCGATGTGCGAGACCACACCCAGCATGCGGTCGCGCACTTCTTTTTGGAAGCCGTTCATCACGCTCAGCACGATGATGAGCGCCGCCACGCCCAGCGCTATGCCCAGCATGGACACGCCCGAAATGAAGGAAATGAACCCGTTGCGCCGTGTCGCGCGGCCCGCACGCGTGTAGCGCCAACCCAAAACGAGTTCGTAAGGAATATTTTTGAAAAAAGACATAAGCCTCTATTGTGAACGCCCGTATTGTGACGAACTGACAAGGCCCTGGCAGATCGACGGCTCACGAAGGCCTGCGACAATCACCCGCCATGCACTTGATCATTCCCTACGCCGCCAGCCAGGCCTTCGCTTCGCCAGAGGCGCTGTCGGGCCTGACCTTGCCAAATTTGCAGGCTTTGCTCGGCCAACTGGTGTGCACCCAGCGCGAACGCGATGAGGAAGGTGCGGCCGAGCCGAACCTGCCGCACGAGCGGGTGGCGGCCCGCGCATGGGGCTGGCGTCTGGATGCGCCCCTGCCCTGGGCCGCGTGGTCACAAGCGCAAGCCGGGCACATCAGCCCCCAGCCGCAAGCCTGGATCACGCCATGTCACTGGCAAGTGGGCATGGACCAAGTGCTCATGCACGACCCGGCACGCTTGCAACTGAGCGACGACGAATCACAGCAGCTGCTGAAGGCCATGCAGCCCTTTTTGCAAGAAGACGGCTTGCAGGTGACCTGGCACAGTGCGCTGGCCTGGCACGCACAAGGCGACATGCTGGCCGATTTGCCCACCGCCTCGCTGGACCGGGTGATCGGTGCCAACGTCAAGCACTGGATGCCGGATTCAGCGGCGGCCCGCCCCTTGCGCCGCCTGCAAAGCGAAATGCAGATGCTGCTGTACAACCACCCGGTCAACGACACGCGAGAAGCCCGCCGGCTGCCGACCATCAACTCCTTTTGGCTGCATGGCGCAGGCCCTTTGCCCGAGCCTGCCGCCGCTGCAGCCGGAGTGCAACTGGTCGATGGCTTGCGTGCTGCTGCCTTGCAAGGCGATGCACAAGCCTGGCAAAGCGCCTGGCAAGCCCTCGACTCGGCCGTGCTGGCCCCCGCATTGGCGCAGCTGCAAAGCCAGGGCGCTCTGCGCCTGACCCTGTGCAGCGAACACGCCGCCCACACCTACGAAGCGGTGCCCATGGCATGGCACCAGCGCATCGTGCGCCGCTTCCAGAAAACCACCACCCGCGCCGCTTTGCAAGCCCTCTTGAACCCATGAACCTGCTCACCCGAGATGTACCGCCCCGCAGCGCCTGGGCGCTGGAACAAGCCGGCCTTCACCCGCTGTTGGCCCGCCTGTATGCCGCACGCGGCGTGCAGTCCAAAGACGAACTCGACGACGCCCTGAACCTGCTGCTGCCCCCAAGCAACATGCTCGGCACCATCGAAGCCGCCCAATTGCTGGCCGATGCCATGGCGCAAAACAAACGCCTGTGCATCGTGGCCGATTACGACTGCGACGGGGCCACCGCCTGCGCCGTAGCCGTGCGTGGCCTGCGCATGCTGGGCGCGCACAACGTGAGCTACCTGGTGCCTGACCGGGTGGTGGACGGCTATGGCCTCACGCCCCCGATTGCCCAGCGTGTGCACGCGCAAGGGGCCGATGTGCTGATCACGGTGGACAACGGCATCGCCAGCGTGGCGGGTGTGCATGCGGCGCAAGCTTTGGGCCTGCAGGTGTTGGTGACCGACCACCATTTGCCGGGCAGCGAATTGCCCAGTGCCGAAGTCATCGTCAACCCCAACCAGCCCGGTTGCAACTTCACCAGCAAGTCCATCGCCGGTGTGGGTGTGATGTTTTATGTGCTGCTGGCCCTTCGCGCCGAGCTGCGCCAGCGCGGCGTGTTTGACGCGAGCAACCAGCCGCGCCTGGACGCCCTGCTGCCCCTGGTGGCTTTGGGCACCGTGGCCGATGTGGTGCGGCTGGACGCCAACAACCGCCGCCTGGTGGCGCAAGGTCTGCGCCGCGTGCGAGCCGGTGCCCTGCCGCCCGGCATGTCGGCACTGTTTCGCGCAGCGGGCCGCGAAACGGCCAAGGCCAGCACTTTTGACTTTGGCTTTGCCTTGGGCCCACGCATCAACGCCGCAGGCCGTCTGGCCGACATGACACTGGGCATCGAATGCCTGCTGACCGACGACGCCGGCCGTGCTGACGAGCTGGCCAAGCAGCTGGACGCGATCAACCGTGAACGCCGCGTGATCGAGGGCGACATGCGCGAGATGGCCATGGAGATGGCCGAGTCGCTGTTTGACGAGGGCGACGAGCCGCCACCGGCCATTTGTGTGTTCGATCCGGACTTTCACGAGGGCGTGGTGGGCATCGTGGCCTCACGCATCAAGGACAAACTGCACCGCCCCACCTTTGTGTTTGCGGCCAGCAGTGCCCCGGGTAAGGAACACGAACTCAAGGGTTCAGGCCGCTCGATCGCAGGCTTTCATTTGCGCGATGCACTCGACCTGGTGGCCAAACGTGCGCCGGGCGTGTTGTTGCGCTTTGGTGGTCACGCCATGGCGGCAGGCTGCACCATTGCCGAAGAACACCTGGATGTGTTTGAAGAAACACTCAACCAGGTGGCGGTGGAATGGCTGGACGCCGCCACGCTGCAACGCCGTCTGGAAACCGACGGACCGCTGCCCGCCGAATACCGCCGGGTCGATTTGGTGGAGATGCTGCACCACGAAGTCTGGGGCCAGGGCTTTGCGCCGCCCGTGTTTTGCGAAGAAGTCGAGATCGTGTCGCAGCGTCTGGTGGGCGAGAAACACCTGTCCCTCAAGATGAAGCACCAGGGCCAGCCGGTGGACGGCATCTGGTTTGGCCGCACAGAGCCTTTGCCTTCAAGGGTCAAACTCGCCTACCGGCTTGATGCCGACGAATGGCAAGGTCAGAAGCGGGTGCGCTTTTTGGTGGAAGTTGCCGAAGACTGATCAGTCTGCGCTGGAGAGCTTGAACTCCAGCGCATTGAGCACCGGCGCAGACACCAGACCCGACACATCGCCGCCGAGCTTGGCGATCTCGCGCACCAAGGTGCTGCTGATGTGCTGCACGTTCGCGCTGGTGTGCAAAAACACGGTGTCCACATCGGGGGCCAGTTGGCGGTTCATGCCCGACATCTGGGTTTCGTAGTCGTAGTCGGTCACCGAGCGCAGACCGCGCACGATGACTTGCGCTTGTTGGGCACGCACAAAATCCACAATCAAACCATCAAAAGGCATGGCCTTCACGTTGGCGCAATCGTGCAAAGCCGACTGAGCCAGGTGCAGGCGTTCGTCAAGGCTGAACAGGGTTTTCTTGTGGTGTGCGGTGGCCACCGCGATGATGACCTGATCGAACAATGCAGCCGCACGGCGCACCACGTCTTCGTGACCCAATGTCAGCGGGTCGAAGGTGCCAGAGTAAACAGCAATCACGGGGCGTTTCATGGAGGTGTCCTCGGTTCAGTCTGCACAAATTATGCAGTGCGTTTGTGCAGTGGGTTTATGCCGTTCGCTGCAGCAAATGCGCGTGCACAGCACCGGCCTTCAGATGGCGCTCGACCTTCAGGCCCCAAACGCTCAGGGCCTCATCGGCCCAAGCCGCTGGCGCTTCGAGGTACACCCAGCCGCCCACAGGCACAGCGGCTGCAGCGGCTTTGAGCGCCGATTCAAACCAGGGGCCATCAAAAGGCGGGTCGATGAAGACCAGGTCCACACTGCCCGAAGGCAAGCGCTGCAAGGCCGAGATGGCGTCACCCCGTTGAACCTGAACCATGCCCGCCTGCAGGCGCAAGACATGGGCTTGCAAAGCGCTCACCAGCACGGGGTCTTGCTCCAGCATCAAGACATGGGCCGCACCGCGCGAGGCGGCCTCCAGGCCCAGCGCACCCGTACCGGCAAAAGCATCCACACAACGCCAGCCAGCTAGGTCTTGGCCCAGCCAGTTGAAGAGGGTTTCCCGCACGCGGTCGGGTGTGGGGCGCAGGCCGGGTTTGTCGATGACTTTGAGGCGTGTGCGTCGCCACTGGCCACCGATGATGCGCACTTCGTGTGTCGCATGGCCTTTGGGCTTGCCCGCAGGGGCGGCAGGTGCACGGGCGCTGGTACGCGATGGGGCTGAAACTTTGGATGAACGCATGGGGCCCAAGTGTAAAGGGCCTCACCAAAAAACAAGCCAGCACAGGTGCTGGCTTGTTGGGGGATATCCCGTCTGCCGGACAAACTGTCCGGCCGAGGGCGATCACTTGCCTTGAGGCATCTTGGCGTCGACTTTGGCGGCAGCCTTGTCTGCCATTTTGTCTGCAGCCGGTGCCACTTTGGCTTCGGCGGCTGCTGCAGGTGCGGCCTTCATGTCGGATTTTTCAGCCGCTTTTTTCTGCGCTTTCATGGCTTTTTTCTGTGCCTTCATTTCAGCCTTGGCGTCTTTCATGTCGGCCTTGGCAGTTGCTGCTGCAGCGGGAGCTGCGGCAACGGCAGCTGTCGCAGAGGCGGCGGGAGCTTGGGCGAATGCACCGGCAGCAAAGAAACCGGCGATCAGGGTGGCGAGCAGCTTGTTCATGAGAAGAGTCCTTCTATCAGTTGTCAGTCCAACACCTTGTTGAACTTGCAACTACAACGCGGCCCAACGACGGCCTGATGACGAAAGCTCTGGTGCAGTTGTAACGGTGTGTGTGTTGCGCGTCGCACACCTTCATGCCGCGACGTGGCCAATCCGCATGACTTGCATCAAACAAGATGCACATCGCACTTGGCGCAGTGCCATGCCCTGCCTACAGTGAAACCATTCACTGTATGGAGTCCCCCATGAGCCACGCCGAATCCGAAGCCCCCATCACCCATTTCGCCAATTGCCACGTGGGCATCCTGGCGCAGCTGGCGCGCATGGGCGACTTGCCTGCACTGCTGGGGCCTGCCGCGCAGGCTCGCAAAATCGCAGACCAGTCGCTGGCCTTTTTCAGCACCGGCATGTACACCCACCACAGCGAAGAAGAAAATGACCTGTTTCCGGCCGTGCGTGCCAGCGCACAGGCCGGTGCCGAGCGACTGAAGGTGGAGGGCCTGATCGAGCGACTCACGAACGATCACCGCAGTCTGGAAAGACTCTGGGAGTCACTGGAGCCCGGTTTGCGCAAAGTGTCCAAAGGCCAGGACACCACTCTGGACGTGGCGGCGCTGGAGGCCATGGTGCAGCGCTACCAAAATCATGCGCAGCTGGAAGAGCAGGCGTTTTTGCCCTTGGCGCAATCGATTTTGGGCCGCAATGACAACCACATGGCTGCGCTGGGCCTGAGCTTGCACATGCGGCACGTGCCGCAATTTGCCGCCCACATCTGACTGAGGCGAGTCTTCAGGGCTGTGCGCCCAACACCACAGTGACCATGCGCTCGGGTTGCAAGACCCTGGCCATGGCGCGCCGCACATCCTCAGCGCTGACTTTCTCGACTTGCGCTGTCCAGTTGTCCAGGTAGTTCAAGGGCAAGCGGTTCCAGGCGATGTTGGCCACGTTGTCCAGCAGCTTGCGGTTGCTGTCGATGCGCAGGGCAAAGCCGCCGATCAGGTTGGACTTGGCCGCTTGCAACTCGGCTTCGGTGGGGCCTTCTTGGACAAAGGTTTTCACCACCTCGTGCGCCACCGTGGTGGCTTGTGCAGCTTGGTCAGGTCGGGTTTGCAGCCCGACCGTAAAAGCCCCCGCATGCAGACCCGGAGAAAAATAGCTGTAGACGCTGTAGCTCAGGCCACGTTTTTCGCGCACCTGCTCGGTCAGGCGCGACACAAAGCCCCCGCCCCCCAAGATGTGGTTGCCCACCAGCAAGGTGAAAAAGTCCGGGTCGTTGCGCTTGTAGCCGGGCTGGCCGATCAAGACATGGGCTTGCGCCGATGCAAACGGCACATTCAGTTTTTGCTCGGCGCTCAAAGGGGTCACTTCGGCCACAGGCGGCAAGGGCTGACAGCCCGAGGCAGGCCACAAGGCCAGTAAACGCTTGACCAAGCCATCGGCCTGGGCGCGGGACACATCGCCCACCACACTGACCGAGGCCCTGCACGTTTGCAGGGCTTGGGCATGCAGCGCCCGCATGTCACTCACGCCGATGCGGCTGAGACTTTCCGGCGTGGTTCTGAAGCCATAGGGGTGCGCTCCATACACGGCGGCGGCATAGCTGTTTTGCGCCACCACCCCGGGCTGGGTCAAGGACTCACGCAGCGCTGCCGACAGGCGCTCACGGTCACGCGCCCAAATGGCCTCGGGAAAAGTCGGGTGGGCCATCTGCCGTGCGGCCAGGGCCACGGCCTTGCCCAGCAGGTCCGGGTAGCTCAGGCTTCGCAGCGAAAAACTCAGGCGGTCCGCGCTGGCCCCCACACCCAAACTGGCCCCCAGATCGGCCCAGGCTTCGCCCAGCTGGTTTTCGTCCATGGCCTGGGCATAGGGGCCCTGCCCCTTCGGGTCGGCCATCATGCCGCTGGAGATTTGTCCGGCCATGACCGAAGCCAGGCCCGCCTGACTGGCCGGGTCGCGGCGACTGCCAGCATCGAGATCAATCTGCACATCCACCATCGGGATGGCATGGCTTTCCACCAGGTACACGCGGGCCCCGTTGGTCAGGGTCCAGTGCTGGATCGGCAAAGCCGCCTGCGCCCAAGCCGCCGTCAGCAGGGCTGCGCCCCAACAAATTTGCCGGACTGCACAGAAGCACCAGCGCCAGGAAGTGTTGCTGCGAATGTTCATGACAGGACCTTTCAATGGCGTGCGCCAGCTGGGGCTTTGCGCCGGACTTGTCCCGACAAGGCTTGGGGTCGCAAGACCGCCACAGTGAGCTGGTCATCGCCAAAATACTTTTGCGCCACCGCCTGCACCTGGGCCGCGGTGACCTGGCGCAGTTGGGCCATCAATTGCGTGCCGTGATCGGGCGGCAAGCCCAGCGCCCAGGCCACACCCAATTCACGCGCTTGGTTGAAGACCGAGTCGAGTTTGTAAATTTCACTGGCCACCCACTGCGTCTTGACGCGTTGCAGCTCACTCTCGGTCACACCTTCGGTGGCCACTTTGTGCACTTGGGCACGCAAGGCGGCTTCCAGCGCTTCGGTCGTCTGGCCTTTGGCGGGCACGCCTTCGAGGTAGAAAAATTGGGAGCCCCGGCCCATCAGGCCGTTGCTGGCACCCACGCTGTCGGCCAGGCGCTGATCGCCTTGGGTCAGGGCCCGCTCCAGCCGAGCGCCGCTGTAGCCGTCGAGCACAGCGGACAAGACCGTCAACGCCAGCGCGTCATCGTGCTCGGGCGAGGGCTGCACGCCCGTGATCCGTGGCACTTTGAAGGCCAGCGCCACATAGGCTTGTTCCGCCGGGGCCTTGAATTCAAACCGGCGCAAGCCTTGTTGCACAGGCTCTTGTTGGGGCTTGCGGTCAGGCACAGCGCGGGCCGGTATCGCGCCGTAGTATTTCTCGGCCAAAGCTTTGACCTGCAGCGGGTCGACATCGCCCGCCACCACCACCACCGCATTGGCCGGCACGTACCAGCGGCGGTAAAAGTCTCGCGCGTCTTGCGCCGTCATGGCCTCCAGATCGCTCATCCAACCCACGATGGGGCGGCGATACGGTGAAGCGGTCAATGACGTGGCGGCCAGCATTTCATGGAGCAAAGCCCGTGGGTTGTCTTCGGTGCGCATGCGGCGCTCTTCCTTGACGACTTCCAGCTCTTTGGCAAATTCCGCGTCGGGCCATTGGTTGTTGGCAAAGCGGTCGGATTCGAGCCGCATCACAGCTTCCAGCTGCTGCGCGGGGATCTGCTGGAAATAGCCCGTGTAGTCCTTGGAGGTGAAGGCGTTTTCACGCCCACCGAGGGCAGCCACACGGCGTGAGAATTCACCCGCCGCCAGCGTGGGCGTGCCTTTGAACAGCATGTGCTCCAGCACATGGGCCACGCCGCTGGTGCCATCGACCTCGTCCATGGAGCCCACCCGCACCCAAACCATGTGCACGGCAGTGGGCGCACGGCGGTCGGGTTTGACCCACAGCGTCATGCCGTTGGCCAGGGTGTAGGTGTGCGCTTGGGCAGCCGGTTTGACGGCTTGGGTCTGAACAGCGGGTGACTGCGCCTGAAGGGCCAAAGGTGCGCTCAAAAGCACGGCCAGCCAGGAAATTCCCAAGAGAAAGGTCGGTTTCATAGAATGCATGATCCTAGAAATACACACCATGTTCAGTTTCTTCCGAAAAAAATCCCCGCCAGAGCAGGCCCAATCGGCCCCCACACCCCAGCCAGCCGCCCAGCACAGCCCCGCTGCGGCCCCTGAAGTCTCGGCACCAGCGGCTTCGTCAAACCCTGCAAACAGCCTTGCGCCTGCCGCCCCGGCTGCACGCCAGGGCTGGCTCGATCGCCTGAAAAACGGTTTGCGCAAAACCGGCTCCAGCATCGCCACTGTTTTCACCGGCACGCGGATCGACGACGAGCTGTATGAAGAACTCGAAACCGCCTTGCTGATGGCCGATACCGGCGTCAAGGCCACCGAACACCTGCTGCAAGACCTCAAGCGCCGCGTCAAGGAAGCCAAAGCCACCGAACCCGCTCAGGTCAAAGCCTTGCTGGCCGATGCCATTGCCGATTTGTTGCAGCCCCTGCAAAAGCCGCTCGAAGTGGGCGCACACCAGCCCACCGTCATCATGGTGGCGGGGGTCAATGGGGCGGGCAAAACCACCTCGATTGGCAAACTGACCAAGCACCTGGCCGATGGTGGGCTGAGCGTTTTGCTGGCTGCGGCTGATACCTTCCGTGCCGCTGCGCGTGAACAGCTGGCGGTTTGGGCCGATCGCAACACGGTCGAGATCGTCAGCCAGGAAGGCGGCGACCCCGCCGCCGTGAGCTTTGATGCGGTGACCGCAGGCCGCGCCCGCGGGCACGATGTGGTGCTGGTGGACACCGCCGGACGCCTGCCCACCCAGCTGCACCTGATGCAAGAGCTGGGCAAAATCAAGCGCGTGGTACAAAAAGCCGAGGCCACGGCCCCGCACGAAGTCCTGCTGGTCATTGACGGCAATACCGGCCAAAACGCGCTGGCCCAAGTCAAAGCCTTTGACGAGACGCTGGGCCTGACGGGTCTGATCGTGACCAAGCTCGATGGCACCGCCAAGGGGGGCGTCTTGTGCGCCATCGCACGCGAGAAACCCATCCCGGTCTATTTCATCGGCGTGGGCGAGAAGCTGGAAGACTTGGAAACCTTTGACGCCCGCGAGTTTGCACAGGCACTTTTGAGCTGAAATCGCTATCTGGGCGTTTTCCAAAATACTCATATTGATTGGAATCAAGGGAAAACCCTGATTCCTTCGCGGTGTAGACCCTCAGGATTTAGCACTCTCCACAAAGGAGTGCTAATATCACTGCAATTCTGAAAGGAGTTCTGGTATGAACCTTCAAACTGGATCACCCGCCACCGCGATGACGCTGAGCAATCCATGGGCCGTGGTGCCCTCGCTCGGCCATCTGGACGCTTACATTTCTGCGGTCAACCGCATGCCCATGCTCACCCTCGAGGAAGAGCAAGAGGCCGCCCGTCAACTCAAAGCCAACGATGACCTCGAAGCCGCCCGCAAGCTGGTGCTCTCGCACCTGCGTCTGGTGGTGTCGGTGTCGCGCCAATACTTGGGCTATGGCCTGCCGCACGGCGACCTGATCCAGGAAGGCAATGTGGGTCTGATGAAGGCCGTCAAACGCTTCGACCCCGATCAGGGCGTGCGCTTGGTCAGCTACGCGCTGCACTGGATCAAGGCCGAGATCCACGAGTACATCCTCAAGAACTGGCGCATGGTCAAGGTGGCCACCACCAAGGCCCAGCGCAAGCTGTTTTTCAACCTGCGCTCGATGAAGCAAGGCTTCAAGGCCGAAGCCGAAGAAGGCACACACCGCGACACCTTGACGCCCGATCAAGTGGACTCGATGGCGCATGACCTGAACGTCAAACGCGAAGAAGTCATCGAGATGGAAATGCGCATGGCCGGCGGCGATGTGCTGCTCGACCCCGCCCCGTCGGACGATGGCGAGCAGGCTTTTGGCCCCATCGCCTACCTGGCCGATGCCAGCCATGAGCCCACCGCCATGATCGAAGCGCACCAGCGCGACGTGATGGCCAGCGATGGCCTGGCTGCCGCCTTGAACGCTTTGGACGAGCGCAGCCGCCGCATCGTGGAAGAGCGCTGGCTCAAGGTCAACGACAACGGCTCGGGCGGCATGACCCTACACGACTTGGCTGCCGAGTACGGTGTGAGCGCCGAGCGCATTCGCCAGATCGAGGTGGCGGCCATGAAAAAGATGAAAAAGGCCCTCGCCGAATTCGCCTGAAGCGACTGAACGCGATGCCCCTGAATACCCGGCCATGGCCGGGTATTTTTTGGCCTGCGCTGCGCTAAAGTCGGATGTGTTTCATTCTTTTCTGGAGATCTCCAATGCCTGTGCTCACCCCGACTGCGCTTTCACGTCGATCGCTTTGGGCTGCCGCGTGTCTGGCATGGCTGACAGGCATGCCATGGGCGCAGGCGGCTGAAACCGCTTGGCCCAGTCAGGCCATCAAACTTGTGGTCGGCTTTCCGGCAGGATCGAGCCCGGACCTCACGGCCCGAGCCTTGGCAGAACCTTTGGGCAAGGCCCTCGGACAAACCGTGATCGTGGAGAACAAAGTGGGCGCAGGCGGCAACATCGCCGCCGACCACGTGGCCAAGTCCACCGACGGCCACACGCTGGGCCTGATGATCAATGGCAACATGACGATCGCCCGCATCCTCAACCCCAAGGTGAGCTACGACCCACTGAAGGACTTGGCACCCGTCAGCCTGATCGGCACCGCCCCTTTGCTGCTGGCAGCCCCCGCCAACGCCGCAGGACAAACGCCAGCACAGTGGCTGGTGGAAGCGCGTCAAAGCGGCAACAAGCTGAGCTATGGGTCCCCCGGCGTGGGCACGGTGGCCCATCTGGGCATGGAACTGCTCAAGGCCCAAGCGGGCATTGACCCGGTGCATGTGCCCTACCCTGGGAACCCGCAGATCATGAACGCGATGATGGGCGGCCAAATTCAGTTGGCCCTGCTGCCACCCGCCATGGCCTTGACGCAGGTGCGCGCTGGCAAGCTGCGCGCCATCGGCACCACCAGCTCGGGCCGCAGCACATTGGCCCCCGATGTGACCAGCCTGTCTGAAATCGGCGTCAAGAACTACCAACTGGAAATCTGGAACGCTGTGGCTGCACCGGCATCCATGCCCACGGCAGTGCTGAACAAGCTATCGGCCACGGTGAGCGACATCGTGCGTTCACCCGACATGCGGGCGCGTCTGTTCCAGCAAGGCTGGCAGGTGGTGGGCTCCTCACCCGAAGGCTTGCGCAACCGCATTCAGGCCGACACGAAGGCCTTGGGTGACATCATCGTGCGCCAGAAAATTCAGGTGAATTGAGGAGGTCTGCGTCAGCTCACTTGAGCAAGAGCTTGGCGTCTTCTGCCAGCGCTGCGGCACCGCTGCCGTAGCGGTTGTACAGACGCACGCGGCCTTGCGGGTCAAACGTGAAACTGCCTGCCGAGTGGTCCATGGTGTAGCTGCTGGGGGTCTTGCCTTCGACCTTCTTGAAGTAAATCTTGAAGTCTTTGGTGACCTTGGCCAATTGTTCGGGTGTGTCGGCCCGCAAAGCCACAAAGCTCGGGTCAAAGTTTGCCATGTAGGCCTTGAGGAGTTCTGCGGTGTCGCGGTCAGGGTCGACCGTGATGAACACGCCTTGCAAACGCTCGCCGTCTTTGCCCAGCAAGCGTTTGACCTCGGCCAGCTCTTGCATCGAGGTGGGGCAAACGTCAGGGCATTGGGTGTAGCCAAAGAACACGATCACCACCTTGCCCGCAAAGTCCTTGAGGGTACGCTCTTGGCCGTTTTGGTCACGCAAGGCCCAGCCTTGGGCGTAATCGGCACCCGTGATGTCCACGCCCCGGAACGCCGGTTTGTCTTGACCGCAAGCGGTCAAACCCATCAGCGCCACAAGGGCCAAGCTGGAGAAGAATTGGCGTTTGTTCATGGCACTCAGAACAGGTAATGGTCCACCAGCAATGCGGCAAACAGCGCACTCAGGTGGATCAGGGAAAAACGGAACGTCTTGCGAGCCAGCTCGTCGGAGTAGGCCCGGTACAAAGCCACGGCATAGGCGATAAAGCCCACACTCAGGACCATGGCCACACCCAGGTACAGCCACGAACTCATGCCGTACACAAAGGGCATCAGGCAAGCGGCCATCAGCACCACGGTGTAGAGCAGGATCTGGAGACGGGTGAATTCATTGCCATGCGTGACGGGCAACATGGGCAGGCCCGACTTGCGGTAGTCCTCCACACGGTACAGGGCCAGCGCCCAGAAATGGGGGGGCGTCCACAAAAAGATGATCAGGAACAAAATGAGGGCTTCGGGCCCCACATCGCCCGTCATGGCGGCCCAGCCCAGCACCGGCGGCATGGCACCACTGGCACCACCGATCACGATGTTCTGGGGCGTGAGCGGCTTCAGGATCACGGTGTAGATGATGGCGTAGCCCACGAATGTGGCGAAGGTCAGCCACATGGTCAAAGGGTTGACCATCACGTACAAAATGGCCGAGCCCACAGCGCACAGGGCGGCAGAAAACAACAAGGCTTGGCGGTCGCTCAACTCGCCTTTGGCCGTCGGCCGCCAGGCGGTGCGTTTCATTTTGGCGTCGATGGTTTTCTCAACCAGGCAGTTGAATGCCGCCGCAGCGCCCGCCACCAGCCAGATGCCGATGCAAGCCCACAGGCCCAGCATCACTTCGGGCCAGCGAGGTGCACCGGGCACCGCCAGCACCATGCCGATCAGTGCACAAAACACGATCAGTTGAACCACACGTGGCTTGGTCAGCGCGTAATACTGACGCCAAGCCGAAGGAGAAGTCGCAGCAGTCATGCAGCAGGCCTTGAATCAAAAGAAGAACGCTCACCCACACCGATGCGGGATGAACTCACAAAAACATCTGAACGGCTGATGCACAGCGTCCAGGTCAACACCAAAACCATGGCCGATGCACCGCCGGTGTGCAACACAGCGGCCACCAAGGGCCAGTCCAGCACCACATTGCTCAGGCCCGTGGCCAATTGCAGTGTCGCCAAGGCCAACAAGGCCTGCGCCAGTCGCTGCATGCCCACAACCCGACGCAAATGCCAGCCCACCAGGACCAGCACAGCCAGCACCAGCCAAGCCGCACTGCGGTGGATGAAATGGATGGTGGTCAAGGCCGCAAAGGGCAGGACCTGCCCGTCCACGGTGTGGCCCAAATCACGCCACAGGGCAAAACCCTGCCAATTGAGCGCAGGCCACCAACTGCCGTTGCAGCTGGGAAAACCGGTGCAGGCCAGCACGGCGTAATTGGTGCTGACCCAACCACCCAATGCGATTTGAAACCACACCAGGGCAAATGCAAGCCACAAACCCTTGCGCAGTGCAGTGGGCACAGGACGGGTTTGCCAGCCCTCGTAACGCACGGCCTGAGCGGCCAGCAGCGCCAGCAAACCAATACCGAAAAGCAAATGCAAGGTCACGATCGCTGGGAACAACTTCATCGTCACGGTCAAAGCCCCAAAAGCGCCTTGCAAGCAGACCCACAGCAATGTGAAAGTTGGCCGCCAAGGGTTCACGGCATGGGACGGGTCACGCAGGCGCTGCCGCCACGTCATGAATGCCAGGCTCAAGATCAGAACGCCCACGCCTGTGGCGAGGTAACGGTGCACCATTTCGACCCACGCTTTGCCGTGCGTGACCGGACCGGTCGGCATGGCCGATTGCGCGGCCTGGATGTGCATCTGCGCCCCCACCGGACTGGCACTGCCGTAGCAACCTGGCCAATCGGGGCAACCCAAGCCCGAGTCGGTCAAGCGGGTGAAGGCACCGAACAAAATCAAATCGAAGGTGAGGAACAAGGTCAAGATGGTCAAGGCGCGCAAACGACGACCTGCCGAGGCCTGGCGGTGACGCCATACCCACCAACTCAGAGGGAGCAGCGCAAACGCCAATCCCGCACCCATCACTTGAAGGACGGGGTTGAGGTTGTACAGGTCCACGGTGTTCATGGCATCAACGTCCAGCCTGGTCCCAGGAGGCCGAAGCGCGCATCAGGCGGTCCAGGTCTTTTTTGGCCTTGGAGGCTCCGGTCACATCCATGTGGGCCGGAAAGCGCATCATGTAATGCCCCATGGGATCAATCACATACAAATGGTCGTCCAATGCATGCCCTGCGGCGGGGCTCAACCAAGACTGCAGCACTGAGGCCTGCACGCGCAGCACATGCGCCTGCTTCAAGGCGGGCAACAAAGCGGCATCGACTGGGGCATCATCGCGGATCAGCCATACGCGATCCATCCTGTCTTTTTCCTTGCCCATGATCTCGCGCAATTGGCGTTGAAAGTACAGGTTTTGTTGACACGCCTCGCCGCATGCGCCAGAGCCCACCGTCACCAGCAACCATTGCCCCTTGAGCGCTTTCAAGTCCACCGCTTGGCCCTGAAGATCGATCGCCTGGCTGGCAGGCAAATCCACCTGAGGCGTGACCAACTCACCGTAATTTCTCCGCGCCTCAGGCCGAAGCACGTAATAAGTGAAATACGAGGCGATAACGGGTGCAGCACACACCAGTAGTAAGGCCAACATCTTCCAACGCCCGCCATGGGTGCGTTGCGCATCCGCTTGCGCCAACTCACCCGGTTGGGGCAGGTCATGCACCGTCATGCCCAGGGGCGCGTCAGGCAATTCGTTTTTTTCTACGTGCTTGGACAATTTGAAACCAGACATAAAGAAGTGCGATCAGGGCGCAAAGCCCGAACCATTGAAAAGCATAGCCTTGGTGTTTCTCCACACCGGAGGCCACTGCTGGCCATTCGCGCAGAAGCCCTTCGGAGGCTGCGCCCGTTTGGACCAGACTGAGGTGGGGGAACTTCAACCCCGTCTGCTGCTGAAATTTGGCGAAGTCCAGATTTTGCCGTATGGCGCCATCTTCTTCGGCGCCAAAGTCATACAGCCGGGATGGCCAAGGGGCCAATGTGCCGGTGATTTCAACTTGTCCTGTCGGTGTCTCCAGCGCAGGAAGGGCCAAGCGGTCCGCAAAGGAGCGTGGTGCCCAGCCCCGTTGCACCAAGACCAGCAAGCCCGTCGAAGACAAACGCATCGGCGTCATCACATAAAAACCACTGCGTCCGTTCATCTGGCGGTTGTCCAGGTAAACCGTTTTGTCCTGAAGCCACTGGCCCTTGAGTGCGATGCGGCGGTACATCAAGCTTTGCAGGGCTACTGGGTCCATGGACTCGCTCAGACTGCGGTCATCGAGCAGCGTCTGGTTCGATTTTTCTGTTTTGGCGGCCTGCAGTGCCATTTTTTCAGCCCCTCGGCCGACCTGCCACATGCCCAGTGAAAATGTCACAGCCATGCCCAGCACTGCAGCGGCCAAGATCAAAATGCCTTGTCGTGACGGACGGGAGAGACTCATTGGATAATGTTACTCATGAAAATACTGGTTGCACTCGCTTTTTTGGCCATTTTGGCCAGCCTTGTCTCGGCGCTGATCTACATGATGCGCAGCGGCACTCCACGCCAAGATGGTGAACCCGCTCGCAAAGGCAGCATGGCCACGGCCTTGGCCTTGCGTGTGGGCTTGTCGATTGTGCTCTTCATCTGTGTGTTGGTGTCCTGGAAGATGGGATGGATTCAACCCACAGGCATACCGCCTGGTGCCTGAGCCATTTTCCACCAACAAAAAAGCGCCCTTGGGCGCTTTTTCATTTGGAGACAGTCTGTCTTACATCCAGTAAACCAGGATGTACAGACCCAACCAAACCACGTCCACAAAGTGCCAGTACCAAGCCGCGCCTTCGAAACCGAAGTGACGCTCAGGCGTGAAATGGCCTTTTTGCAAGCGCAAGGTGATGAACAAGAGCATCAACATGCCCACGAAGACGTGGAAGCCGTGGAAGCCTGTCAACATGTAGAAGGTCGAACCGTACACACCGGAAGACAGCTTGAGGTTCATCTCGCTCCATGCGTGGGCGTATTCATAGCCTTGCACGAACAGGAAGACCACGCCCAAGAGCACCGTCATCCACATGAACTTGATGGTCTTGCTGCGGTCACCGTGCTGCATGGCGTGGTGAGCGATGGTCAAGGTCACACCCGAAGTCAACAGCAGTGCCGTGTTGATTGTGGGCAACCAGAACGGTGTCATGGTCTGGAAGGGTTCGATGATGCCGGCAGGCGAAGCAGTGACGCCAGCGGCCAACGATGGCCAAACCGACTTGAAGTCAGGCCACAGCAGTGCGTTCTCGAGGCTGCCCAGGGCAGGCACAGAGTGTGAGCGAGCCCACCACAGTGCGGAGAAGAAAGCACCGAAGAACATGACTTCAGAGAAGATGAACCAGGTCATGCTCCAACGGTAGGACAAGTCGATCTTGCGACCGTATTGACCACCCTCGCTCTCGGAGATGGACTCCTTGAACCACTGGTACAAAACCGTCAGCCACCAGACCAGGCCGAAGAACAATGAATACATGCCCCAGGTTTCGCCGTTGATCCACTGGCCTGCGCCCAAGATCACGAAAAACAAACCGATGGCCGCCATCACAGGGTGACGGGACTCATGGGGAACAAAGTAATAAGGCGTTGTGCCGTGTGCGGTGGAACTCATACTGACTCCTGCTCTCTTTTCTAAATCGTATCTTGGGGTTACAGACCCGTGGGTTGAACCACGACCCAATTGACCAGGGCGATCAGCCCCAGCACAAACAACAATGCAGCTGCAATGCCCACACCCATCAGGTGGAAAGGATTGAGCTTTTCAATGTCTTTTTGGTAGTCCGCATTTTTGCGAACACCGATGAATGACCAGAGCACAGCCTGGACTGTGCGAAGTAACGAGCCCTTGCGCTGTTCAGTCATGAACCCGCTCCTGGCAGTTTGTCCAGCACTGCAGCAACCGGTGCTGCAGGCGTTTTGCCACCGACTTCAAAGAAGGTGTAGGACAAAGTAATTGTCGTCACATCTTTGGACAACTTGGGGTCGATCACGAAAGCCACAGGCCAACGTTTCTTTTCCCCGGGCTCGAGCGTGTACTGGTTGAAGCAGAAACACTCCAACTTGTTGAAGTGACTGGCTGCCTGATGCGGCGCATAGCTGGGAATGGCCTGGGCCGCCATGCGGCGGTTCTGGACATTCTGAAACTCGTACATCACGGTGTTGAGCTCACCAGGATGGACTTGAATCGAACGCTTTTCTGGCTTGAAGTCCCATGGACCGCGCGCATTGGCATCGAATTCAACCGTGATGGTCCGCGTCAAATCCACTTGGGTGTTGGCGGGCAACTTCACCTGAGATCCTGCTGCACCGTTGCCAGGCACCATGCGCTCTGAAATCGACAAGATGTTGATGCCGGTCACTTCGCAGATGTGCTTGTAGATCGGGATCAGCGCGTACCCAAAGCAGAACATGCTCGCGGTCACCACCGCCAGCTTGCCCACCATCTTCAGGTTTTCACCGCGCAAATTCATCACGTCGACTCAGTGCTGCAACAGGACCAACTTGGCCACGAAACCGACCAAGATGGCCAGTGCCACCGAGGCCAGAATCAGGCCAAGGCGGACATTGCTTTTCTTTTGTTCAGGTGTCATGGCCAGAAAATCAACCGATCACGCGGGTC
>Ga0213922_1000423_pt1 | contig 21197 bp, 23 predicted proteins | sample McNCre2917MG_FD_165060 | JGI IMG/M metagenome (GOLD analysis project Ga0213922, IMG submission 165060) | Freshwater microbial communities from McNutts Creek, Athens, Georgia, United States - 29-17 MG | ecosystem: Environmental > Aquatic > Freshwater > Creek | place: USA: Georgia | collected... | reverse complement strand
TAAAGTGATCGAGCACCTCAAGCAGCACCTCGTTTTGTGGTATCTCGGACGCATGAATGGCTATGTCGAGAAGGCTTTGGGCGAGCGCATGGACGACTACGAGCTGATGAACGACCCGAAGAACGCGGACAGGCTGTTTGCCGCGGCATCTCAGCACGTTCTGCAGGACAGCGACCAGACGCTCAAGGGCATCATGCCGGTGATCCAGCAACTGATGCAACTGATGCAGCAATTCAAGCCGAAACCCGAGTTGCCGCCGGACGCGCAGGTGCTGATGCAGACAAGCATGGCCGAGACGCAACGCCGGCAGGCCCGAGATCAGGCGGAGATGGGCCTGAAGGACAAGGAGCTTGCGGCGCGCATACAGATGGACATGCAGGAGTTGCAGCAAAAGCAGCAAAACGATATGGAAGAGATGCAACTGCGTCTGGCCATTGCGCAAGGCGACCAAGACATGAAGGAGCGCATCGAAACGGCCCGATTGACGCGGGACGCCGCGAAGCTGAAGCACGAGCAAGACAAGACTGTAATCGATTTATCAACCAAGCAAGGAGCACCAAATGTCTACCAGTGATCAAGAGCAAAAGAGTGAGTATGTCCGCCAGCACAAGCGCATCGCCATGGGCGAGAAGCTTGACGGCACTTCCCTTCAACCCAAAGGCCAGCCGGCCCAAAAACAAGGAGCGCTGCAACAGGCCAAGAAAAAATAACCTCGCATGGCAACCATATCTGACCTGATTGGCGGGATCAAAGTCTCACAGGGCGAAATTGCTCTTTCCTTGGCGCGTGGAAATGCGTCTACGTGGGAGGCTTATCACCGCATGGTCGGTCAATACGAGGGACTGCAGCAGGCCCTCGACATTCTTGACAATCTGATGAAGGAAGAAGATGAATGAACCGGTAGCTTCTAACGAAGCTGAGATAGCTTGGGCATTTCCGAGCGTAGATCCCGGTGCGAAGCCCCTTGGCGGACGCATTTTGGTGCAACTCCGTCGAACCAAAAAAAAGGTGACGAGCGCGGGAATCGTTTTGGTCGAAGAGACCAAAGAAACCGAGAAGTGGAACAACATGGTGGCACGCGTGATTGAGATCGGCCCTCTGGCCTTTCGACACCGCGAAACCATGCAGCCGTGGCCCGAGGGGTCATGGTGCGCAGCAGGCGACTATATTCGCGTCCCGAAGTGGGGCGGCGATCGGTGGGAGGTTACGGTGCCGAACGAGTCGCGTGACGAAGATCCTGCGTTGTTCATGATCCTGAATGATCACGAGGTGATTGCAAAGGTCACAGGTGATCCGCTTGCTATGAGGGCTTTCATATGAGTGAAGAAAAAGGCAAGGAAGAGTCGCTTGCTGTTGTCGAGGAAAAAGACGGTTCGGCCACCGTCGAGTTGCCCGAGGGCATGGAGGTTGAGGCGGCCGAAGGCGGTGAGGTTCAGGGTGATAGCGCTGACGCTCAGGGCGATCAGGGCGACGAAGATCATCCGGACGACACCGATGCGGTTCGTGCTGCTCGGCGTGCCCGCCGGCGTGCGAAGAAGGACTACATCCGCAAGACCAATGAGGAGAAAGATCAGCGTCTGATGCTGCTGCAGCGGCAGAATCAGGAGCTGATGGATCGCCTGTCGGTGGTCGAGCGCAAGACCTTCAGTTCGGATCTGGCCCGCTTGGACAAAGCCATTGAAGACGAGGAGATGCGCTTCCAGTATGCCACGCAGAAAATGCGTGAGGCGACCGACAACTCGGACGGCGAGGCTTTCACTCGTGCGCAGGAAATGTGGTATGACAGTCGCCGCAAGGTGGAGGCCATGCGGAATGCCAAGCAGCGGGCATCCGAGGCGACGGCCAATCAGTCAGGTGCGGCAAACCCGCGGCTGATCAAGCTGGCCAATGGCTGGATGGAGAAAAATGAGTGGTATGACCCGAACGGTCAGGACGAGGACAGCCAGATCGCCAAGGTCATTGACAACAAGCTAATGGCGGAGGGCTGGAACCCCGAAACCCAAGATTATTGGGAAGAGCTTGACAAACGCTTGCAAAAGCGGTTACCGCATCATTATACTCAAGGTCAAGACGAGGCAACGTCCAGAAGGCGGCCCCGTAGTTTTGTGACCGGATCGGAGCGCGAGTCGGTTGGCGGCAGAGCAGGAGGCGGCACTTTCGTGTTACAGCCCGAGCAGGTGAGGGCAATGAAAGATGCCGGCTACTGGGATGACCCAGTCAAACGCGCAAAAATGATCAAGCGCTATGCGCAAGACGCACGAAACCACAGGAGCTAAACAATATGGACGAACGACTCAAAAAGAATCTTTCCGCTGGTGGCCGTGAGAATCGATCTTCACAAGATCAGACCCGAGCTGCCCCCGAAGAGAAGTTCATGTCAGCGCAGGAACGTCGAAAGATGTGGAGCGATGAATGGACACAAAGTGCGCTGCCGAGACTGCCTGAGCTTCCGGGATGGCACCTTTGCTGGCTTTCGACAACCAACAGTTACGACAGCATCGATAAGCGATACCGACTCGGATACATTCCCGTGAAAGCGGATGAGTTCCCCGGGTTCGATAATTATCGCGTAAAGGCTGGAGAACACGTTGGGCATATCGCGTGTAACGAGATGATTCTGTGCAAGATCCCGATGGATATGTATCAGGACATCATGCTGCAGATGCACCACGAAAGGCCTCAGGAGGAGGCGGACAAAGTCCGTGTCCAAGTCGAGAACCTTCAGGGTGCGCGTGATAGCTCAGGCAAGTCGCTGGGCCGTGTCGAGGGCGAAGGGTTCGGCAATTTAGACCAAGAAGTGAAAGCGCCCGTTTTTTACGGGTAACTTCAATGAACAAGGAGCAAGACAATGTCTGCAACTTCCGCTCCGTTCGGTCTGCGTCCTGCGTTCCATCCCTCCGGTTTGGATCGCGCTCAGGCGCTGGCTAACGGAATACAAGCTGTATCGACTTCGGGGAATGTGTCGGCTGGCTATGCCAGCAACATCCTTAAGGGGCAGCCGGTGAAATACAACACCGGTGGCTATATTGTGGTTGCTGCTGCTGGTGATACGTGTGCCGGTGCCTTTGCGGGCGTCGAGTGGACTGATTCGACCGGCCGCCGCCGCGTGTCCAACTACTGGCCTGCGAACGAGTCGTTCCAAGTCGGTTCGGTTGTGGCCTATTTCTACAACGATCCGAACATCGTTTATGAAATTCAGGCTGACGGCTCGCTGGCGCAAACCTCAGTTGGCGACATGGCTGATCTTTCCAACACCACGGACGGTTCGACGACCACCGGTCTGTCGCAGTGCACGCTCTCGACCACTTTGGTCGGTGTGGGCAACAGCGCACAGATGCAGATTCTCGACATCGCCCCGTACCCAGACAACGCGTGGGGTGACGCTTACACGATCGTTCGTGTTCGCATCAACGAATCCCAGATCAACGCGTCGGTCAACGCAATCTAAGGAGAATAGGACATGGCAGCCCCGATGAGAAGTACTGACTTTCGGAGCATTGTTGAGCCTATTCTCAACGAGTGCTTCGATGGTGTTTATGACCAGCGAACCGACGAATGGTCGCGTGTTTTCCGTGAGCAGGAAGGCATTCCGCGTAACTACCACGAAGAGCCGGTGCTCTACGGCTTTGGTGCGGCTCCGCAGTTGCCTGACGGCACTCCGGTCACGTATCAACAGGGTGGTGTGCTGTTCCTCAAGCGCTACGTTTATAAGGTCTACGGCCTTGCATTCGCGCTGACCAAAGTTCTGGTCGAGGACGGCGATCACATCCGTATCGGTCAGGTGTATGCACGTCACCTCGCCCAGTCGCTGATTGAGACGAAAGAGACGCTGTCGGCCAATGTGCTGAACGTTGCGTTCAACTCGTCCTACCCCGGCGGCGACGGCGTGGCGCTGAACAGTGCCTCGCACCCGATCGTCAACGGCACCTTCAGCAACCTGCTGACGACCGCCGCAAACCTGAGCCAGACCTCGCTTGAGCAGATGCTGATCCAGATCCGCCAAGCGGTTGACAACAACGGCAAAAAGATTCGTCTCGTGCCGCGTCAACTGGTGGTGGCCCCGGGCAACGTGTTCCAAGCGGAAGTTCTGCTGAAGAGCGTGTTGCGTGCCGGCAACGCCAACAACGACATCAACCCGATCCGTTCGATCGGCTTGCTGGACGAAGGCGCTGCTGTTCTGTCGCGTCTCACCAATGCCTCGGCATGGTGGGTGCAGACCGATGCGCCGGAAGGCATGAAGCTGATGATGCGTCGCAAGCTGGAAAAGACCATGGAAGGTGATTTTGAGACCGACTCCATGCGCTACAAGGCGACCGAGCGTTACGACGTTGGCTTCACCGACCCGCGTGCTATGTATGGCACTGCTGGCGTCTAAGCAATAAGGCTATGCGGGGGTGCCTAAAACCCCCGCTTCACATCTCGTCAAGCTTTTCAAGGAGAAGACGATATGCCCGCATTTGCAGATGATCTTTTTCTGGGCACTGCCCAGACCTACATGGGGATCAACACCAATTCAAACCTTGGTGATCCCTCCCCGATGGATGTTGGTGTTGGCCCGTTGGGTCGCATTTACGTCTGGGACACTGTTCCGGCCGCGATTGTTGCCAACAACATCGTCAAATCAGCCATCATCACCTCGTCCGCGACCTTGGCCGCCGGCACCAGCAGCACCGCGGTAATTCGCGCTGATGGCGTCTCGGTGATCCAGTTGGACGTGCCGCGTGCCGTCACCATCACTGGTGGTGCCAGCGTCACGAGCGTGACGTTCACCGTGACCGGTTACGACTATTACGGTCAGAAGATGAGCGAAGCCATCACTGGCCCGACGACCTCGACCGCGACTGGCAAGAAAGCATTCTTCCAGATCTCGTCGATCACCGTGAGCGCGACCACGACCGCTGCCGTTACTGTCGGCACCTCGGACGTGCTTGGCGCGCCGGTGAAGATCCCTGATCTGGCCTACATCACGCACGTCGGCTACAACAACACGCTGACCGACAACGCCGCGACCTGCTTGAAGGCTGACGTCACCACCGCGACGACCACCACCGGTGATGTGCGCGGGACGGTTATTCCGTCGAGCGCGACCGATGGCGCGAAGCGCATGGTTGTCGGCATTCTGCTTCCGGCCTTGGCTGTTGGCCCGAACGCGACCCGCGCTGGTGCGTTGGGCGTGAACCAGAACCTCGCCTAATAGGGGAACGACATGGGTCAATTCAAACCAATGGTCAAGATGGAGACCACCGAGCCTTCGGTTGAGCTTAAGCTCAAAAAAGGCGGTCATGTTTCGATGAAGCATGGCAAAGGCGAAAACGGTCACAAAAAGATGGCCGATGGCGGTATGCCTGTAATGCCTGCTCGAGGTGGCGTTGCTCCCGCGGCGACTCCGATGCGCCCCTCACTGATGGCTCGCCGTCGCGCAATGCGTGGACTGCCTGCTGGTGCCGGCCCTGCCGCTCCGATCGGTCAGGCCTCGCGCATGATGGCAACTGCCCCGATGAAAGAGGGCGGAAAGGCTGACATGGCGCAAGACAAGGCCATGATCAAGAAAGCCATGAAGCAGCACGATGCTCAGGAGCACAAAGGGGGCAAGGGAACCAAATTGTCGCTGAAAAAAGGCGGCAAGATGGCGACCGGTGGTGTGGTAAATGGTCAGGGTGGTTTCAAATCCGGCGGCATTATCAAGTCGGAAAAGGGATCGACAAAAATGGATACCGCAAAGCCCGATCGTTCGCCGGCGAAGACTGGTGACGTGAAGATGGGCAACGGCGGTGGTTATGCGACTGGTGGCGTGGCAAAAGCAAACGGCGGTGGCTACCGCAAGGGTGGTGCCGCAAAAAAAGCTTTTGCTACGGGGGGAAAAGTTGACAGCGGTGCCCCCGTAGCAATGCCGCAAGGCCGCAAAAAACCATCAACTCCGGTGAGCATCAATCAGTTGTCGGGCACGTTCAAGCAGGGAGGTCGGGTCACCCCGGGCGAACAAAAGCTGCTGAACGCAAACGACGCCGAGAATGCGACGAACCGCAAAGCTGCCCGCATGTATACGAACGAGTCATACAGCAGCTTCGGTAGGCGCATGAACGGCGGCGGCCCTGTCGCTGATGAGCAAACTGCCCGCGAGACCAAGGGGTATGAGGATCATTACAAGCGCGAGACCGCGGAGAATCGGGCCATGCGTGAAATGATGAACCCCATGAACTTGGTGCGCGGCGCGATGAAAAAGCTCCGTGGCTTGGGTGGCGTAACAACCACCGAGCGCGAAGTGAGCCGGACTGTCTCTCCGCCTGAGAAGAAAAACGGCGGTCGAGTCAAACGCTGAAACAGACAGGGGCTTCGGCCCCTGTTTTTAATCGGAGAAAAATATGGCTGATGCAGTCGCAAGTCAAACGCTCTTTGATGGTGAGCGCGTGGCAATCATGAAATTTACCAATGCCAGCGATGGCACGGGTGAGACAAACGTAGTCAAAGTAAACCCTGCATCGTTAACGCGTTCTGCGGCCGGTGGTGCCTGTGATGCCGTGACGATCACAAAGATTACTGCGCTCACTCACGGCATGGAAGTTATTTTGAAATGGAAGGCCAACACACCAGTTATTATTGAGGCAATTCCGCAAAATAATTCTTACACGCAAGATTTTTCTGCGATTGGTGGATTGACAAATAATGCATCTACCGGAAAAGATGGAGCGATCACTTTCACTACCGCAGATGCAAGCGCAGGCGATTATTACACTGTTGTTTTGGAGATGGTGAAGCATTACGTTAATCCGGTGGCGTAAAATGCCGGCCAAGTCCAAAGCTCAATACCGCCTGATGCAAGCGGTAGCGCACAATCCAAAACTGGCTAAAAAGACTGGCATTCCTGCTTCTGTGGGTGAAGAGTTTTCCTCAGCTACAAAGAGCTACGGAAAACTTCCTGAACATAAAAAAAATGGCGGTGGCCTGTATGCAAACATTCATGCAAAGCGTGAAAGAATTGCTGAAGGCTCTGGTGAAAAGATGCGCCGGCCCGGTCAAGAAGGCGCGCCCACAGCGCAGGCGTTCAAGCAGGCCGAGAAAACCGCAAAAATGAAATCTGGCGGCGTATCGCTTGCGGTTGGTCGAGGAGAAAAATTACCTGTTGAGCGTGGTGCCGGACTGACCGCGAAAGGTCGGGCGAAGTATAATCGTGAGACGGGCAGTCACCTGAAGGCCCCGCAGCCCGAGGGCGGCAGTCGCAAGGACTCGTTTTGCGCTCGGATGTCGGGCGTTGTGAAGCACGCCTCGGGCGATGCGCCGAGGGCAAAGGCATCGTTGAAGCGGTGGAAATGCTCAGGATGGTGAGGTAAAAATGGCTTATTCAGGGACGGTCGGGACAACGGTAATCAAGGTTCAGACCTTGATTGATCACGGTGCGCGTCGATGCGGTAAGCTGGCCGAGGAATTGACGTCTGAGCAAGTCCTGTCCGCTCGTGAGTCGCTTTATTTTGCCCTCTCGAACCTGATCAACATCGGCATTCAGTATTGGGCGATCGACAAGAAGGTCTACGGCCTGCAGGCTGACCAATATGTTTACCTTTTGCCCGTTGGCGGCAATGATGTTTTGCAGGCGTTGTATCGTCAGATGAACCGCCCGACGCCGAACAGCACCGGCGGATACGTGTCGAGCGATGGCGGGATTGTTGAGAACGCGTTTGACCAGAACGTTGACACGATTTTGACGCAAAATGCGCCGGACGGAAGCGTTACGGTTGATTACGGCGGCGACAATCCTGTTTATGTTGGCTCGATTGGGATTTTGCCGGGCGTGACAGGGACGTTCAACGTTGTTTTTGAGTATTCGGCCGATGGTTTAACGTGGAACACTCTCAAAGCGCCCGGGGCGACGGAGTGGGTCGATAATCAATGGATCTGGTATGACATTGAGCCGGGTCAGACGGTGGAGTTTTACAGAATTCGTGAGACTGGTGGCAATACGCTGTCCTTGCGTGAGTTTTTTTTGGGCAACAATTCCACCGAAATTACGATGGCGCGCCTGAACCGAGACGATTACACCAACCTGCCGAACAAACAATTCACCGCAAACCAGCCGTTTCAATATTGGCTCAATCGCACCATTCCGCAGGCGCAAATCACGTTGTGGCCGGTGCCGTCTGACACTTTTGTGCAGATGACGGTCTGGTATTCGCGGCAGATCATGGACGTGGGCGACCTTTACGGCGAGCTTGAAATTCCGCAGCGCTGGTATGAGGCGGTGCAGATGATGTTGTCGCACCGGATGAGCTTGGAGCTGCCCGGCGTGGACATGGCTCGTATTCAATACCTCGAAGCGCAGTCCGAGAAGTATCTGACGCTGGCCGAGGCCGAAGAACGCGACAAATCTCCGATCTACTTTGCGCCGAATATTTCTTGTTATACACGTTGATATTTGTATTGAAGGCTGCGTTGGGTGCTCGGGGGAGGACTGTGTAATGCCCAAATTTCTGGACACCAGAGGGTATTCGGATATTGCGATTGCGGTATGCGATCGATGCAAAATGAAACGCCCGCACGCGGTGATGCGCTCCGACCCCAATTTCCCCGGGCTGCAAGTGTGCGACCAAGGGTGCGCGGATCAGTTCGATCCCTATCGCTTGCCGGCCAGAAAAACCGAACGCATAACGATTCGGTTTCCGCGTCCTGATGTCAGCGTTGCGGTCGATCCGAACAACCTGATCACGACGGGTTATGGCGGATACGTCATTTCTCCGCAGCAAAACAACCAGACGCCGGAAAACAACGGCAATCTGGACAGCATAGAGATCCAGCCCTGACATGGCCAATATCACCATCACGAGGCTGCCGACCGCGCTGCCGCTGACCGGAACGGAGTCCGTGCCGATTGTTCAAAACGGACAGACGGTGCAGACAACGACGGGCGCAATATCTTCAGCGCCGAACCAGCAGCAGACGTTCATCACGCAGGTGCAAGAGTCAACGCTGCCGAACAGCCGTTATCTCAGCACAGGAACCGGTTTGGGGATCACGGACGGCGGGGCGCAGTCATACCTTCGACTGAGCCTGAACGCCGCCTCAGGGAGCTTGGAGACGGCCCTGACGGGCATCATTGCAAAGGATAACGCCTCATCGGTTGTTGCGCGCACGATACAGACGAGCGGCGCGGGCCTGTCGATTGCGAACGGCAACGGAGTATCCGGAAATCCGGTTTTGTCCTTGTCTGGGTTGGTTTCAAACTTGGCAAACGCGTCCGGCACCGGTTTTCTGTCGGTAGTGGGCGGGGCAACGATTGCGAGCCGGCAAATTTACGGCACGGCGGGCCAGATTGGCGTGCTTTACGGTAACGGCAGCGACAATCCGATTATCAGCATTGTGCCGAATGCGGTGATGCCGGGCAGTGAGGCGTTGACCCTGCCGCTTGGCTCGACCGCGGAGCGCCCGTCCGGATATAACGGGCAGGTTCGGTTCAACACCACCTCGGGCACCTTTGAGGGCTTCTCATCGGGCGCATGGCGCGACTTCTCCCTGACGGGCGGCGTTACCCTAATCGACACCGGAACAGGCCTTACAGGCGGCCCTATAACGTCCACAGGCACGATTTCGATCGATACTGGGGTGGTGGCCACGCTAACCGGCACGCAGACGCTCACGAATAAGACAATTTCGGGTTCAAACAATACCCTGAGCAATATTGGCAACGCGAGCCTGACCAACAGCGCGATCACCATCAACGGATCACCGGTCAGTCTGGGTGGATCCGTAAGCGTTGGCACGGTAACCTCGGTGACCGGAACCGCGCCGGTAGTGTCATCTGGCGGGACGACTCCGGCGATCTCAATGCCTGCCGCGACCGGATCGGTGGATGGCTATCTGACCAGCACGGACTGGACAACATTCAATTCCAAGCAGCCTGCGGGGACGTATGTAAATTCAGTCAGCGGAACGGCTGGGCGCATCACCAGCACTGGCGGGACGACACCGGTTATCGACCTTGCCAGCGGGGTTGCGACGGCGGGAACGACTGGATCATCTACCCTGATTCCGGTGGTTACGATTGATACCTATGGTCGGGTTACGTCAATCACGACCGCTTCGAACCCGCAGGGGACTGTTACCTCGATCACCGCAGGAACCGGATTAACCGGTGGGACGATCACCTCGACCGGCACGATTGCCATAGATTCCACTGTGGCGACCTTGAGCGGCACGCAAACGCTGACCAACAAGACCATCAACGGATCGTCGAACACCCTGAGCAATATCGGCAATTCAAGCCTGACGAATTCCAGCGTGACGTTTAACGGGACGACCGTCTCGCTTGGGGGTTCAGGCACGATCACCGCGACCGCAACGAATGCGTTGACGATAGGCACCGGACTGTCAGGGACAAGCTACAACGGCTCTGCGCCGGTTACGATAGCGATTGACTCGACCGTTGCAACCCTGACGGGGACGCAGACTTTTACCAATAAGTCGATCAGCGGCTCCACCAATACGCTGACAAACATACCCAACTCGGCGCTGACCAATTCATCCGTGACGATTGGATCAACGGCAATCAGCCTCGGCGCGACGAGCTTGACCTTGGCTGGCCTGACTTCGGTCACGCTGACGCAAGACCCGTCTGCTGATTTGCAGGCTGCGACCAAACAGTATGTGGACAACCTCGTTTCCACGGGGCTGGCTTTTCACCAGCCGGTGCAGGCGGCGACGACCGCCAGCCTTGCCTCAACGACTGGCGGGACGGTCACCTACAACAACGGCGCATCTGGCGTCGGTGCGACGATTACGCTTTCTGTGGCTTTAACGACGTTGGATGGCTACTCATTAGCCAATACCAACAGAATTTTGGTCAAAAACGAAGTTAATCAGGCTTATAACGGCATTTACACATGGGCGACTGGTGGAACCGTCCTGACCCGCGCTACGGATGCAGACACCTACGGATCGGGCGTTAATCAACTCAGCCAGAACGACTATTTCTTTGTGCAGAACGGAACCGTCAACAAGGGCAGTTCTTTTGTTGTGACGACCGTAGGCACGATCACATTTGGCACCACCGCGATCACGTTTTCCGAATTCAGCAATTCGCAGGTCTATTCTGCCGGAACCGGTCTGACGCTGACCGGCACGACGTTCAGCATCACAAATACGGGCGTGACGAATGCGTCCTATGGCACCGCCTCAAGTGTGCCGACGATTGCCGTCAACGCGCAGGGGCAGATTACCAGCGCGAGCAATACATCAATAGCGATCAACGGCAACCAGATCACCTCCGGCGTGGTCGGAACTGCCTATGGTGGAACCGCCCTCAGTTCGTTCACCTCCGGTGGTGCGCTGTATGCCACCTCGACCTCTGTATTGACTTCTGGCACGCTTCCGATCACCGCAGGCGGCACAGGTATTACAGCGTTCGGAACGGGCGTCCAAACCGCGCTTGGAGTGAATGTCGGCAGCGCCGGTGCGTTTGTGGTCAACGGTGGGGCGCTCGGCACACCATCCAGCGGCACTGTAACAAACCTGACCGGCACCGCCAGCATCAACATCAACGGAACGGTTGGTGCGACGACTCGAAATACTGGTTTATTCACAACTCTGGGCGCAAACGCCGCAGTGACACTATCAGGTGCGGCAACGAGTGTTCACACTTTGGGAACATCGGCGACAACTGGCACCGTGACCATTGGCGGTACCGCAATGACGGGGGCGCTGACTTTTGGTCAATCCACCACGACAAACTCTGTAAACATTAACACGGGCGTCACCGCCAGCGGAAACACAAAGTCAACTTACATCGGCACAAACGGAGCTTCGGGCAGTACAGTAAACGTAGAAATGGGTTCTACATTAGCAACAACGTCCAACATTATCGCTAACGGCAGGTTGTTTTCCTACAGGACTACTGCCGGTGGTAACCCAAGTTTTAGGTGTTACGGAACATCAACCGATCAAAACTATCTTCAGATTGATAGCACTGGCGGCGGCACAACCATTATGGGCATTAATGGTAGTGCAGGAGCAGAACTAGGCACGGGAACAACGGCGTATGCAACTGTTTTAGGTTCTGCAAGTAACACGCCGGTTGAAATAATTGTAAACTTAACGAAAGTTGCCGCTTTCTCCTCCGGAAGCACCACATTTAATGGAACCATAACCGCGACAGGAATCGCTGGCGGGACTTTTTAAGGAACTATCATGGCACAAAACGAAATCTTTGAAGGATTGTTTTGATGCAAGCATATCTAATCAAGAAAGGGGCTTAACATGGCCGCCATTGGATCAACGCCCATATCTTTGTATTATTCAACGACTGCTGCCGCCACGCCGACTGCTGGCAATCTTGTCAATGGTGAGTTGGCAATCAACATTACCGACGGCAAGCTGTATTACAAGGACAACGGCGGTGTGGTGAAGCTACTGGCTGGATCATCGTCTGGGCCAGCGGGTGGGTCAAACACGCAGGTTCAGTTCAACAGTTCTGGCGTTCTTTCAGGCTCTTCCTCGCTGACATGGGATGGATCATACCTGACCGCTGCGTCGATTAAAGATACCGCTCTCACCTCTGGTCGCGTGACATACGCAGGTGCAAGCGGTCTGCTGCAAGACTCTGCCAATCTGACGTTCAACGGCACGACGCTGACTGCTGCGGGGTTTTCTGGCCCGATTAGTGGGGTTGTTACCTCAACCAGTATCACGGATTCCGGCTTGACTTCGGGGCGCGTGACGTATGCCAGCACTGGTGGTTTGTTGGCTGATTCTGCTGCCCTGACATGGGACGGCACCACGCTTGCTGCGACTAAATTCTCAGGCGCATTTAACGGCACCGTAGGCGCGACCACCCCATCGACGGGTGCGTTTACGACGCTGAGTGCGACACAAACCTTTCGGACAACCGGCTATTCTTCACCGGCAAGCGGTGCTGGTCTTGAAATTGATTACGGAGTTTCTGTTGATACCGCTCGAATTCTATCTTACGACCGTTCTGCATCTGCGGCGAAAAATTTACAGCTTCTTGGATTAACGATTGAGGTAAAGGCGGGTTCTGGACTTTCCAGTGTTGGCGCATTCACATCCACCGGCTTAAACAGCACAGCAATCGGCGCGACCACCCCATCGACAGGCGCGTTTACGACGCTGAGTGCGACCGGAACGGCAGCAACGAACACTACAGGATTAACTTTGCAAGGCACTACCACCGGTTTCAATCGCCAAAGAATTTTTAACACTGGCGGCGATTTAAGGTTTGGAATTGATAGTAGTGTTGGCTCTGAAGCGTTAACGGGTTCGGCAGCGTATTCGTCGTTTATTGGGTCATTTACAAACACCCCGTTTTATCTTGTTTCAAATAGTGCAATAGTTGGCACCGTCTCCTCCACCGGCCTTGCTGTCACGGGAACGCTGAGTGCGACTGGAACAATAAGCAACACTGGTGCGTCATTCAGCGGCAGTGCGGCGGCGGGGAGTTTGACCCTCGACTCCTCCGGCAACTTGGGGGTGGGCACGAGTTCACCCGCTGTTCGTTGTGATATTCAGGGCGTCGGCGGTTCTTTGTATAGTGCTAATCCACCTTTACAAGTATGGGATACACAAGCTCTAGCAGCAGATATTGGCGGCGGGATTGCATTTGGAGGCAACTTTTCAGGCAGCACAAAAACTAGCTGGGCTGGAATAGCTGGATTAAAAGACAATGCAACAAGCGGCAATTACGCTGGATATTTAGCTTTTTACACCAGACCAAACGGCGCAAATAAAACAGAAGTGATGCGCCTCGACTCCTCCGGCAACCTCGGTCTGGGGGTTACGCCGAGTGGGAGCAGTGCTGGGGCGTTTACCCAACTTCAAATAGGTGGAAGTTTAGGTAAATCTACTTTTTACGGTCAGAGCAATGACTATGCTTGTGGATTAGCATCGGGCGCGTATTTTAATTCTTCAAGCCAATATGTTTACGCAAGCAGCACAAAAGCAGTATCAAATATATATGCGTATAACGGCAGCACAAAAATTCAATATGCTGCTTCTGGAACGGCCGGAAATACTTTTACTCCAACAACTATTGCTGACTTTACTTCCACCGGCCTTGCTGTCACGGGAACGCTGAGTGCGACGGGGAACATTACTTGTTCTGCGGCAACTGGCCAATTAAATTTTAGCGGCGCATCGTATGGTCAAGTAATAGCTACCGGTGATCTTTATCTTGATGCTGGTGCATCAAAGTATGTTTATATCCGCCCAAATGGTGGTGCAACTGCTGGTTTATTTTCGGCTGCCGGCCTTGCTGTCACGGGAACGCTGGATACGACGGGGAATATTTCAACAACCGGCGGCGCTATTAATGTTGCTAGTTCCACTGTATCAAATGCTTTAAATGTGGCAAGTTCTGTAACTGGAGGCGTTGTCGCTCAAATCTCAAGCACTGGAACAAGTGGTGGTAACTATGGGCTGATAATTAATGCTGGAACAACTTCTGCTGATTATGGTTTAAGGGTTCGACAAGCGGGAACATTTACAACACTGTTTACTGTAGCGGGTGATGGGGCAACAAGCATCGCGGGAACGCTGAGTGCAACAGGCGCAATTAAATCTACTGGCGCTAATCTTGCAAACGAAGCGTCAGCGGTAAAACTTTCGTATGAAGGATCGTCTTTATCTGCCATTACAGCGTATGGCGCAGATGCAAGCACTGCTGGCGCATTTCAAATTGCGTCAAAATCATCTAATGGCAGTGTTTCTGGAACCGTTCTTTCAGCTAAAGCGGCACAAACTATTGCTTTAGAGGGCGCAAGCAGATCAGCCGGCACCGGCATCACTTTCCCCGCCACGCAATCCGCATCGTCAGACGCGAATACGCTGGATGATTATGAGGAGGGAGTTTTTAACCCACAAATAAGCGGCTCTACAACGGCGGGAGCGGGAACCTACACTTTTTATGACGGTCGTTATACAAAAATCGGTAGGCAAGTTTATGTTGAAGGCGCGGTAATTTGGACGGCACACACCGGAACGGGAAACCTTCTTATTTCAAATCTGCCGTTTGCTTGCAACGCTACGCAATATTCCGGCGTTACATTGGTCAAGGTTGCAAACCTAACGACAACAGCAAACAACCAACTCATCTGCCGTTTGGTTGCAAACTCAACTACCGCTGAATTTGCGCAAATACCTTCAGGCGGCGGCGCAGAGGGAACGCTGCCAATCGACACGGCTGCAACAATATATTTTTCGGCAACGTATACCGTTTAACCCTTAACTACACCGGATTAGTGTAGTCAGACCACAGGAGAAACAAATGGCAATCACCAAAGAAACCGCAGTCGATCAAATTACAGTAACGGAAAACGGCATCGTTTTGTTCCGCGAAGTCACCCGCATCATGGAAGATGGCGCAGAACTGACCAAGACCTATCACCGCACCAGCCTGACGCCCGACCAAGACCTGACGGGTGTGCCGGAAAAGGTTGTGGCGATCTGCAACGCGGCATGGACGCCGGAAGTGATCGCAGCATACAAAGCATCGCTGCCGAAAGTAGAAGATGCAACTGCTCAAGTCTAAAACCGTCTGGTATGCGATCATCATCGCGGTATTGTCTGTGGTGCAGTGCTACTTGAATTTGCTGCCGATGACGCCGGTGGCACAGATGTTTGTCGGGATTGCGATCTCGGTGGGCATCGTTATTTTGCGTCTACTCACAACTCAACCCATAGGGAATAAGTAATGGCTGAGTTGTATTGCTTAACATCTCCGTCTGGAAAACAATATATTGGTATTGCAAAAAATGCCAAATTAAGATGGAACAATCACAAAGCACACGCAAAAGCCGGAACTGATACTTATTTATATCGTGCAATTCGTCATCATGGATTTGAATCATTTGAAAAAAAAGTTCTTGTAATAGGTGACTTTGATTACATAAAGTATCTTGAACCATTGGCAATTCATGCTTTCTGCACAAAATCCCCATTTGGCTATAACTTAACCAATGGCGGTGATGGAACTACTGGTTATAAACATACTGAACAATATAAGAAAGAACAATCAATTCGCACTGCAAAAAGAATGGAATCAGCGGAAGCAAGGGAAATTCTCCGTCAGGCAAATATTGGAAAAAAACAATCAGACGAAGTTAATAAAAAGAAAGGACGCCCGGGGTTTGCACCAATGTTGGGTAAAAAACATTCCGACGAAGCAAGGGCAAAGATCAGTAAAGCATTAATAGGAAATACTTATACCAAAGGGATTAAAATATCTGAAGAACGTAAGCGCCATTTATCTATTGTTCAAATGGGGCGATACGTTTCTCCGGAAGCTCGTGAAAAAATACGTTTAGCTCGATTAGGTTCAAAAGCAACACCTGAAGCGCGTAAAAATATGTCAATTGCAGCAAAGGCAAGAGAAGCAAAGCGTATAGCAGAAGGTCGTCCACACCATAGAAAAGGAGCAACAAAATGAAGCTGGAATTAGAAGTTAATGAAGTAAATTTTATTCTTGAAGTTTTGGGTTCTTTGCCCTCGAAATCGGGTTGCTTTCCTTTGATCGTGAAGATTCAAAGCCAAGCGCAGCCGCAAGTCGAGCCGCCCAAAGAAGAAGCGGCAGCGTAAATGGACGCCCAGTCGCTAATAAATATATTCACTGCAATTGCTGGCTTCTTCGGCGGCTGGGTCATCAATTCGCTGACAAAATCCATCACACGCATCGAAGATCGGTTGCAGGAAATACCCGCAAAGTATGTTGCCAAAGACGATTATCGTCGGGATATTGACGAGATCAAGGTAATGCTTAAAAGCATTTTCGACAAGTTAGATCATAAGGCTGATAAATAAGGAGACATCATGGGCTGGTTAAAAGCGCGTTTCGGTGAAGCAAGCACGATGGCAGGATTGGGCGTTATTGCGATGGTTGTAATCCCCATGGTGCCGCCGCAGTATCAACTGTTGGCGCAGGGCATTGCTGCTGCTTTGGGTATCGGCGGCGTTGTAAGGCCGGAAAATGGTAAGTAATTTCAAATCCTCGCTGGCGCTGGTTCTCAAGAGCGAAGGAAATTTCTCGAATCATCCGAGTGACCCGGGCGGGATGACTATGCTTGGGGTGACAAAGCTGAATTGGGAAACGTGGGTGAAACGAAAGGTAGACGAGGCCGAGATGCGCTCGTTGACGCCTGAGATGGTAGCCCCGTTATACAAAACGAATTATTGGGATGCCTGTAAATGCGATTCTTTGCCCATAGGCATTGATTACGTTGTATTTGATTTCGCGGTGAACGCAGGTGTCAACAGGGCTGCAAAAACGCTGCAAAGCGCGTTAGGAGTGACCGCAGACGGTGCTATTGGGCCGAAGACGATTGCTGCTGCGAAAGAGCATCAGCCTGACGAATTGCTGGAGCTTTTCACGCTGGCAAAAGAGAAGTTCTATCAATCCCTGCCCACTTTTCCGGTATTCGGTAAGGGCTGGTTAAACAGGGTTGCCCATGTGCAGGACGCAGCAGAAAAGATGATTGGGGCTTGAAATGACTACCGCAGCCGTAATGACGTATGACAGCTTGGTCAATGACATCGAGACATATCTCGAACGGACTGATCAGGCGACGATTGAGAAGATTCCGCAGTTCATCATGCTGGCGGAACAGGTTATTGCTGCGGATTTGAAAATACTTGGCAATCTGACTGTGGCCGAGAGCAGCATGATTCAAGGAAATGCGACGCTTGATAAGCCGGCGCGGTGGAGGAAGACGGTCTCAATGAATGTGACTGTGGACGGCAAGCGCCAGCCGGTGTTGTTGAGGAAATACGAATACCTTCGTGAATACTGGCCAGATCCGTCGTCAACGGACGTGCCGATGTTCTATTGCGATTACGATTACACGCACTGGCTTGTCTCTCCGACGCCGGACGCTGATTACAATTACGAGGTGCTGTATTACGAGCGCCTGCAGCCTTTGGATTCCGCGAATCAAAGCAACTGGTTCACGCAATATGCTCCGCAGGCTTTACTCTATGGGTCATTGCTTCAGGCAATGCCCTTTTTGAAAAATGATGAGCGTCTACCGATGTGGCAGGCTCAATACGATCAGATCATGAACGTGTTGAAGACAGAAGATGTTGCGCGGATCGGTGACCGTCAAGCAATAGTGAGGGATTCATGACCGGATTCGTTTCGCCCTTTACTGGGAACGTAATACAGCCGACGGACGTCTCATATCGGGCAATTGCCCTTTCCGAGGATACAACCCTTGCGTGGCCGATTAACGGTAACGCGACTGACAATGCAGCGGCGAGGATCATGGACGTGACGCCATCGACGTCTGGTCTGACGTTGTTTATGCCTCCGGCGAACCAAACGACGGTCGGCAATGATGCGTTGGTCAGGAATGTCGGCAATTATTCATTCACTCTTGCCGATTATGATGGCAACGTAATTTGCACGGTTGACACCACGAAAGCGAATTACGTCTATATCACGGCAAACGATACGACGGCCGGATCATGGGAGTTGATCGCGTTCGGCGTTGGCACGTCGAGCGTGGATGCGGCGACTCTTGCTGGATTCGGCCTCAAGGCCATCTCAAGCACGCTTAACACGGCGCACGCGGTTTCTTCGTTCTCGTCAAACTATACGGCCATAAGCTCTGACCGCGCCGCCTCATACGTGTGGACTGGCGGATCTGGGACTTTGACTTTGACGTCGGCGGTCACCCTCGGCAACGACTGGTTTATGCTTGTCCGCAACAACGGCACGGGCACCCTGACGGTTTCGCCGGCCGGCGGAGTGTTGATTAACTCTGCGGCCAGCATTGGACTCCAGCCGGCTGATTCCTGCGTGATTTGTTGCTCCGGGTCGGCTTTTTACACCGTCGGACTTGGCCGATCGACGCAGTTCAATTTCACGCAATTGACGAAAGCGGTGCAAAACGGCACGTATACGTTGACCTCGTCTGAGGCATCAAACGTTGTGCAGAAATACACCGGAACCCTGACCGGCAACGTGACCGTTATTTTGCCGCAGACGATTCAGGTGTATTACATCACGAACCAGACGGACGGCACCGGTGCTGAATACGAGATCACGTTCACGACCGGAGCCGGTGGGGACGTGGCCAGTGTGCCGGCTGGGCAGCAGGTGATTCTTTTGTGTGATTCGGTGAACCTGTTGAACGCATCAACGATTGCCGCCGGCGCGGTGAACCTGTCGCTGGTTTCAGGCACAGCGGGCGCTCCGTCATTAAATTTTGCGAGTGAGACATCGACCGGCATTTACCGACCCGGCTCAGGCGAGTTTGGCATATCGATACTCGGCACCCAGCTTTTTGATCTGACCGCTTCAGGGCTTAATATCTACGGGACTGGAAACTTCACCGGCGGTATATTGGGCGGAACCTTTTCATGACGCAGAAAGTATTCTCGCTTGATACTCAGGCCGGCGTGCAGCGGGACGGAACGCTTTTTGACAAGCAGTTCTACAACGATGGGCGTTGGGTCAGATTTCAGCGCGGCCGGCCGAGAAAAGTCGGCGGATACCGAGTTATTTCGGATCAGCTTTCAGGCCCGAGTCGCGGCATATGGGTGAATGCACAAAATTCATTCACAACCATATTCAGCGGATACAACGACGGCCTGCAATCGTTGACGATCGACCAGAACGGTGTCGGCGCGGGGATTGCGGATTTTTCGCTCAGTAACTTCACCGCCTCAAATCTGAATTTGTGGCAGTTCGACGGTTTTTATGACGTCGGCGGTGGTGGGGTGCAGAACCTGCTCGCGCACCCGGGGCAGAACCTTCAGGCAATTGCAAGCGACGCCAACACGCCGGTGCTGATCGGCAGCATCCTTGGCGCATCGATGTCTCAAATCGGAGTCTTTACCGATTCGGTTACGACCACCAACACGAGCAACACCATCACGCTTGCTGCCGCAAACCCTTTGATCGGCGCTGGCCAAACGATTACCGGGGCCGGCATTCCCTCCGGCACCACGGTGGTTTCCGTTGTCACCACGACGGTTACGATGTCCGCGAACGCAACCGCGTCTGCCACAATCACGGCGACTTTCAACAACAACATCTCGGTGTCCGGCGGAGTTGTTGCGCTGAACCCGTATGTGTTCGTTTACGGCAACGCCGGCCTGATCCAGAATTGTTCGGCCGGAAACGCGCAGGATTGGGTGTCTGCAGACGCTAACGCGACGAATGTGGCCACCAGCAAGATTGTGCAGGGGTTACCCGTCAGGGGCGGCTCAAACGCGCCCTCAGGGCTGTTTTGGAGCCTTGACAGCCTGATTCGGGTGTCGTTCATCGGTGGGGTTGGAACGCCGGCTCAGTATTGGCGTTATGACACGATTTCGGGCCAGTCTTCGATCCTGTCGAGCCAGTCCGCAATTGAGTATGACGGCGTCTATTACTGGTGTGGCGTTGACCGATTCCTGCTCTACAACGGCACGGTGAAAGAGATCCCGAACACGTTCAACCAGAATTATTTTTTTGACAACCTGAATTATTCTCAGCGTCAAAAGGTTTGGGTGACGAAGGTGCCGCGGTTTGGTGAGATTTGGTGGTTTTACCCACGCGGCAATGCGACTGAATGCACGGACGCCATCATTTACAACGTGCGTGAGGGGGTCTGGTATGACGCCGGTCAGGCGCTCGGCGCACGTCGTTCGGCCGGATATTTTTCACAGGTTTTCCACTATCCGGTCGAGGCGGACTGGGGCGTCAGTACCGAAGAATTCATTTTCAGCAAGACGTTTACGACCGTTTCAGGAAGTAAATTTTTGTATTCGGACACCTACAGCACCGAAGTTGCGATTCGTCAGATTATTTCAGGTGCGAATATACCGACCGGCACCAAGGTTGTGGCGATTACATCGAGCAACATAAAGACGCTCGGCTCGATCACTGGTGGATCTGGTTACGTGAACGCGGTCTACACTAACGTCCCGCTGACTGGTGGGTCTGGTGCCGGCGCAAAGGCATCGATCACCGTATCCGGCGGCGCTGTTTCGGCGGTGTCAATAACGTCGAGGGGTGAAGGTTATCAGGTTGGCGACATACTGAGCGCAAGCAATACGAATCTCGGCGGAACTGGCAGCGGGTTTCAGATTCCTGTTTCGGCGCTATACGTTCAGGCCATTGAGATGTCGGCAAGCGCCACCGGTTCAGCCTCGTCTGTCCTGACATTTTCTTTGCCGCCGAACCGAATTGAGGTTTACCAGCACGAGATTGGGGTTGACGCGGT
>Ga0213922_1000421_pt1 | contig 21254 bp, 17 predicted proteins | sample McNCre2917MG_FD_165060 | JGI IMG/M metagenome (GOLD analysis project Ga0213922, IMG submission 165060) | Freshwater microbial communities from McNutts Creek, Athens, Georgia, United States - 29-17 MG | ecosystem: Environmental > Aquatic > Freshwater > Creek | place: USA: Georgia | collected... | reverse complement strand
GCTTATGTCAGCCCGCGATATCCGTGCATCAATCGAAGCGGGCCAGATCGGCCTCGAGCCGCTAGACATGTCGCTCTTGCAGCCATCGTCTTTCGACGTGCGCATCGACCGCTTCTTTCGACTGTTCGATAACCACAAGTATGCGTTTATCGACCCAGCAGAGCAGCAGGATGAGCTGACTCGCTTCGTCGAGGTAGCACCAGACGAACCGTTCATCTTGCACCCGGGTGAATTCGTGCTCGGCTCAACCTATGAATTCGTCAAGCTGCCAGACAACATCGCGGCACGCCTCGAGGGCAAGAGCTCGCTCGGTCGCCTAGGTTTGGTCACTCACTCGACTGCGGGTTTCGTTGACCCTGGCTTTAATGGCCACGTCACGCTCGAGTTGTCAAACATGGCAACTCTGCCAATCAAACTTTGGCCGGGCATGAAAATCGGGCAACTATGCTTCTTCCAGCTCAGCTCACCTTCAGAGACCCCATACGGGTCAGAGAAGTATCTGAATCGCTACCAGGGTCAGCGCGGCCCGACCGCCTCGCGTTCATTCATGAACTTCTATCGCACCGATGTCGGCACCGAGCCGCTCGAGCAGATCTAGTCACAGCAACTGGCCTAAAACTAAAGGAGCAAAATTGAACAGGTTCGCCAAGGCATTCGCCTCGATCTCACTGGCCATCGCAGCCATCGTTCCGGCTCAGGCCGCATTTGCTCACGCCGAGTTGGTCGGCGCCAACCCGCCGGCCGATTCTGTGATTGGTTCTGCGCCCGACCAGGTGATTCTCACCTTCAACGAGCCGTTGATGGCGGTTGCCGATTCGAAGACCGCAAACCAGATCCAGGTGACCGATGAAGCAGGTTCCCGAGTCGACCAGGCAGACAGCAAGCTAGATGGCGCGGTTCTGACCGTCTCGCTAAAGAGCAATCTGCCGGAAGGCAAATACAAGGTCGAATACCGATTCGTGGCCGACGACGGTCACGCCGAGGATTCAAGCTATGGCTTCGAGGTCAGCGCCGCCGCACAGAATGTGGCGGCAACCCCGGATGTGGTGGCCACCCCCGAGGCGGTCTTGTATGACGCGAACAATGTGGCTCGAACCGCGAAGACCCAGGATTCAAATAGCGGCGTTGCCACCGGGATCGGCGTCGCCGTAGGCGCGGTCTTGGTAGCCGGCGCGATGTTCTTCTTGTTCCGTCGCTTTAAATCTCTGCAAAAATAAGCGTCGCGATTGCGGCGAAGGCCACGGCGCAAATCACATCCATGATGCGATTGAAACGCTCGGACTTCATGGTTTCGCTCAGCTTGACCGCCGCATAAACAATCACGGTCTGCCAGATCAGTGCCATGCCGATGAATATCGACGAAAGCACGCTCAACTGCAGCGGAACGTTGCTTGCTTTGCCGATGAAGAGCGGGAAGAACGCCAAATAGAACAGCAGTGGCTTCGGATTGGTCACGTTGCTAATCAGGCCCTGAAGAAACGGCGAACCCGATTTAACGCGAGCGCCTTCGGCGCTGGGGGTGGCCACCCGTGGCTTGAGGGCTGCCCGAGCGGCCATCACCGCAAGATAGGCCATGTAGATGCCACCGAGAATTTTCAGAATCAGAATTGCGATTGCAATCTTCGAGACGACCAGGCCGACGCCCGAAATCATGAGCAGCGCCTGGGTGGTGTTGCCGAGGTTGATTCCCCAGAGGGCTGCCATGCCGGCCTTCACACCGCGCGAGTGCGAGATGCGCAGCAGCACGAACGAATCGGCACCCGGCGAAAGGATGATGATCAACGAAGCCAGGCTAAACGGCACAATCTGGCTGAAGTCGAGCATGAATAAAGTCTAGGCAGAGTTGCGGCTGGCCGGCGCTGTCTAGTTAGTCGGCAGCATCGCCGGAGTCGAGCTGACCCGAAGCAGCAACCAAAGACCGGCGGCAAGCACCACAACGATTCCGATGATTCCGAAAATCGCGGTGTGCATGACACCAAAGCCGGCAGCTAGAGCGGTCGAGATCGACCAGAAGCTTGGCGACAAGAAGCTGGCCGCGCGACCGGTGGTTTGATATAGACCGAATAGCTCACCCTCGCGGCCGTGCGGGGTGAACTTGGCGACAAAGGTGCGGCTCGAAGCCTGGGCCGGGCCAACGAATAGGCACAGCGCCAATCCGCCGATCCAATAGGTGATCTGCCCGGCTCCGGCGAACGCAAAGACCCCGACACCGGCGATCAGCAGGCCAATCAGCGAGGCGGCGATGGTGTTCCTGGTGCCCATCCTTGAATCTAGGATTCCGCCGAGGGCCGCGCCGATTCCGGCGAAGATATTGGCGGCGATGCCGAAGAAGATGACCGCGGTTGGCGAGAAGCCGAAGGCCACCGAACCTAGGATTGCGCCATATGAGAAGACGCCGGCGAGGCCATCGCGATAGATCGCCGAGGCAATTAGAAAGCGAAGCGCATCCGGGGAGTTTTTGCGAAGTTCGCGCAGCTGCGACCAGAGCTTCTTGTAGGCGCCGGCGAGGCTTTCTTTGCCGCGACCGGCCTTGGCTGGCAGCTCTGGAACCCAGATTGCCAGCGGAATGGTGAAGATCGCCATCCATGCGCCGGCGAACAAGAACATGACTCGGATGTTTTCGGCGTTATTGGTCGAGACGCCGAACCACGGTGTGGCCGGCAGATAGAAGCCCACGAGCGAGAAAAGCAGCAGCAGGATGCCGCCGACATATCCCAGGCCCCAGGCGAAACCGCTGACCTTGCCGATGTTTTTCTCGGTGGTCACCTGCTTGAGCATGGCGTAATAGTTGATGAATGCCGACTCTTGCACGACCGAGCCGAGCGCATAGAGCACCAAGCCGAAGATCAGGAACTCTGGGCTTGGGGCCACGAAATAGCACGCGAACATGATCGCGATCAGGATTCCGCTGTTGATTAGCAGCCAAAGCTTTCGCTTGCCCGACTCATCCGAGCGGCGACCGAAAACCGGGGAGATCACCGCGACCAGGATGCCGGCGATCACGTTGGCCACCGAAAGTGCCTGGGTGTTAGCGTCTGGGTTGCCGAAAGACTTCGAGGTGATGTAGGTCGCGAAGATGAAGGTCTGGATGATCGTCGGATAAGGCTGCTCGGCCCAATCCCAGAGGGCCCAAGACCAGGTGGCGAGTCGACGTGGTGTGCTGGCAGCGGTGGCAGTCATGGCTAAAGGCTAGCGGCTGGTGGGTTTGAGGGCGAGCATCCAAGGATGAATTTTGTGAGTTTGCTGAAAGTTGAGTCGACCGCACTCAACTTGCTTGACAACTTTGGACTGCGATGCGAAACTTGAGTCAACATCGCTCAAGTTCGAGCGAAATGCAATAAACAAGCGGGCCATCCGGGCCCAAGAGGAGAAACGAATAATGGCACGTGCAGTAGGCATTGACCTCGGAACCACCAACAGCGCAGTTTCTGTCCTAGAAGGTGGCGAGCCAACCGTCATCGCAAACGCAGAGGGCTTCCGCACCACTCCGTCAATCGTGGCTTTCACCAAGGATGGCGAAATCCTCGTGGGCGAAACCGCAAAGCGTCAGGCAGTCACCAACGTTGACCGCACCATCGCTTCGGTTAAGCGCCACATGGGAACCGACTGGACCTTCGCAGTCGATGACAAGAAGTTCACCCCTCAGGAGATCTCGGCTCGCATCCTTGCGAAGCTAAAGCGTGACGCAGAGACCTACCTCGGTGAAGCAGTCACCGACGCCGTTATCACCGTTCCCGCATACTTCAACGACGCCGAGCGTCAGGCAACCAAGGATGCCGGTGAGATCGCGGGCCTAAACGTGCTTCGCATCATCAACGAGCCAACCGCTGCCGCACTGGCCTATGGCCTAGACAAGGGCAAGGAAGACGAGCTAATCCTCGTGTTCGACCTCGGTGGTGGAACCTTCGACGTTTCGCTTCTAGAAGTTGGCAAGGATGAGGGCTTCTCGACCATCCAGGTTCGCGCCACCTCTGGTGACAACCGCCTCGGTGGAGACGACTGGGACCAGCGAATCGTTGACCACCTGGTCAAGAAGTTCAAGGAGACCTCGGGCGTTGACGTCTCGAAGGACAAGATTGCACTTCAGCGTCTAAAGGAAGCGTCGGAGCAGGCCAAGAAGGAACTTTCACAGTCGATGACTGCGAACATCCAGTTGCCTTACCTATCGCTAACCGAGAACGGCCCTGCCAACCTCGACGAGACCCTAACCCGCGCACAGTTCGAGCAGCTAACCGCTGACCTACTAGAGCGCACCAAGAAGCCTTTCAACGACGTAATCAAGGAGGCCGGTGTCAAGGTTTCAGACATCGCTCACGTGGTTCTCGTTGGTGGTTCAACCCGTATGCCTGCCGTATCTGAGCTCGTGAAGAGCTTGACCGGTGGCCGCGAGCCAAACAAGGGTGTAAACCCTGATGAGGTCGTAGCCGTTGGTGCATCGCTTCAGGCCGGTGTTCTAAAGGGTGAGCGCAAGGACGTTCTGCTAATCGACGTGACCCCGCTTTCTCTCGGCATCGAGACCAAGGGTGGAATCATGACCAAGCTGATCGAGCGCAACACCGCTATCCCGACCAAGCGTTCTGAGACCTTCACCACCGCAGACGACAACCAGCCTTCGGTTTCGATTCAGGTCTACCAGGGTGAGCGTGAGTTCGTTCGCGACAACAAGTCACTCGGCAACTTCGACCTAGCGGGCATCGCTCCAGCACCACGCGGTGTGCCACAGATCGAGGTCACCTTCGACATCGACGCCAACGGTATCGTCCACGTTTCTGCAAAGGACAAGGGCACCGGCAAGGAAGCTTCGGTCACCATCACCGGTGGCTCGTCGCTTTCAAAGGAAGACATCGAGCGCATGGTTCGCGAGGCCGAAGAGCACGCAGCTGAAGACAAGAAGCGTCGCGAAGAGGCAGACACCCGCAACTCGGCAGAGCAGATCGTCTATTCAACCGAGAAGCTAATCAAGGAAAACGACGAGAAGCTTCCGGAGGACGTAAAGACCACCGTTCAGGCAGACGTCGACGCTTTGAAGACCGCGCTCGCCGGAGAAGACATCGAGGCAGTCAAGACCGCATTCGACAAGCTAGTGGAATCACAGCAGAAGCTGGGCGAGGCAATCTATGCAGCGCAGCCAGCCGAGGGTGAAGCTGCAGCGGCCGAAGCTTCTGGCGAAGACGTTGTCGACGCCGAGGTTGTCGACGAGGACGAGACCGAAAAGGATGCCAAGTAATGACCGACTCGACTCAGGAGCCGCAGGAACCTCAGCAGGAAACCGAAGCGACATCCGATTCGATTCACGATGCTTCGCAATCTCTCGAATCGGACATCCCTTCGGCTCCCCAGGATTCTCTGGACGCTGAGTTGGCCGATCTTGTCGATGACTTGGGACCACAGAGCAAGGAGGCCGAACTGCTCGCCGACCTGCAGCGTCTGCAGGCTGAGTTTGTGAACTACAAGGCTCGCGTTGAACGCGACCGTGACGTGGCCCGCAACTCAGCCATCGCCGAGGTGCTTCGAGCGATTCTGCCGGCACTCGACGACCTAACCCGTGCCGAGGCACACGGTGACCTGGAAGGCTCACCGTTTGCCGCGGTGGTTGGCAAGCTTCGCAACGCAGGCGATAAGTTTGGGCTTAAGGCGTTTGGAGAAAAGGGCGACAAGTTCGACCCAGAGATCCACAACGCACTGGTTCAGACCCCATCTGCTGAGGTCACCGAGAATGTGATCGCCGACGTGGTCGAGCCTGGCTTCATGCTTGGCGACCGACTGCTTCGACCAGCAATGGTTGCGGTTCACATCCCTGCCTAATATTCACACCAACAAAGAGGTTCGCTAAAGATGGCAAGTCAAGACTGGTTCGACAAGGATTTCTATAAGGTCCTTGGCGTATCTAAGGACGTGTCTGAGACCGAGCTCAAGAAGACATATCGCAAGCTCTCGAGACAGTTTCACCCAGACACCAACCCGGGTGATGCCAAGGCCGAGGCTCGATTCAAGGAAATCTCCGAGGCCTATTCGGTGCTGTCTGACAAAAATCAGCGGGCCGAGTATGACCAGATTCGCGCAATGGGCCCTGGTGCCCGAGCCGGCTTTGGCGGCGGCGGATTCCCTGGCGGATTCCAAGGCGGCGCAAACTTCGGTGGCGCCGGCTTCGAGGATGTCTTTGCGAACCTCTTTGGTGGCGGTGGTGGCTTCGGCGGTCCACGTGGCCCGCAGCGCGGCCAGGACCTAACCACCACGCAGACCCTAGATTTCATCGATGGCGTCAAGGGCACAACGATCAAGCTTTCGCTTCGCTCGGGTGCCGAACCGACCACAATCAAGATTCCGGCCGGCGTCACCGACGGCCAGAAGATCAAGATTGCGGGCAAGGGCAACCCATCACCAAACGGTGGCCCAGCCGGCGACCTGATCATCACCGTGACCGTCAAGCCGCACCCGGTCTTCACTCGTGACGGCAACAACATCCGTGTCACAGTTCCGGTCACATTCGCTGAGGCAGTTCTTGGTGCCACCATCCAGGTCCCTACTCTTGGTGGCGACCCGGTCAAGCTCAAGGTTGCCCCGGGCACCCCGAACGGGCGCGTGCTTCGCGTTAAGGGTCGCGGTGTGGTGACCGCAAAGGCCGAGGGCGACCTGTTGGCCACCGTTGAAATTGCAGTGCCGAGTCACGTCAGCGACAAGGCAAAGAAGGCCCTCGAGGAATTCGACGGCCTACTCCCGGATGAAGATCCACGCGCAGACCTTTTGATCAAGGCCGGCCTGCTCTAACCGATCAGGATTTGGAGGCATGAGATGGAACAGTTCGACGAGAACACCCCGCTCTTTGTGATTTCGGTTGCGGCCGAACTCGCAGTCATGCACCCACAAACCCTTCGTCAATATGACCGGATGGGTTTGGTGACTCCGAGCCGCACCTCTGGCTCGAGCCGTCGCTACACTATGCGCAACATCGCCCAGCTTCGCGAAATCGCCCGCCTGTCGGCCGAGGGAGTGAGCCTAGAGGGCATCCGTCGCATCCTTGAACTTGAAAACCAGAATGCCGAACTCTCACAAAGAGTCCGCGATCTAGAACAAGCTTTGGCCAACGAGCTGATGAACCGACCGGGAAACCGCGTGTTTGCAGCGGGAGACCAGGGGGTCGAGAGTCTGACTCGCGGCCAAAGACCGTCGAAGCACACCCAGGTAGTGCTTTGGCGTGCGAAGTGATCCTTCGCGAAAGGAGAAACAAATGAATAACCCAAACATGCAGCAAGAAGACCAGCAGAGTGCCCTCGAGAAGTTCGGAATCGACCTGACCGAGATTGCCAAGGCTGGCAAGCTTGACCCGGTGATCGGCCGCGACGCCGAAATTCGCCGCGTCTCACAGGTGCTTAGCCGCCGCACGAAAAACAACCCGGTGCTCATTGGCGAGCCAGGTGTTGGCAAGACCGCGGTGGTCGAAGGTCTCGCCCAGAGAATCGTTGCGGGTGACGTGCCAGAGAGCCTAAAGGGCAAGCGACTAATCTCGCTGGACCTAGCCGCGATGGTGGCCGGTGCAAAATTCCGCGGTGAATTCGAAGAGCGACTCAAGGCCGTGCTCGCCGAGATCAATGCTGCCGAGGGTGGCGTGATCACCTTCATCGATGAGCTTCACACCCTGGTTGGTGCCGGTGCGGGCGACGGCCAGGATGCCGCCAACATGCTCAAGCCGATGCTTGCCCGGGGCGAGCTTCGTCTGATCGGTGCCACCACCCTCGACGAATACCGCGAGCGAATCGAAAAGGACCCCGCGCTAGAGCGCCGATTCCAGCAGGTATACGTGGGTGAGCCATCCGTGGTTGACACCATCGCGATTCTTCGCGGTTTGAAGGAGCGCTATGAGGCACACCACAAGGTGGCCATCGCCGACAGCGCCCTGGTTGCCGCGGCAACTCTTTCGAACCGATACATCACCGGTCGTCAGCTGCCAGACAAGGCCATTGACTTGATCGATGAGGCCGCGTCACGCTTGCGCATGGAGATTGACTCGGCACCGGTCGAGATCGATGAATTGCGTCGCCAGGTCGATCGCCTAAAGCTCGAGGAGCTTGCCCTCAAGAAAGAAAAAGACGAGGCCTCGAAGCAGCGTCTCGAAAAACTTCGCGAGGATCTTGTCGCCAAGACCGAGAAGCTAGAAGAGCTCAACGAGCGCTGGGCCAAGGAGCGCGCCGAACTAAACAAGGTCGGTGACCTGAAGACCAAGCTCGACGGCTTGCGCATCGAGGCCGAGCGGGCTCAGCGTGAGGCTAACCTCGAGCGCGCCTCACGACTTCTATATGGTGAGATCCCGGCTCTAGAAAAGCAGTTGGCTGAAATCGAGGCCGCCGAAAATATTTCGAGCGCCGATGGCGCTAAGCAAGAGCGCATGGTCAATGACCAGGTCGGCGAGGATGACATTGCCGCGGTGGTTAGCGCCTGGACAGGCGTGCCTACCGGCAAGCTCTTGGCTGGCGAAAGTCAGAAGCTGCTCAATCTCGAAGCCGAACTCGGCAAGCGATTGATTGGCCAGAAGGCGGCCGTGAAGTCGGTTTCGGATGCCGTGCGCAGAACCAAGGCCGGCATCAGCGACCCGGATCGGCCAACCGGCTCGTTCCTGTTCCTCGGCCCAACCGGTGTTGGCAAGACCGAACTGGCCAAGAGCCTCGCCGAGTTCTTGTTTGACGACGAAAAGGCGATGGTTCGCATCGACATGTCGGAATATGGCGAGAAGCACTCGGTGAGCCGTTTGCTCGGTGCCCCTCCGGGATACATCGGTTATGAAGAGGGCGGTCAGTTGACCGAGGCGGTTCGCCGCCGCCCATACTCGGTGGTTCTGCTCGACGAGGTCGAGAAGGCCCACCCAGAGGTCTTCGATGTGTTGCTTCAAGTCTTGGATGACGGTCGCCTAACCGATGGTCAGGGCCGCGTTGTCGACTTCAAGAACGTGATCTTGATTTTGACCTCGAATCTCGGTTCGCAGTTCTTGATCGATCCAGAGCTAAATGACATCCAGAAGAACGATGGCGTGATGGCGATGGTTCGCGGCCACTTCAAGCCCGAGTTCTTGAACCGTCTCGATGACATCGTGATCTTCTCTGCCCTCGACCGCAGCGAACTCGGCCAGATTGTTGAACTCAACATCGACCGACTATCAAAGCGCCTCGAGCAGCGTCGCCTTCAGCTTGCCGTCACCCCGGCGGCTCGAGCCTGGTTGGCCGACAAGGGTTATGACCCGATCTATGGAGCCCGCCCGCTTCGTCGTTTGATGCAGCAGCAGATCGACGACAAGCTGGCTAACCTCTTGCTAGCCGGCACCATCCACGATGGTTCGCTGGTTCGCGTGGATGTTGCCCAGGACGGCGTTGCCCTAATCGTCGAACCCGGAATGATCGACTAAACGCGCAGCGGTTTCAAGCGGAATGCCCCTGACTGATTGATTTCGGTCGGGGGCATATCGCTAAACTGTGCGCTATGACTGAAACCAACCGTTCATATGGCCAGGGCGCCAAGGGCGAGCTCGACTCCCCTAAGGCAACCAAGGTTAGTTTTCTAACCCGAGTTCGCTATAACTTCGACAATTCGATCGCCAAGAGCGGCACCTTCGTGGCATACATGCTCGGCGGCTTGATCGTCATGTCGATCCTTTATGTGTTGATCAAGTATGCGCTCTATGCCGTGCCGGCACTCTATGCGGGCGACAAGCTGCCGGCGCCAACCTTTGAGACCTTCTGGGGCTCATTCGCGGCGCTGCTCGGTCGCGGCGGTGAGCCTACCTGGGCAGACCGCATCCTGGGTTTGATCACCTGGGCCATCACCATCACCCTCGCGGCCAGCATCACCGGTTTCATCGTCGGCGCAATCAACCGCACCTTCGAGCGTCTGCGCAAGGGCAAGAGCCCGATCGTCGAAAGCGGCCACACCCTGATTCTTGGCTGGTCTAGCCGCGTTTTCCCAATCTTGAAAGAACTGGCGATTGCCAACGAAAACGTGCGCAAGCCCCTCGTGGTTGTCTTCAGCGACAAGGCTCGCGACTTCATGGAAGACGAAATTGCCTCGCGAGCCGAGGGTCTCGGCAAACTCAAGGTGGTCACCCGATCTGGCGACCCAACCAACCCGGCCGACCTGAAACGCACCAATATTTCTGGTGCCAAGTCGATCATCATCCTGGATGAAAACGAGGGCGGCGACGCCAACATCGTCTCAACCGTGCTCGCGGTGAAGTCGGTGAATGCCAACCCAAACACTCGCATCATCGCCGAGGTCGACGACACGCACACCGCCGAGGCACTTCAGACCGCGACCGAAGGTCGGGTCATCTCGGTTCGCTCGCACGACATCATCGCTCGCGTGACCGCCCAGGCCTCGCGCCAGCCGGGTTTGGCCGCCGTGACCCTCGACCTGCTCGACTTCGACGGTGACGAAATCTATTTCAACAACGTGCCGGCTCTAGCCGGCAAGACCTACGCCGACGCGCTCTTGGCTTTCAACCACGCCTCGGTGATCGGTTTGGTTGACGACCAAGGTTTGGCCACTCTGAACCCGAAGCAGAGCACCAAGTTGACCGCAAACACCAAGGTGATTGCCATTGCCGAAGACGACGACAAGGTGGTCTACACCGGTGTTCGCGAAGACATTGCAACCCGCAAGCACGACACCAAGAAGCTGCCCGCAGCCAAGGCAGAGCACCTATTGATCGTCGGTTGGTCGTCAATGGGCCGATCGGTTATCGGTGAACTAGCGGCCTTCTTGCCAAAGGGGTCGACCGTGCACATCGTTGCCCAGAGCAAGTATGTAGACGTGGCCGAGATGGCCGATCTAAAGTTCGGTGACCTCAAGGTCACCCATGCTTCGGTTTCGGGCGACATCCATGACCTCATCGCTGCTGCTTCGGCCAAGAAATACAACGAGATTATTGTGCTCGGCTATCGCAATGCGATTAGCGAATCTGAAGCAGACGCTCAGACCATGCTGACCATGCTGCAGCTGAACCAGCTTTTCGCAATCGACGGAAACGGCGTTGAGCCGACCCGCCTAGTCGCCGAGATTCTCGACGGTCGCAAGGCCGAATTGGCTCGAGTTGCAGCCGCAGACGACCTAGTGGTCAGCGACAACTTGGCAGCCCTGCTGATCGCTCAGGTTTCTGAGAACCCAGCGCTTGCCCCGATCTTCGAAGATCTCTTCGACGCCGAAGGCGCGGCTATCAACGTTCGCCCGATCGATCACTATGTGCCACTTGGCCGAGAGATCGAATATGCCGAACTTGTTGCCATTGCCCGAGCACACGATGAATCGGCTATCGGTTATCGCGTTGCCGCTAACGCGCCGGGAGACGCCGCCTCCGGGGTTCAGCTGAACCCAGCTAAGACAACCAAGTTCACGCCTGCTCTGGGCGACGCACTGGTCGTGATTTCAGAGCTAGAGTAACAAGATGCTTGAACAAACAGTGGCCGGGGCTAAAGCAGCCCTGGCCACTTTTGTTGACCCCGACAAAGCCGCACACTACCCCAAGTTCTTCAAGGCCGGGCCCGGTCAATATGGCGAGGGCGATCTCTTTTTGGGGGTCACCGTGCCTCATGTTCGCGAGGTTGCCAAGCAATTTGCCGGTCTAACCGAAGCCGAAATTTACGAGCTTTTGCAATCGCCGATTCACGAGCATCGCTCACTCGGGCTCTTCATATTGGTCGGCCATTGGAAGAAGGCGAAGTCTGCCGCCGCACAGCAGGAGTTGTTTGATTTCTACCTAAGAGTGGTTTATGAGGGTCGGGTAAATAACTGGGATTTGGTCGATAACTCGGCGCCTTATTTCGGGATGTACTTGGTCGGCAAACCCGATGCGATGCACTTGCTCGAGTCGCTGGCTCACAGCGAAAAGCTCTGGGAACGCCGAGTATCAATCATGTTTACCTTTGCCTCGATCAGGGCCTCGGTGCTGAAGATTGGTGACGCCGACTTTGATCCCACACTGCACATCGCCGAGACTTTGCTTCACGATAAGCACGACCTGATTCACAAGGCGGTTGGCTGGATGCTTCGCGAGATCGGAAACCGAGACCTCGAAATATTGCGCAATTTTCTGAGCCGCTACGCGGCTGTAATGCCCCGGACGATGCTGAGATATTCGATCGAAAAACTCGAAGCCGACGAGCGAAAACTTTGGTTGGGCAAGGCTGCTGAAGCGGCTGCCGATTTGAGTCGCTAGGTTTTAGTCGATGTCGACGACCACGGGAACGTGGTCACTCGGGGCTTCGCCCTTGCGCTCATCCCGGTCGATGACAGCGCGAGTCACGCGCTCTGCAAATGGGTCGTTGCCCAGGATGAAATCGATTCGCATGCCCTCGTTGCGCGGGAATCTCAGCTGCTGGTAATCCCAGTAGGTGTAGCCCTCGGGGATGCGAGGACGCACGACGTCGCTCAGGCCGATTTGCTCGAATGCCTCGAATGCCTGGCGCTCTGGCTCCGAAACATGGGTCGCGCCGACGAAATCGTTGATGTCCCAAACATCGGTGTCTAGCGGGGCGATGTTGAAGTCGCCCATGAGCGCTAGTGGGACATCACCGGAGTGCTCTTGGAACTCGGCGGTGGTGGCGGCTAGGCGGTCGAGCCACTCGAGCTTGTAGGTGTAGTGCGGGTCATCGAGGGTGCGACCGTTTGGCACGTAGAGCGACCAGAGTCGAACGCCGTCGAAGGTTGCGCCAAGCGCGCGAGCCTCTTCAACCTGTGGCTTGCCCTCTTTGCCGAAGCTCGGCATTCCGCTGAAACCAATCTCGATATCTTCGGCCGGAATCTTGGATGCGAATGCCACGCCGTTCCATTGATCGAGCCCGTGCATGATCACCTGGTAGCCGGCTGCTTCGAAGGCGGCCACCGGAAACTGTTCGGGCTTGCACTTGATCTCTTGCATCGCCAGCACGTCGGTGTTCGAGCGTTCGAGCCAGTCGACCACGCGGCCGACACGAGTTCTAATGGAATTTACGTTGTGAGTCGCGATGCGCATGAATACAGGCTAATCGACCTCGGCGATAAACTTGAGCCATGACTTTTGACCCAGCCACTCACCCACGCCTCGTTGAACTAATCAAGGAGCTCGCCGTTGTTCACGGTCGCGTGACTCTTTCGAGTGGCCTTGAGGCCGACTATTACGTCGACCTTCGCCGAGCCACCCTGCACCACGAGGCGGCGCCACTGATTGGTCAGGCAATGCTCGACCTGCTCGACCTAAACGGCATCACCGATTATGAAGCTGTCGGTGGTTTGACCATGGGCGCCGACCCGGTCGCGACCGCCATCATGCACCAGGCCGCAGCTCGCGGACGCGCGATCGACGCCTTTGTGGTTCGCAAGGCAGCCAAGGCTCACGGCATGGGTCGCCAGGTTGAGGGCCCAGATGTCAAAGGTCGCAAGGTCATCGTTGTCGAAGACACCTCGACCACCGGCGGTTCACCGCTGACCGCAGCCAAGGCTCTCGAAGAGGCCGGCGCAATCATCGTTGCCGTGGCAACGGTTGTCGACCGCGACACCGGCGCCAAGAAGGTCATCGAGGATGCCGGCTATCGCTATTTCTCTGCGGTTTCGCTAGACGACCTAGGCCTTCGCTAAAAAATTGTCTTCCACCACCGGCACCACGAAGCCGCGTCTGACACCAATCGTCATCACGCTGCTCTCGTCGATGCTGAGCGTGGTCTCTGGCTCGATGGTGTTCATGGCGTTTCCATGGCTCGCGATTAAGCTAACCGGTTCGGCAACCAGTGCCGGAGCAATGATCGCGATCACCTCTATCCCGGCCCTTTTATTGGCTCCCGTGGTTGGCTCGATAATCGACAAGTTTGGGCGTCGCCGCGTCGGCATATATATCGAATTTCTGACCGCCGCCGTCACCCTGCTAATTCCAATTGCCGCTGGGATGTGGCAGATGACGCTTCCGCTGTTGATCTCGATCGGCCTGATTCGTTCGACCGTCGGCTCTGGCGCCGGTTCGGCTCGCAAGTCTTTCATGCCAGATGTGGCACGAGTGGCCGGCCTAAGCCTCGAGCGTGTGAACTCGATTCAAGAGGCAATTTTCGCCAGCGGGTTTGCCATCGGCCCCGCATTGGCTTCGGTCTGCATCGGAGTCTTCGGGGTTTACAACACCTTCTTCGTGGTGTCGATTTTCGGTTTCGTTTCGGGTGCACTGATGTTCTTGGTTCGAATCAAGGAGGTCATCGAACCTCACGAGGATGAAAAGAACCTGTTCAAGTTCGCGATGGAGGGCTTCAAGATTTTGGGCAGCACGCCATCCGTGGCCATCATGCTTGCCGGGGTCATGACCCTGGCCATGATCTATCTGCCGACCGAGATGATCGTCCTGCCGAAGTATTTCACCGGTAAGGGCGATGCACGGGGCCTTGGATTTTTGCTCTCGGCGATGGCTGCCGCGACGATCGTTGGTTCGCTGTCGTTTGAAAAGCTCTCGAAGAAATTCAAATACAGCACCATCTTTAGAATCGCGATTCTGGGTGTTGCCGTGTCGATGATTCCGATGTCGTTCTTGCCGCCATACGTGGTGATGATTTTCTTCGGCCTAATTCTCGGCGTGACCTGGGGCCCAATCACCCCGTTGCTGAACACCGTGATTCAACGCAAGATTCCACCGAGCAAACGCGGTCGAGTCTTTAGCCTCGAGATGGTGATATGGTCGGCCGGGCCAATGATCTCGATGGTTCTTGCCGGCATCGCAGTCGACTCTTTCGGGGTGATGCCCGTTTATATCTTTTTGGCGATTGCCACCACCACCGCGGGATTGATCATCACCTTTAATAAGCGCATGAAAGAGATAAACACCGCCGACTTCGCCGACTGACGCTTTGGTAGCCTAGAGACATGGCAGATCGAAGCAACATCACCTCTTGGCTCACCGACATGGATGGCGTGCTCGTGCACGAGGGTCACCCGATTCCCGGTGCGGCCGAGCTGATCGCAAAGTGGACCGCAGCGGGAACCCCATACCTGGTGTTGACCAACAACTCGATTTACACTCCGCGTGATCTTTCGGCGCGACTAAAGCTGGCCGGCCTAGACATCCCAGAGGAGCGCATCTGGACCTCGGCGCTTGCCACCGCCGCATTCTTGAACAGTCAGAAGCCGCAGGGCACAGCATATGTGATCGGCGAAACCGGCATGACCCAGGCACTGCACGACATCGGCTATGTGCAGACCGACCAAAACCCCGACTATGTGGTGCTTGGTGAGACTCGCAACTTTAACTTCGACAACCTGACCAAGGCGATTCGCCTGATCGGTTCTGGCTCTCGTTTCATCGTCACAAACCCGGATGCCACCGGCCCATCAAACGAGGGTCCGCTGCCGGCAGCGGGTTCGGTGGCTGCGTTGATCACTAAGGCGACCGGCATGAAGCCATACATCGTTGGCAAGCCAAACCCGATGATGTTCCGCAGCGCGATGCGCAAGATCGGGGCTCACTCTGAGTCAACCGGCATGATCGGTGACCGCATGGACACCGACGTTGTCGCTGGCATCGAGGCCGGTTTGCACACCGTGTTGGTGTTGACCGGCATCGCCGACGACGCCGAAATCGCCAAGTATCCATTTCGCCCAACTGAGATCTTGAACTCAGTCGCCGACCTTATCTAACATGACCCCCGGCGGGCCTTTCGATTTGGCGGAGGCGCTGAAGGCTGCGGCGATATTTGTCTTTTTCTTGAGCCTTGGCATCGAGCTTCGTCAAGAAATAAAGCACGGTTCTCTGGCCAAACCTCGCCAAGCCATCGTGCCGATTTTGGCCGCGGTTGGCGGAATGCTGGTTCCGGTGATCATCTATTCGATTGTGAATGCGGGCCTGCCTAGTGCCACCGGTTGGGGCGTTCCGATGAGCACGGATGTCGCGTTCGCGCTTGCCGTTTTGGCGATTGCCGGCAGGTTCATGCCGAAGGCAATCCGGGTGTTTTTGCTCACGGTTGCCGTGGTCGATGACTCGCTCACCATCTTGATCATCGCGCTGTTCTTCGCGAGCAGCTTTCAGCCGCTCTCGGTTTGCTCATTGCTTGGCGTCGCCACCGGTCTGTTCTTGCCTGGCGGCAAGAAGTTTTCAAGGCGAGTCACACGAGCGGCCAATTTTGCTGCCTTGCCGGCATTCGCCGCGATCACCCTGTGGCAAACCTTTGCCAATTTTCAAGGCCAGCTGGCCGGCTCGGCGATCACCTCAGGAATTGTGTTGGCCATGGTCTTCGGCAAACCACTCGGCGTGCTGGGCACCACATGGCTGGTCACCAGGTCAGGGCTAGGCAAGCTGGCCTCGGATGTTGAGTGGCTCGACCTGCTCTCGATTGGTTCGCTGTTCGGCATCTGTTTCACCGTCGCCATGATGATGTCTGAGCTGTCGTTCGCGGTGCAGCCGACCCAGCATTCGATTGCGAATGTCAGCGTGCTTATCGGTAGCCTTACATCTGCAGTGCTCGCCGTGATTGCGCTGCGAATTCGAAAGAGGTCTCATGTCGGTCGATAACCCGTCGCCTGAACAAACCACCTGGGGCGTTGGCCCTTGGCAGGGCGAATGGCCGGCCGACGCGGGCACACCCGAAGAGCCAAACCCAGATTCGCTGCTCGACCCAGAGCTGTTGCTCAACGGTGACACCCGAAACGTGCTCGACCAATATCGCTATTGGAAGATGGAGGCGATCATCGCCTCGCTTGACCAGCGCCGTCACAAATATCACGTGGCTATCGAGAACTGGCAGCACGACCTAAACATCGGTTCGATCGTCAGAACCGCGAACGCTTTTCTTGCCGCCGAGGTGCACATCATCGGCAACCGCCGCTGGAACCGTCGCGGCGCAATGGTCACCGACCGCTATCAGCACGTGCGCCATCACCCAACCGTCGAGGATTTTGTCGAGTGGTGCAAGACCGGTGGCCAGGATGGCGCTGCCCTGCCAATCATCGCAATCGATAATGTTCCGGGCTGCCAGAAGATCGAGGAATACCCGCTGCCAGAGAACTGCGTTCTGCTTTTTGGCCAGGAGGGTCCGGGCTTGAGTGAGGCGGCAATCGACTCGGCCGAGGTGGTTTTGGAGATCACCCAGTTTGGCTCAACCCGTTCAATTAATGCTTCGGCCGCCGCCGCAATCACCATGCACCAGTGGGTAATGCAGCACGTGTTCGGTCACAAGCTGTAATCTCCAAGGCACAAAACAGGGGTTTCGCACTAAACTTAGGTGTACGCCATTCGCGTGCAATCCAAAGCTTTGAAATACGGGGTAAAAGTATGCCTGCATTAGTGATTATTGGTGCACAGTGGGGCGACGAGGGCAAGGGCAAGGCAACCGACCTGATTGCCGAGCACATCGACTATGTCGTCAAATTCAACGGCGGCAACAACGCCGGCCACACGGTGGTCATCGGCAACGAAAAGTATGCGCTTCACCTTCTGCCATCGGGCATTTTGACCCCTGGCGTGACCCCGGTTATTTCGAACGGTGTGGTCATCGACCTCGGTGTTTTGTTCCAAGAAATCGAGGCCCTCGAGAGCCGCGGCATCGACACCTCGAAGCTGCGCATTTCGGCTAACGCCCACATCATCACCCCCTACAACGTGATCGTCGACAAGGTTTCTGAGCGCTTCCTGGGCAAGCGCGCAATCGGCACCACCGGCCGCGGAATCGGCCCTACCTATGCCGACAAGATCAACCGCGTGGGCATTCGCATCCAAGATTTGTTCGACGAAAGCATCCTTCGCCAGAAGGTCGAAGCTGCCCTGGTTGGCAAGAACAACCTGCTCACCAAGGTCTATAACCGAGCCGCAATCAAGGTCGACGAGACCGTTGCCGAACTGCTTTCATATGCCGAGCGTGTTCGCCCGATGGTGGCCGACACCGCGCTCGAACTATACGAGGCGATCAAGGCCGACAAGACCGTGCTCTTCGAGGGTGGTCAGGCGACCATGCTCGATGTTGACCACGGAACCTACCCGTTCGTGACCTCATCAAACGCAACCGCTGGTGGCGCATCGACCGGTTCGGGAATCGGCCCAGGCCAGTTCCAGACCGTGATCGGCATCGTCAAGGCATACACAACCCGAGTCGGCGCCGGCCCTTTCCCGACCGAGCTTTTCGACGAGAACGGCGAGTTCCTTCGCGCCACCGGTTTCGAGTTCGGCACCACCACCGGCCGCCCACGTCGTTGCGGCTGGTATGACGCACCGATCGCTCGCTATTCGGCACGCATCAACGGCGTAACCGACTTCGTTTTGACCAAGCTCGACGTGCTAACCGGCCTCAAGGAGATTCCGGTTTGCGTCGCCTATGAGGTCGATGGCAAGCGCTTCGATGAGATGCCGGTTTCGCAGTCAGACTTTCACCACGCGAAGCCAATCTATGAAAACTTCCCAGGATGGTCTGAAGACATTTCGGTTTGCCGCACCTTCGAAGAGCTTCCAAAGAATGCGCAAGACTATATCGTCGCTCTCGAAAAGATCAGTGGCGCTCGCATTTCGGCCATCGGTGTCGGCCCGGCACGTGACGCAATCATTGTTCGTCACGACATGCTGGCTCGCGCCTAAATTCGGGCCAAATTCGCAATCAAGGGTTAACCCCTGATTAGTTCGCCTCGAGGCGCGTTTTGCTGTGAATCCGTGGCTTTCTGGCCCATTTTCCTGTTCGTTTTAGCGAATATTTCCTACAGTTGTAGTTGAGGCATCAACCTGGGGTTGACTGCCGTTCGCTATGAACATTGGAAACAAATGATTCGCAATAAGGCATCAATTAAATTCTTCGCAGCGCTAGTCGCAGCTTTGGCTCTAGTCTTCGCCGGGTTGACCCCGGCGAACGCAACCCACCTTCGTGGTGCGGTTGGAACTTTGACCTACAGCGCGAGCGCCAAGACCGTGACTCTGACCTCGACCATGGTCGAGCGCAAGGATGCCTGCACCACCTATTCGAGCACCAACTCGCTCTGCACCTACTTCGCGTTTCCAACCATCAGCCAGGTGTCGCGAACCACCGGCGTAGTTGCAGCGACCGTCAAGCCTTGCACCGGCCAGGCGACCACCCCGAGCTCGAGCGTTTATGACAACACCTCTCAGCCGCTCTACAACATCTTCACCACCACCTATGTGATCGATGTTTCTTGCCCGGCCTTCAACACTGACTTTGACTACACCTTCAGCCAGCTAGGCAATAACCGAATCGGTGGAATCAAGAACTCGTCGAACCAGACCATTCAGTTCGAAGGCAAGATTCGAATCAACGGCACCACCGATGCCAAGTCGCCGATCTTCAACTCTGGCTACATGACCAACGTGCCTTACAACACCAGCACCTCGGCCGTTTATAGCACCAACCTAAACGCCCTAGAAGGTCTTCAGGGCAAGTCGGTCACCTACTCTCTGATCACCGACCAGACCGCCGCGCTCGGTGGTTATGGTGGTTCGCGAATTCCGTGTTCTGACCTGAACCTTTCGACCGGTGAATTCAGAATCTCAGCCGGTCTCTGCACCGGTTCAGAAAACTACGTCACCGCGTTCAGCGGCGGAACCCCGACCACACCTATTTATTACGTGCTAAAGACCCGCGCCACCGATGCGCTAGGTCAATACACCACCCGCGACGTATTGCTCGCGTTTGCTTCGCAGTCTGACAACGCTCCGGCAATCACCCGAGTCACCTCGAACGCGACCGTGACCGTCACCCCGGGCACCCCGCAGACCATCACCTACACCGCGACCGATGCCGATGCCGGTCAGGTGCTCACCTGGTCAACCAACACCCTGCCTTCATGGGCAACCTTCACCACCACCGCTACCGTGGTCAACACCGCGGTCACCCCAAACGGTGTGAAGTCGACCCTGACCCTAACCTTGAACCCGCCTGCCGGAACCAACACCGCAATCACCATCCTGGTTTCTGTTCAGGACAACGCGGCGTTCCCACTCAGCGCGACCAACTCGCTCGGTGTCAACGTTGGTTCTGGTTTGCTTCCACCGGGTGCACCGACAATCTCATCGGTTAGCAGCAACGGAACCATCACCTTTGCCGCACCAACCTCAGGTGGTGCGGTGACCAGCTACTCCGCAACCGCAACCAACCTTTCAACCGGTGTGGTTTCAACCGGAACATGCACCAACACCTCGCCATTCACCTGTTCTTTCAGCCCGACCCTGAACAACACCAGCTATTCATTCGTGGTCACCGCGACTAACAGCTCGGGCACCGCGGCCTCGGCCCCATGGGCACCGTCTGCACCGATTCTTTCGCTGAGCCCAACCTCGCGCACGATCACCTCGGGCACCGCTCTTCCATCACCGGCCTACACAATTACCGTAACCGGTGCAGCAGTTTCTAGCTATTCGGCAACCTGGGCGCCTTCGACTCCGGCCGGCATCACCTTCAACTCGACCACCGGATTGATTTCAGGAACCCCGACCACCCCGGGCACCTACACCTTGACCCTGACCGGCACCTCGGCCAGCGGTGCCACGGGAACCGCAACCTTCACTCTGACGGTTTCGGCCGGAGCTCAGACCGTGACCTGGTTGCCGTTCGGCGCGATGCCAATGACCTCTTTGATCCCTGGTGCCACCACCGGTGCCAACGGACTTTCAAACAACGAGCAGTTGGTTCCGCTTCGTGCCTATAGCAACGTGCCGGGCGCGACCATCACTTTCACCGCAGACTCGAACAACGCTAGCTATTGCAAGTTGAACGTGCTCAACGGAATCAGCTATGTGAACTACACCTATCGCAGCGGAAAGACGTCGACTGCGACCTGTAACTACATTGCGACTGCTGCAGCGATCGGTGCCTATGCCGCATCGAGCGCTGTCACCCAGACCTTGACCATCAACCGCAACGACACCAACTACAGCAGCAGCGCCGACACCAGCCAGAAAAACTGGACCATCATCGGTTCAGAGAACCCGCTTCCGGCTGGTGGTGCACCTCAGATTGCGACCTTCACCTCACCTGATTTCGCAACCGGAACCACCACGCTGTCATACCAGGTCGGAACAGTGCTTAACAGCCCGCTTCGCTACACCTTGACCTCAAACACTTACGCGCCGACCTATTGCACCCTGTCACCGGCGCTGCCAACCGGAATCGGAATCTCCTTCGACACCCACCTCTGCCAGCTGGTTGGAACCGTGACCGGTGTTGCTGCTCCGGCGACCTACACCATCACCTATAAGAACCCATCTGGTGCGGTGACCTATCCAAGCCGAACCTTCAACTTCGGCACCACCATGAACAGCCAGACCATCACCTTCGCGC
>Ga0213922_1000415_pt1 | contig 21454 bp, 41 predicted proteins | sample McNCre2917MG_FD_165060 | JGI IMG/M metagenome (GOLD analysis project Ga0213922, IMG submission 165060) | Freshwater microbial communities from McNutts Creek, Athens, Georgia, United States - 29-17 MG | ecosystem: Environmental > Aquatic > Freshwater > Creek | place: USA: Georgia | collected... | reverse complement strand
TATACGCCGAAACCGCGATCAGATCCCGCGCCTAATAGATTCCTTACCCGGGGTGGGCAGCTTGACGATCCTCGGCCCTTCCATCATCGCCTCTCGCGCTCGGGTTGCCGCTTGGCTCAAGGCTTGCTTGGTCATACCTAGCAGCGGCGCGGCTGTGGTCGCATCCATACCGGTGATACCCTCGCCCAGCCCCATCCCCCAGCACAAGCCAGCAGTGCGTGACAACAGGTTGCGCTCGCCTTGTGCGTCGAGCAGATACCCCAGCGCCCGGGAAAGCATGGCGATCCCGCCATCGGTGCGCATCCGTGCCGAGCGGTCTTGGTGCCACGCCAAAACGCCGAGCGCGGCGTCTGTTGGGACACCAAGCTCGGCGAGTTCGTCCAGCGGATCGGATGGGAGCGGGTCGATAGTTGATGGCTCTAGCACGCCACCACGATAACCCTTAAAGGTTAGCTGTCAACGTGGGTACGTGCACGCAGCATGGCATTGGCAATCGCGTATGCCGTCTGAGACAACCATTCATCATTCCAATCATCTCTCAAAATTGGCCCCTCATGCGCCATTATGCCTTGCAATGCCGCCGCCGCGAAGTAGTCGCGCAAGGACATCCCGTTACACCCCGGGGCAACTCGGTAGATGGAGTTCCCGTCGGATTGCGTCTCAAACATTGCCCCGTCCGTAGTTGGGTACGCGGGCCCGCCGTCGTGTTGGTTATTCATAGTTGTCTCCAATCTTTCCAAACCTCATTCACCATGTGTGCGGCGATTGCTGCTGCTATTAAGCTCATTGAAATTGCAGTGACGACAAAACAAACAGTGAATATTGCATCAATCATTTTTCCTCCTCTTGTTCGGTTAGCTTCCGCTCAATCGCCACCACTTCGCCTCCAAGCTGCGCCCACGATTGCTCCCATTGCGGGTACGGGAGCGCAATCCTGCGCATGTGGTGGATGATGCGCAGCAGGTTGTCGCGTTGCTCGGTGAGTGCGTTCAATTTGTCTTGTTGTTTGTCAGTCATTTGAACTTACAATTAATTTTTGTTAGTTGGCTGAACTGCCGAGGATTCCTTGGTGGTTGCCTCCCATTTCCCCAGCGTCCGCAAAAACGCCTCTGCGCGTTGGCGGGCTGTTGCATCCAGCATGTCAACGGGTTCCATACGGTTCCAATGATGCTTTTTTAGTATTTTCCCAATCTGGTCAACGTAATCGTATCGGGAAAAATAACTTTTGCGCCACTGATGCTGTTCCGCCTCATGCATCGCGTTGAGGTCGTTGCAGTATTTTGGGATTCCGTTGCGTGAAACTACTTCACCGGATGGGTTTATTGCAAATGTATGTCCAAATTGCCATCCATCTGTTGCTTTTTGATGTTCTGGTGAGCCTTGCAGTCTCCACCCACACGCCTCCGCAATCGCAGCGTTTATTTGTTCGTCAGTCATTTGTCCTCCTCCCATTTCCCGAGCGTCCGTAAAAACGCCTCTGCGCGTTGGCGGGCTGTTGCATGGATGTCATCTTCTCCATATTTGCAGCGCAGTTTGTTTCTAAAACATTCCCAAATCCCTGGTCCGCTGCCTGATAAAAGAACCTCCTCCGCCTCATGCATCGCGTTGAGGTCGTTGCAGTAGTTAGGCAATCCGTCAATTTGAGCAATTTCCCGGTTTTCATCGTGCCGCCACCATTGCCCATCCCTGAGTAGCCACTGCGCAAAATTACGCTCGCGAATTACTTTTGCGTCAACTTTAACCCACCCACACGCCTCCGCGATCGCCGCGTTGATTTGTTCGTCAGTCATTTTACGTTCTCCTTCATCCAAATTTCAAAAGCTTCCCATACTGCTTTTTTTGGATTTTGGCATTCTCTGGGTGTGAACCCATCGGCCTTGAGCCACAAAGGCCCAAGCCTTCTATCGAACTCAAACCGCCAAATGCGGCCATTAACTATGATACTCTGATCTATAAATTCAGGTACACTCACGATGCAAGTTGGAGACAATCGGATGGATTTCATTTCAGTGCCCTCCTTGCAATGTCCAGAATATCCTGAATTTGCAATCGCAAACTTTCGATTGTGACTTCCGCCGCATCGCATTTTGCGCGGTAAGAATCGCGTTCATATCTTGCCTCATCCCGCTCTTGAGTGACGCGGGCGAGTTCCTCGACTAGGGATTGTTTGGTCACGCGCACACCTCCATTGCTTTTGGGTCTCCTACAATTTGACCAGTCTTCCATAAGCCTATATTTGCCCCAAAGAAGATCGGAAACCCTGGCCCTCCCTTTTGCGCTAGTAAAAAAGCATCAATGGAATAAATGAGTTTTCCATTTTCCCAACATTCTCTGCGAATTGTATGAGGGCTGTCATAAACGCATACTCGTATCTTTTTTTTGGCACTCACGCGCACACCTCCTTTGTTAATGCGGCGTCTAGGTGTTCAAGCGGGCACTGTAGCTGTGCCGCCACGGCTTGCCGGGCTTCGATCTCGGATTCGGCTCGAATTATCCAGACTCGGTAGGGGATCCAGTCTGATGTCACTGCGTAGGTTAGTTTAGTCATGCTATTTTCTGTTTTTGTGCTCGGGCCCATGCCCAAATTCTCTGTTTAGCCGCCTGTTTTTTGGATGGATCCATCTCGGCCCAGCGTTTGCGTGCCAGTTCGCGTTTGCGGGCCAGAAGTTCCTCCCGCGTTTTCTTTGGTGCCTTCACCTTCGGCTCCTGCTTCGGCGCCGGCGTTGCCAGCCTGCGGCGCGGCACTAGGTTCGTGTTGATTCCACGGGCCTTCTCCCATGCCCGCAGTGCGGACAGCATGAGTTTGCCGCCGGCATTGTGCCGATACCCGTGCAACGCCTCGTCTGCAGGCATTGCGTCCTGGTACACAATCGAGCGTTGAGCTGCCTGCCTCATACAGGCACCACCTCCCAATCATTTGCCAAAATGCCAGCGGCGCTAAGGGTCACAAGACCAAATGCCTCGTAGCCATCTTGGCACCAGTTAAGCCACTGATCTGCGGCGTTAAATTTGATTGTCAGCCCTGCCGACCAACTCGGGCGCCGCATGCCAACGGTGCCGTCGGATTTGATGCGGCTTAATGCGTCGTTAAAGCTCATATTAGGCTGTCATGCGCGCAAACATTGCGTCTGCTTTTTCTTTTGTGAGAGGCGCAAAAATGTGCTGCTTTTCGGCAGCGGTCCAACGGTTGCTACGCTGCACATAGTTTGCGACCAAATTCCAATGCTGAAGCCAAGTCGTAAAAGCTTCGTACGCGTATTCAGTTTTGGAAACTGATACAAAAGCATCCCAAGCTTGTTGAGAGCTGGATTTGAGTTTATCGAATGTTTTAGTCATGTCTGGTGTATCCACATTCCCCAGCGCGCATCGGGCGCGCTAGGGGTGTTTTTGTGCGTTTAGCAGGCCATCCGGCGGGCAATCATCGCACTGTGCGCGCTTACGGCATCAAGCTCGGCAACGTGGGCGGTTGCTGTCGCGTTGTGATCGACGTTTGCGGCCTCAATAGCAGCAACAGCGCCAGCAACCTGAGCGTCAACCTCTGCCGTCAACGGCAGCTTGCCGATTGCTGACACCGCCCAGGCGGGCAGGCCTGCCGGCTTACGCCAATCAGACTGAGGCATCCCGCCGATGCCCTCAACTGTAGCTGTCACCAATGCGCTGATGGTGCCGTTCCAGTTTTTTTTGGATGCCACGGTGATGACTGCGGTTTTTCCGGATGGGAGGGTATAGTTGATGTTCATGCTACCTTCCTAATAGGCAGACTTAGCGCGGCGCTTTAGCAATTTTTTCAAAAAAAATCATTCCCCGTCCGCCAGCCTGACAATTTCGCGATGCCGTTCCCAAAATTCGCGATTCTTTCGCTCCTCCTCTGTCTCCGGCGCGGCTTCCGCCCCCTCCCCCAGAGGGGGGGCGGAATCTGCCGCGTTCTCTGTCTCCGCTGTAATAGCCAGCGGCCCCCCCTGTCGGGGGCCGCTGCTATTACTCTCTGTTCTCTGTATAGTTAGTGTAGGCTCACTGTGAGCCCTATATGGGCTCTGTGTGAGCCCTTCGAGGGGCTCAGTGTGAGCCTCTCGAGAGGCTCTGTGTGAGCCCATCAACAGCGTATAACGATTCGTCTTTTGCGAGAGCCCAGTTCCGTTTTTGACCGCGACCAACCCAGCCTCTTCCAGCACCGGAATCATGCGTTTGACGGTCGCCAGCGAGCACCCAGACGCCTCGGCAATCTCGTTCAGAGTGGCCTTAAAACGGGCCTTTTGTTCGGCGCCGCGTGTCTCTGATTCGAGTAGGCACAAAGCCGAATAAACGGCCAACGGCACGCACCCAAGCTTGGCTGCGGCTCGGTGTGCGTCGTGGTCGATCCAGATCCAATGACCTGGGCGTTGTTTTCTCATGGCAATTTCGGCCACTCCTTTTCTTCTTCCAAAATCTCAAAAACTGCTCGCGCCACGCCGTCGACCATGACGGATGAAGCTTGCCGAATTGCTGCGCCAGGGAACATGTGATCCAGAAGCAGCATTTGCGCAATGTCGAGGGGGCCAAGGACAGTCAGGAGGACTTTAGGTTTTGGGGTGTTCATTTCACCACCTCCTTTGCTGCTGCGATTAGTGCGTCGGCCCCTTCAAGGGCAAGCGTAACGGGGTTTACTCCGTAATTTTTTAACGTCAAAAGCGATTGCATTAGCATCGCCGCAATCTCTAGCCGTGAAGGCTCGGGGCGAACTGTCAACTGTTGCTTGACGGTTGCCTGCTCATAAGCCGCAACTGTGTCTTTAAGCTGAGCCGCCTCGGCGCGACATTCCCTATTTTCTTCCGTCAACCTCCCATTCAACGCCCACATTCTCTCGACATCCAAACGCGCTTCATCGCGTTGCGCCGTTAATTCCCTCGCATTGCTGCAAGCATTATCACGCTCATCAATGGCTTGAATTGTATGTTTTTGAAGCCGTTCGATCTCTGCCGCCTGGCCGCTGTTTTCGATGCGGGCGTCGTGCAATAGTTGCCTGTAATTTTCGTGTAAATCACGGGCATCAATTAGCCGATTTCCAAGCTCGTGAATCCTCGAAACCGTGTCCCACCCAGCACCTTTCGGAATGTCAAATGAGTCTAATTCTGCGTTGATCCTTTGTGTTAATGTATTTCCGTTCATTTTCTCTCCTTACAATTTTCGATCTCGAAATAGCAAAAAAGCGCCGTTGCTTTCGCATCTAACGCTCTAAATGCCGCCTCCTTTGAGGCTCTCCAATGCTCCGTATCCGCCCATTCGGGCGAAGTCTGCAAATCTTTTGGCTCATAGCCATGTGCTTTAAAAACCGCCCAGAATGCCGCTTCGGCTTTGGGTCGAGTCTTCGTAAAAATTTCGTCCATCGTCATTTTGCGCGCCTCATTTTTGTTTTTGGGAGGTCGTCATCTTCCAGCTTTGGTTCGTCGCATTGAATCCAAATCATGCCATCACCCGGGGTTCTCGCGTGCCGAATGTAAATTTGAGGCGTTACTTGCTGAGTCCCCAAAACCTTCATTCCAGCTCGATTTCGGCGCTTTGTCATGGTCAGTGAGAAGGTCGGTGCATCGCCAGGTTGAACTTTGACGCATTGCAAGGTTGCCACCTCTCGCGCCCAGTTCGTCAGAGCCGAGCTTCCAAATCCAGCGTAAGCAAGGTCAGAATCTGTGCGGGCGCCACCTTCTTTCGGCTTTGGCAAATGATGGATCAATGCAAAAATCACGCCGGTCTTGGCGCTGATGCGGTTGAGTGCGTTGCAAAATTGCGTCACGACGGCTTGGTCGGAAATGTCATCGCCGAGGTAGCACATGAGCGGATCGACCCAGCAAATATCAGGAGAGTGGCGCATTATAAGCGCCTCGACTGTCGCCAAAAACTCAGCCCCGGCGTGGATGTTGTCGCGGTAAATGTGCAAGCGTTCGGCCAGGTCTTTGATCTCCTGCTCTCGGATTTGCCCAATCCGTTGGCCCATTTTGATGACTGATTGCATCACCTCGGCTTGGTCACCCATGTCATTTTCGGCCTGAATGATGAGAGACTTCAAAAACCTATTGGCTTTGATTCCAAATGTCATGTGATCGAGGATCACCGGCCTGTCAGCCAACGCCCAACCGATGGCAAGCTGCATCGTCAAACTCGACTTGCCCACGCCCGATTGCGCGTTGATGACGATTGAGCCACCTTTGCAAAGCCACCGATTGCCGAGCACTTCGTTAGGGTCTTTTGTGGTCTCGTAATTAAGCAACGTCTCCACAGGCGCGTTGATCACCATCCCGAGTCCCTGCTCAGCTTTAATGGCCTCAATCTTCTCGCCCGCAGTTGCGAGGACATCCGCAGTAGGTGCGCCAGTAGAAATGGCCTCCAGCGCGTTTTTAAAAGCAATCAGGAGCGCCCGCCGCTTTGATGCATCCAACACCAAATCAATCCAGTCTCCAAGCGGCCCGAGCGACGGAGCGAGCCCCCAAATGTCTGTGAGGTCAGGGAAACTTAGCCCTTTGACCTGGCTAATGATTGCAACGGCTTCCGGCTCTCGGCCCTCTTTGATTTGAGCCATCGCGACACCGTAAATCTCGCGCACGCGCTCGGTGTGGATGTCCTCGGCTTTAAGCCCCTTGGACAAGATGATGCCCAGCGCGTCAAACGGGTCTTGCAGCAGGCAAGAGAGTACCATCCGCTCGGCGGGTTCCGCCGTCGGCAATGTTGTGTTCATGTCTCGAAATTGTGCGTGTCTCTCCACGCCGTCACACCACTTCACGCAGGTGTCGCGAGGCTTTCCTTGCGCAGGAAATTAGCTAAGGCTCAGGCGGTAGAGCAGATGGTCGACCTCACCAAGGATGCCGTCCCGCATATTCAGCAGGTCGGTCGCCTCGCGCAGTTCGCCGGTCATCGAGCCCAGGTACACCTTGAACTCATTGACCACTGCGGCCACCGTTGAGGCGTCCACCGTGGTTTTGAGGCTTACCACGATCCCGGCCAACGGCTCGCGACCGTAGCGGCCGAAATACGTCTCAACAAACTCGTCAACTGAGTCAGCCAAGGCTTCGTATGCATCGCCAAAAGCGTCGTGCTGGGCGAATGATTTGGTCATCCAGTGCCAAACTTTGAGCTGACTTTGGAACTGTAGGAGGGGTGCGGTGATTTGCATTTTAGAATGGGATTTCGTCGGCTTCGAGTGCGGTCGACGCGGCCTTTTTGCCCGCCGCTTGAGTGCGCGGGAGAAATCTTACCACATCCGGCCAATCGTTCTCGTTATTTTTGATTTCGACCGTGACGGTTTCGCCGATAAAGTCCTCAGGCGTTGCCTCAAATTCATCGCCGATCCCAATCACTTTGCCCACCGCTTCAAGCGCCTGGATGATCTTCCAAGCGGCTTTTTCGATTAGCACCAAGCGCGTATCACAAAACCCCGTCGAGTTGCGTAGCGTCAAAATGAGGAGCGGGTTTCCGCTTTTTGCGGTCGCCTCTTTGGCGTTGATGATTTCAGCGGTTTGAATGCCTTCGGCCATTTTGGACGATCCGCTTTTTTGGGCCTCTTCTTTGCGTACAAATTTCATATTTTGGTCAATGTGGGTTTGGTTGTTTTTTTGCCGAGCACCTGCTCGGGAAATAATTGATCCGGGCATTTTTCGGCCCAAAGTTCACGGAATTTCTTGCCGCTCAAAGTTCCAAAGGCTTCAAAAAGGTTTGGAATTCCGAGCTGCTCGCGCAGCGCGTAAAGCTGGCGAGCATCGACAAACTCAGACGTCCGCCCTTTGGACAATCTCCAGCCTGGCACCGATTGAGGATCAGATTCAAGGTACTCGCGGACCTTCTCTTCGGCTGCGGCTTGGAACTTTTCCAAGGTTTTGCAGTTTGTCAGAAATTCGCCCAACCGCACTGGGTCGGCAAGGATCTGAATGAACGTGTCCGAGGTTGTAGCCAATGCGTTTTCCTGCGCAGCCAGTCTAGCCGAGCAAGTCAAAGACTTCGCGCACCAGCCGCAGTAGTCGTTCACTTTTGGGGCGGTGCCGATGTTGTTAATCGCGGATTGGACAATATCGCGAGCTTGCTCGTAAGTGAAAGTCTCGCTGACAATTTCATCTTGATCTGCAAACAGAAGATGCGTAGTCCACCGGTTCTCAAACTGGTCTTCCATGCATCCAAACGCGTACGCGGCCATCTGTTCGCGGTAGCTGTGACGCTGGCCAGTTTTGAGGTCGGCTAGCCAACCTTGCGACACGCACAAAGCATCCATGGTGCCGCTGCCACCGAGTAGTCGGATATAGACCTTGCAGGTGATTTCATCCGTCTTGACGCCGCCTTTGCCAGCAGAAAGGACGATCAATTTATTGACGGCCCAGCGAGCCAACTTGATTTCGTCCTCGGCGCCTTGTGGTACTTCTCCAGTTGTCCACATTTCACGCATCAGCGCATCAATGCGGGTTCCGCGCGCTGCGGCATCAGACGATCCTGGTGAGCTTTCAAACTGCCCGCAGAGCGCGAGCTTTGGGAGTGATGAGGGGCGGGCGATCATTTGTTTGCCTCCACCCATTTAATTGCTTCTTCATCCGAGGTAAAAAAGTTTGGAATTTTTCCAATCGACGCATGAAAAATCAAAGCGCCTGCTGCATTGGTTCCAAGTTTTTCCTCAAGGGCTTTACCTTCGTAACCTGCTAGTGTAACCGCCCAACCCGCAAGGCAATGTGCAGTCTCGCAAGCATGCCACGTTGTCATGCAAATTCCATTTACTGGAATTTTGGACAACAAACTTTCCACAACTGGAATTTGAGGCAAGTCCGCGCCGCTCAAGTCCGCGCCGCTCAAGTTCGCGTGGATCAAGTTCGCGCCGCTCAAGTCCGCGTCGCTCAAGTCCGCGCCGCTCAAGTTCGCGCGGATCAAGTTCGCGTTAGGTTTTATTTCAAATCCGTTGATTGTCATAGTCTTATGATTGTTAAATTCCAAACGCGGCAAAAAACTTCTCCGGATTCGCCTGCGCCCGCTCAACGATGCTCGGGCTGAGGTCGCGGTAGCTTTGCCCTGGTTGGATCCACCCGCGAGTGATTGCGGACTCCGTTACCTTGGCCTTTTGTGATGCGCTCTTGCCCGACAAAATGACGTCCATTGGGTGAATCTTTGTGACGGCCTCGGGCGCTTCTACGGTCATCGGCGCGCTTGTAATCAGAGGCGCAATGGCGTCAATCGTCATCGGGATTCGCTCGGGTAATCCGTGCCGGTTTTTTGCATCCCACGCGGCGCTATGCTGGGTGTAGAGAACACGTTCCTTCCCGCCGATTGCTTTGGTTTTGCCGTTGTCGCCTTCGATAAGCGACGTCTTGTAACTCGCAAAAAGCACTGCGTCAGACCCCTCTTTAAGCAACGCTGAGAGGCGTTTATGCAACTTGAGTTCGTAGCGGTCATATGACCCCTCAGGCGCATCGTGGCGCTTAACGTGAGAGTGCGCGAGAAACACAATCGTTTTGCCGGCCGCTGCGGCCTGAGTTGTCAGCGCCAGGAATTTGGCAAACTCTTCCTCCAGCAGCACCCAGCCTTTTCCAAATCCAAAGTCTTCGATGCTATTTTTCTTCCCGTCCTTGCAAACTTTGGCCTGCAGGAAATTTGCGGCCCAGTCTGCGGTGTCGAGGACAAGCGTTTGAAACTCTTTGAGCGTTGCAGCGGCCTTGAATGGCTGCTCTACGTCATCCCAGCAAGATGCCGTGATCCTGGCAACGTCGAGCTGCTTGGTGCTCGACTCGGTGTCGATGAAAAGCGGCTCGGGAAATGCCGCTGCCAATGTCGATTTACCAATGCCCTCTGGGCCGTAAATCGTGATCTTCTGAGGTGATTTGATAATTCCGCGTTGGATGTTCATGTCGTTTTTCTTGGTTTTGCGCGTTGCCACGGACGCGCCCCCGCTTGCCTGAAATTTACTTAGGAAGCTTCTTTAAGCCATCCATGCCATCTTTCAAAAGTCGAAAGAAAAGCTCGGTGCTCATCGTCACGCGCCATGGTTTCCGATCGCGTTTGTGCGCCACCACCCAATCTTTGAGCGGCCCTGCGTCCCGCGTTGCCTGTTCGATTGCGGTTTCAAGGTTAAGAGCCTGGACGCATTTGACCTCGAAATGCAGCGCCGCCAGCTCTTCACAGACAACATCTGGCGAGTCTGTCCCGCCTGCAAACTGTTGACCCCTACGAGCTGTAAAACCTTCTTCGCGCAGTACGTCGCGCCACATGCGCTCACCGCGTGCGCCTTTTGCTCGTGCGTTCATTTTCTTTTGATTCCTTTGTTGGCTGGCGCCTTGCCCTTACGCCGTACTGATTGCAGTGCAGACTGGCAAACCTTCGAGCATGTCTGCATGATGCCGCCGTGCTTCGGGCCTGAGCGGGGCACAAAACTCACGCCGCAGGTAATGCACGGGCGCGGATCCCATTTGCAGGGCTCACAGAATTTTGAGGCAATCGAGCGCTTTGTGAATTGAGCGCCGCAGATGCCACACGGAATTTGCCCGTAATCGTCTTTGATCGGGCCCCGCTTGACCGGTGCCCGCCGCACGGTTGGCTCTTCAACCGGCCCCGGGATGAGGAGCCCGCGACGGATTGCCCGCTCGACGATCTGCCGCATCTCGGCAAAATTGATCGGCTCCTCGGCGCGTAGTCCTGGCTCAGGTTCGTAAGCCAGCCGCTTCTTTGACCCGTACAAAGGCCGAGGTGCGCCAATGCATGGCTTTCCGTTCATCGTGTTCATGAGCAGGTCGCTTTGAAGCGTTCAAATTCGACGCGCGCCTCGTTCCAGAAGTCGCCGTCGGCGCTGTTGCGCTGATCACGGGCCTTGATCAGCATATCGGCAAGCTGAATTGCGCGCCGCCGTTGAGCGCGTAGGCGGTCGAGTTCCTCCTCCAGCGCGGGGAGAAGAAGCTCACAGTTGATGCAGTTATTCATGCCCAGCGCGCTTGATGGCCTCACCCATAAGGTGAATGTTCACACCCATCGCGGCAAACGCCAGCGCGGCGACGATAAGCCCCTCCACGGGGCTTGGGTTGAAAAACCTGAGGAAAACCACGTCGGCGGCGATCAGTGCCGACATAGTGATGAATTGTGCGGTGTCGTTCATGTTCGTGTCTAGGTTAGCGGACAAAGTAAAAATGGCCGTTTTCGTTTTTGGTCGCGTATTCCAAAACTTCAACAATTTTTGCCGCGCCAGATTTCAAAATCACTTTAAGGCGGCAAACTTGAGTTTCTTCTTTTGCCCCGCCAATGACCATGCGTGATTCGGCGACGTAGTCCGATTTGGTGATTTGGCGGTCAGTTTTAACGACCCATTCACCGTTGAGCTTGGTGAAACTGGCGGTGATCGGGCTAGCGGTTGTGGCTGTGGTAGTGTTCATGGTACCTACCTAATAGGCAGCGCCCCGCCCCCGCTTTAGCGATTTTTTTCAAAAAAAGTTCGGCCTTTGTTTCAGAGGGCAACAGTCAAACCCGTCGCAGGCTCTCCCTGCGCACCATCCGGCCAGAACCTACACGGTCGCCTTGAAGACGGCGCCGGCGAATAAATCCGCTTCGCGAGCCCTGCGCGCCTGTAGCCCTTCACAGTCCGGCCAAAGCCTCTTCTGCGCCCGAAACAGCCCCGGTATCGCCGCCCAATTGCGAGCTGTCAGCGCCGCCTTGATTTGTGCCATCTCAACCCGACGTTCGCCGTCGAGCTTGGTGCCACGGTTGAACACCAAGCTCACCAGCGCCGCCGCTGCATCGGGCGGGAGGTCAATGGTTTGCGGGTAGATGCGCAGCGTCTGAAGATAGAACCGAGGCACAGTGACGCGCTCAAAAACGTCGAGCGCTACTTCGCGCGAAATGTGAATGTCTGCGAACTGCCTTGGGAGGCCCGCAGCAGCCTCTCCCTTGAGCCCACAGCACCCGCTTAACCGGCGCAGGTGGTCGCCCGTGAGAACCGTCCCCCAGTCGGCCTCGAACTGTGCTTGCGAGTTGTACCCCAAATCGTAGCCGATACCAATTGTCAGCCCGCTATCGACCCCGGGCCATTCGGGGCGGGAGACGTAGCAGTCAACCGAGTTTTCCTGTTCCGCGATCCAAGCGATGCCTTCTTTGGTTAAGTTCATCATTCTGAGTCGTCTCCTTTGAGTGCCTGCTTGATTTTGATGCCCGTGTACACGATCGCCAGCACCAGCGACGAGATGCGCAAAATCGTTTCAGCGGTTGCTATGGAAAAACCCATCGCGAATGCATTGATAAATGCAACCTGTATCGCGTCGCCGATGTGGTCTCTATGCATACGCCACAAACGCAAGTCGGTTAGGCGGTGAGGGAAGCTTCCCGCTGCGGTCGTAGATGCCCGAGTACGGGTTAATCGTGTCTTGGGGCAGTCCGTTTCCCTCGCTTGCCAGCGGCGGCAGAACCCTTTTTGGGCGTTCGAGGATGACGAGTCCCGCCGGAGGAATGCTGTTTAGAAAGCGGCTCTGTAGGGCGGGAATGGAGGGGACTGGTAAAACTTCCATAGATGTTTTTGCGCTCGAAATAAATGCCTGCGACAAAGCCCGCACCAGCGGCCAATGCGACCCAGATGCTAGGGGACATCACCAACAAATTCAACGCGGGCAATAGAATCTTTGGAATCACTTCTTTTCACCGGGCTGAGGGAGGTGACTAGCACCATAATAGAAAGCCACGATCGAGCCCCACGCCGTCGTCAGGCTGCCCAAGAGCAGCGTCAGCCCCTCGGAATTGGCGATCTCGAATTTATGCGACATCAGCCCGACGAGGATTGTGAAGTAGCCCACGGTGACGCCAATTGCCAGCGTTGAAGGCACCCACGAACCCGACTGCGTTTGCATCTCGCGAGCGGATGCACGGTCAGCCTGAGCGAGCTTTTCCGCGTCAATCCCCAGCTCTGCCATGCGGGTTTTGAGTTGCAGGTCGGCGGCTTGGAGCGCGGCGATCTGGTCGGCGCTGAGGTTGCCCGAGGTGAGAGCTTTTTGCACCTTGTCCGCTGTCGCATCCGACATGCCGAGAGCTTTCGCGGCTGCCTCAACAGCGGCCCCGCCAAGGGGGCCACCGAGGAGATTGCCGATGGTGGGAAGCAGCGTCGAAAGAAAGCTCACCAGCGCACTCTACCGATAGAGTGCCGAATAATCAAGCCCAAGCCCAGTGTCAAGCGGGCGGTTGTGGTCCTCGTACCAGCCTGCGCGGTTCCAAATATCCGCGAAGTCAGCAAATGCGCGCTCAAACTTTGCGCGGACAACGCCAAACCCGAAGTTCTCGGCGGCGAATAACCGCATGCGCTTACGGTCAATTTTGGGCACCAATCGAATCGCGCGCAGGATATCTCCCATTGTGTTGCATCGGAACCCGTTCACGCCATCCACGATGTATTCGGTCATCGCGCCGGCATCGGTGCAGATTGGAACGCATCCACTGAGCATCATCTCAACGGCGGTGCCGCCGAATGGCTCCCAATACGTCGAAAGCAGGAACCCAAATTTTGCCCGCGCCATGAGTTGTTTGCGTGTCTCGATATCAGCGTAACCGATGAACTCAACGCACGCTGGCCACTCGCGAAGTCCGATCCCATCGGGCCCTCCCTGCCCGGCGACCTTGAGCTTGATGCCCATGCGCGTACAAGCGTCGATTGCAATGTCCAACCCTTTGTTGGTGCCGAGCCTGCCGATATAGAGTGCATACTCTTCGCGCTCCTGGTACGGGTCAAAATCGCGCAGGTCAAAGTAGTTTGGGACGACTCTGTGGTACCACTTCGGATCGCAAAATGACACGCCTTGCGTGCCTGCATAGGCTGATTTGAGCGGGTAGGACTCATAACACCGGAAGGGCGCAAAGGCCCATCCTGAGCCGATACCAGGCTCAACGACGATTAGGTCACCGTCTCGGTTTGCGATGTCGCACGCGCCTTTTGTTCCCGCCCAAAATGCGAGCACCAAATCACCGCGCTTTTTGCGCTTGAAAATTTCCGCGCCCGCAGTCGCGTTGAAGTGCCGATGCGCGAGATCGTTGACGTCGTGACGGAACTGGTTTTTCCGCCAGTCGTAGTTGCCGTAAGTCTCGGCAAGGATATCGTTTGATGTAACGTCAACATGCTCGTGCGCCGCCGTTTGAGAGTCTGGGTGGCCATAGTGAATCGTGCGGTAGTTCTTCGAGTCCTTGAACATTTCCAAGAATTTCAAGACTTTTTGCGTGAACGCGCACGCGGAATAATCTGGATGAGTGACTGTGTGCGGAACAGCGAGGCAATGGATATTTGTCATCGGCGTCAAGGTAAGCCACAGCGGCGAACGCGTCAAATTTGGGCACAAAAAAGCCGCCCAAGAGCTTCCTCCTGAGCGGCTTTGATGTTAACGAATGTTAGTTGTAAAACGGGATGTAACCGCCGGTTCCATCCGTTAGCCATCCCGCCGGAGAGGAAGGGTTGTTTGGCGAATTGCTTGTCACTGAGTACGTTCCACCAGCAGGGCCCTGTGGGCCTGTAGCTCCCGTGGATCCAGGCTCTCCAACGCCCGTCGCGCCCGAGGGGCCCGTAGCGCCCGAGGGGCCAACTTCTCCAACTCCAGTTGCGCCCGTGGCGCCGCCTGGATCGCCCTGAGGGCCTGTAGCGCCCACGGGGCCTTGAATCCCCTGAGGGCCAGAAGCTCCCTGCGCGCCCGTAGCGCCTCGATTGAGTTGCCAGTAAACGGAGAACTCCCCAGGCTGCTCATTTGTCGACGACTGCAACGCAACCCAGACGTCATGATTTAACGTCACGATGTCTCCATTGGAATACGCAACAGCGCTGTCCCACTCGCCACCACCGCCACCGCCGCTTCCGGCTGGGCCCGTAGCACCCTGAACCCCAGTCGCGCCGCGAGCACCGCTCACTTGAATCGCGAGGACGTCGATCGTCGATCCGTCAGCGATCGCCGAGGGGAACACGATCGCAGACGACGCGTAATCGGTGCCGGTGATCGTGAAGCCACCATTGACTTCGTCGGGGCGTTGGAACACGCCGTCGATATAGACCAGGTATCCGGTCTCGTCGTTCATGGGGCCGTCCCAACCTTCGAGCGGTCCGAACGTGTACGCTGCACCGTTGCCCGTGAATCGCGGGCTGAGGACGCCGCCGCCAAAAACGGGAGCGGCTGGGCCTGTGGCACCCGTGGCGCCCACCTGTCCCACGGCGCCAGCGAGCGACACCGACCAGCTCGAATGCGAGCCACTGCCGGCGAGGATGTGCGTCACGTTAACGGTGAGAGCGCCGGTCACGGAGCTATAGTCGCTGATGACACCTTCCATTCGGTTGTTGGCGTCGTGCGCCAAGATGACATCCTGACCAATCGACAACGCCAAGCCAGCGGCAACAGTGAGCACCTTGCTGCCGGTTGTCAGAGACAATGTCGATGTGCTGGTGCTTGTGTATTTGTCTCCAGACAAACCAGTTGCGCCCTGCTCTCCGACGCCCGTAGCGCCCTGAGCGCCCGAGGGGCCCGTCGAACCCGAGGGGCCAACTTCGCCCGCAACGCCCTGCACGCCCTGAGGGCCGCTTGGGCCGGTTGAGCCCTGCAAACCTTGCAAGCCTGAGGCGCCCACCTGACCGCTCGGGCCCTGCTGGCCCGTTGCTCCAACGTCGCCCGCGACACCCTGCACGCCCTGCAACCCGCTTGGGCCAACCTCGCCCTGCAAACCTGACGCTCCGCTCGGGCCCTGCTGGCCCGTTGCTCCAACGTTGCCTTGCAATCCCTGCAACCCAGAAGCGCCCGTCTGGCCCGTTGCGCCCACTGCACCAATCGCGCCTTCGAGGTTGACAATCCACGCTGAGAAGGTTCCCGAACCGGTGTGAGTGCTGACGCTTACGGACAGCCCGCCTGCAATCTTGTCGTACCCGTTTACGGTGCCGTGCATGTGCTCGGTGCCGCCCGTGTGCGAAATGATGACGGGTTGATTTTGCGTGTAGCTAAGACCAGGCTCAACATAGAGCGACTGAGTTCCGTTGCCGATTGTAAGTGTTGTCGTGGAATAGGTGGAGTATTTGTCGCCAAGCCCAGTTGCACCCTGAGGGCCCGTAGCGCCCGTGCTTCCGATCGGGCCTTGTGTTCCGGTGGCACCCTGCGGGCCGCTCGGGCCAACCTCGCCCTGTAAGCCAGAGGCGCCGCTCGGGCCAACCTCGCCCTGCAATCCACGCAACCCGCTCGGCCCAACTTCGCCTTGGATGCCTTGAATCCCTTGTTGGCCCGTTGCGCCCGTGATACTTAGGCCCGTAGCTCCCACAGGGCCCGTGGCACCCACGGGGCCTTGAATCCCCTGAGGACCGGAATCCCCGATTTGGCCCTGAATGCCCTGAGGGCCCGTGGCGCCCGTCTGCCCCTGAAGGGCTTGCTGTGCAGACTGGGAAATCATCCCAGTTTGAATTTTTGTAAGTGCTTGTGCCATATATGATTATGTGTTTTGTGTAACTACCGAAATTCGAGCGCCCGCGTAAATCGGGACGGGAAAAAGAAGCGTGCCGCCATTATCTTCGAGAATGTCGTAACTGTAGTTCGGCTCTTGGATAGAGCCATCAATTACGACCTGATAGCGTTCGGCTTGCGTCGTGGAAAACCCATTGATTGGGTGGAAACTTGAGACAACGCCATCACCTTCAAACTGCGAGAGATACCAGTTGCCGCCGCCGCCTCCGCCAGTACCGGGCACCCCAGGCGGACCTTGGAGTAACGTGATGACAAGACCTTCGTTGCAAGTATTTTCGCAGCTCATACGATGGATATTCTGCCGACGGCCAAAGGCAAAAGCTCCGCCGTTGAGGTTGCTTTAAAGTGGATGTTCATCCGCGCCCCAAATTGGCGTGGAAGCGTTGCAGTTGTCGTGCGCGGAATCCGAGCTTGTACGCAAGTCGGTGTCACCAGCACAAAATCGAGTTCAGCGAGTTGTGTGCCTGCTGAGTTTTGAAGGTTGCCCGAAAAGACAAACTCGGTGAGGTCAAGAAAAGGATAGCCTGCGCCCGCCTGCAATTGGATCCCTTGGACATAATCCGTGCCCACTGTCACCGTGTCGCTAAATTCAGACGCTACCATACAAAAGGGGGCGCAGTAAACGATACCACAGTTTACAGCCCCGTCAAATTAGCCCCAGCCCGCGCCGATAGGGTCACAACAACCACTGATGCGGTCGGCGCCCTGTGGCCATGCCCGGGCGGCGATGGCGTCATCTTTTGTGAGTTGCCGGCCCTCCTGGCACTGCATGTCATCGTGCAACATCAGAAACTTGGCCTTGCAATCTGCTTTTTGCAAGCACTCGGAGCAAATGCGCTGTCGGTCTTGAGCAAGCCAGTTTGGGATCATACGGGTGCAAGAGTGTAATTGTAAGTTACATCCACGGTCGTGGTCCCGTAGGCGTTGCTGCCACTCCAAGAGTTGCTGGTGTCCATCGTCACCAATCCCTGATAGGTGTTGCCGCCTGTGTCCTCGAAAATCAGATAGATCGTCTTGTCGCCACTGGCAGCAAACTGCACACGGTAACGGATAGACTGCGGGTCTTGAAATTGAGGTGGAGGGTAATACCCAAGGAAGAGGTTTGGAAATGGGAGCAGGCCCGGCGGTTCAGAGTTTGAAGGAAGGAATGCCTGTATCTGATTAAAGTCAACGCAATCAAAATTCGGCCCCATCCATGGCGTATCGTCGCCAGCGCTGGCGTAATCCCAGACGCCATTGCAGCATTGAATCACTTGGCCCACAAACAAACTGGTCACGTTGTCGATGGGCGGGTCGATGAACTCCACTGCTGAATCCGAGATCAGGCATGTATTGTAATTTGCCGGCAGTCCGTTAAGCAGGCCACCAGAAGCGGCGATGGGGTCGCTGTTGTATGCCCAGTTGCGGGTTTTTGCGGCCTCTGGGTAAGCCTTTGGCCCTCCCCAGAGATACCATCGGCGAACGCCCGTTGTGCTCACCCCCACTGTTAGCGTCTGGCCTTTTCGAAGCGTCAACGGGAGGTTGTCAATTGTGTCCGGAAGCTCAGTGTCTTCCGAGACTTGGAGGTACATTTCAACTGGGAACGTATCTCCATTGAGCAGTCCGCCATTGCTTAGGACCGGCGTGTTGTAAACCCAGTCCCCCCATTTGAGACGCTTCGGCGCGCGAGTGAACCCGGCTGCGGTGTTGTATGAACTCGCGTTTAGGTTTAGGCCAAATCCCACGCGTGCAGAGTTAGAAAATGGAACTCCGCCGCACTCGTCGAACCTTGCCGCAATGGATGCCGGCGTGATGCCTTGACTTCCCCTAGCGGGCGTTGCGTGGGTAAAAGTCCCAGAGATGTCGACGCCGGTTGCCGTGTCTTTGATTGCTACGGAAAGCGAGCATGTGACCGTGTAGTGCGCTTTTCGCCACGCCAGGAACCCCATATTAAGATGCGGCCAGCCCGCAGGGTGATTCGATTGGCTGCAAGCAGACGTTCATGATCTTATCGATCACCGGATCCGTGCCGGTCGTGTCAACGTGCACGGTCGCCACAAGCTGGAAAGTGCTCGTCGTGGTGTTTGTGCGCACGTCCGTTGAAGTCGTAAAGCTGCACCCAGTCGATTGTAGCGTGTTTCGATCCCAATCAATTTGTGCGTAGACATAGCACGTTCCGGTGATGTCCAGCTTCAGTTGCGGATCATCGTTCGGAAACATGCCGGTTGGGATTCTCCCAGCCATCACGCCCCACTGTACTAGAACTTTCAGTCCCTCGGCGTCGCTAGCATCTGTGACCTTGAATGGGCAAAATGCTTCAGCGGTGCCGCCGCCGCCCGATCCTGTCGCCGTTGATTTGTCGATGATGCTCAACGACGTCCCGCCCCAGTTGCGAGTTACGCTGTACCCGCGCCCAGGTTGCACGATTGCCTGCCTGAGGAGGTCAATTATCGTGTTAAGCTTGGACGCCTCAATCGGCTTCCCGCGCTCGAAATAGGGAGGGATGTAACTCATACGCCGGGGTTGTAAATCGTCTGATCCCAGCCACCGGGAGCGGATCCCATCCACTCGTAGGTGTTGCGCCATTTGTTGCCTTCCTGCTGGCCTCGGGCAGCACTCAAAAGGAAGTCAACGCCCGCCGGAACCGTTCCTGTAAACCCGTGTTGTTCGGGTTGATCCACAAGCCCGAGCCGTTCGGCGTTGGGCGGGTCATTTTCGAGAATGGTCATGCGCACCATCATTCGAGGCGCGAAATACATCTCTTGCCCGCGTTGAATCAGCGAATAAAGCCAAGCGAAATATTCCTCGCCCTCAAGCTCTGGTTTCCAAGGTTTTGAAGATGAAACATCCGGTTGTGAATTGGTTGGTTGAAAGTTGGGGTCGTTCGGGTTCTTTTTCCAACGCAGCCAGTTTTCGCGCACGGCCTGCTCCATCGGCGCAAAGTAATGGTTTGTCTCAAGCGGCTCACTCTGCACCGTTGCATCCGCCGCCCAGACTGGGGCGCCTTGCTCGTAAACGCTTTCCTCAACGGTCGTATAAACCGCGTCGACGTGTTCTTGGCGCCATGACCTAGCGTCAGCGTCAGGAGTGATGTCTTCGATGTCTTGATACGTCGCGGTGCGGACAATGATTCCGGTGATGTCGCGCGAGTATTCTTCTTTGACGAGGACTTTAGCCATATTAAGCGGTGGTTCCTGCCCCCGGGGTCATTCCAAGGTAGGGGTTTGGTTCAGCTTGAAACTTTTGCACAAATGCCTCCAGCGCCGTAGCCATGCGCGTTTGCATTCGGAGCTGGTCGCGTTGAATGTCGATGTCATTTGCCGCGCTGGAGAACACGCCGCCACCGCCGCCAACTTTAGCGAGCGAGTTGGCAATCATGCTGGGGGCTTGTGTCAATTTTTTGATGCCCGTGTCGACTGTGTTCAGCCCGCCCTCAGGATTTCTAAACGAATCCCTGACTTTGTTCACCTCGGCAATGAGGTCATCAAAGAATCCGCTTTTCTGCTCTCCACCGCCAGCGGCTTCCGGCATCATTTTTTGCATTGCCCCAACAAAATCTCCAGTTGCAAGAGACGCTGCAATGCTGACGCTTTTTTTCAACGCCTCAGAGTTTTCAGATAAGTTATCGACGACTTTGCCAAGCAACAGCGCGCCAACCGCAAGCCCTTCCCCAATTTGCAGCCCTGCTTCGACAAGCATTGGAGCAATGCTTTCAAACTTAGCCGCAACACGGACGAGGTTTGGGATAATGTATGACGCCATCGCCGCAAAAAACGGATCCAAGCTGACCGAGAACCGCTTGATGAGGTACTGGAACTGGCCAAACACCGGCCCGAAATCTTCGTAGATCTGCGCCACCGGGTTTGCTTTGCGTTCGGCTTGATCAAAGACTTCTCCCTTCATCGCCGGCAGCAACAGGTTTCCTTTTCGCGCGCCGAACAAGGCGCTGGCAACCGTCATGCGATCCGTTGCCGAAGCTGCTCGGTCCATGCCGCCGGCCACCAGTTTTAAGGACTCATAATAGTCCTTACCTTGAAAGTCTTGCGCCGAAATGCCAACCTTGGCCAGTGCCATTGCCGCCTTGCTGGATGGATCGCCAATGTCGCCCATCGCGCCGTTGAATTTGGCCATCATGGCGGGCAATTCTTCCATGCTGACCCCAACGCGACCGAAGACTTTTTCAAGCGTCATCAACTGCGGCACGGTTGTTGATGTCTGCTCCGCCAGCATCGTCAACTCTTTACCACGGGCAACGGAATCCATCATGCCTTTGATCCCGGCGCCAGCCACCGCAGCGGCTGCACCGATGCCAACAACAGCAGCGCCGAGTGGAGACATGGCAGCGGCGGCGACTTGCGAAATTTTGGCAAATGAGCCCGAGACCATGCCGCCAACCTCGGACAATGGCCCGCCCACGGTCGCGGCTTGCTTGGCAAACTTGCCGATTGCCGTTTTTGCGTCGTCGAGCCCCTTTTGAAGCCCGCCAATATCCAGCCCCATTTCTGCTTTGATCATAGCACGTTAAACCCTGCCTTTTTGGCGTTTTGAAGTGTGACGTAATTTGACCGCCTCTCCATCTTTGCAGCCTGCGCCGTCACCGCCATTTGGAGCTGTGACTGGAAGAAACTAGAGTTGCGGTGTTTGGTGTTGTTCACCGCCGAAAAAGCAAACCCGGTTGCGGTTTCGGTGATGGAAATAGACCCGTGCTTGTTACCGTGACGGCTGATCCAGTTCGGCACGCCACGCACACCAAACCGGCTTGCGGCGGCATTCCAGCCCGCGGCCATGCTTCCAATATTGGCGTACCCAAGGCGGAGCAGTTCATTGTACTTCGACGCCGTGATGGGGAGCTTATGCTCCATCGGTTTCAAAAACGCCGTGGTCTTAGCCTTCAATTTTGACGCCAGCAACGCAGATGCCTGCTCGTCTTTTGCGTAGCGTTTGGACGATTTGACAAACAACGCGGCAAGGTTGATTCGCACACCAGCCTCCCCAGCGGCTTTCCCGCCTGAGTAGTCAGGCTTGTACGATGATTTCCA
>Ga0213922_1000414_pt1 | contig 21476 bp, 19 predicted proteins | sample McNCre2917MG_FD_165060 | JGI IMG/M metagenome (GOLD analysis project Ga0213922, IMG submission 165060) | Freshwater microbial communities from McNutts Creek, Athens, Georgia, United States - 29-17 MG | ecosystem: Environmental > Aquatic > Freshwater > Creek | place: USA: Georgia | collected... | reverse complement strand
ATCAACGGTTTGAAGCACATCGACGTGATGAAGGCTTTCAACGACGATCCAGACACAGACGCCGTCATCATGATCGGTGAAATCGGTGGTCCAGACGAAGCTGAAGCTGCACAGTGGTGCAAGGCCAACATGAAGAAGCCAATCGTTGGCTTCATCGCTGGTGTGACTGCCCCTCCCGGCAAGCGCATGGGCCATGCAGGTGCCTTGATCTCTGGTGGTGCTGACACGGCTGATGCCAAGCTCGCCATCATGGAAGAGTGTGGTTTCACCATCACACGTAACCCATCTGAATTGGGCAAATTGCTCAAGGCTCAGTTGAAGTAATCTCCTTCGGGAATTACCAAACTCAAAGCGAGCGGTGTTTCACCGCTCGCTTTTTTTTGAACTTACGCATAGGCTTTTGGTTTAAAACCGTTGCCTAGAATGCGTGCCCAACTCTCAAAGGACCTGGCGATGAAACACACTTTGCAACGCGGCTTTACCTTGATTGAACTCATGATCGTGGTGGCCATCATTGGCGTGCTGGCCTCGGTGGCTTTACCCGCCTACCAAGACTACATGGTGCGCGCGCGCGTGAGCGAAGGCCTTGGCCTAGCTGCTGCCGCGAAAACCAATGTGCTTGATGTGGCCAACAGCGGCAATATCGCCACGGCGGCGTCGGGCTACAAAACGGGCTACACCTTTGGCGGCGCGACTAAGAACATTACCAGCATTGACATTGCAGCCAGCACCGGCGTGATCACCATCACCACAACGGCGGCAGCCGGTGGTGGCAGCTTGTTGTTGGTTCCGTTCACGAAGAGCGGCACGACAGATTCAGCGCTGCCAGCGCCGACAGCCACTAGCGTGACGATTGATGGTGCGGTGCAATGGAAGTGCATGGCCAAAGGTGCGGATGCTTTTGTCGGGGTTTCGGTGCCCGCCGATGCATTGGATAAAAAGTACGTGCCTAGCGACTGCAAATAAGCAGCCGCTTAACACCTTCAAGGCGCCTTCGGGCGCCTTTGTTTTGGTCTGCCGATTTGAACCGTAGGTGATGGAAAATCTGGGCATGCATTCTTCCCCCCAACAAAGCCTCCTCACGCGCAATCTCATTCTGGTGTTGTGCGTGGCTTTGCCTTGGCTCAATCCATTTGCCAGCAGTCCATCGACCTCGGTCATTCCGCTGCTGGTGAGCTGGATGATGGCTGCCTGCGCCTTGCTGGCCGTGGTGGAGCTACCGCTGGCCAAGCCGCGCTGGACGCGTGCAGAAGTGGCTATGTGCGGTGTGTTGTTGGCTTGTTTGGCGGCATCCTTGGTGTGGGTGCCGCAGGTGGTGGACCACGGCTTGACGATGGGCTTGGTGGCTTCGCTCCTGTGCGTGTGGCTCATGGCTGCGGTGGGACGTCGTGCAGCGGCTGATGAAGGCTTGCTGCGTTGGCTGGTGGCAGGCTTGTTGGCGGCAGCGGTCATCAGTGCCGTGTTGGGCGTGTTGCAGTATTTGGGCTTGGCCCGCGAGTTGTCGCCGTGGGTAAACCAACCTTTGAAAGGCGACGCCTTTGCCAACTTGCGGCAACGCAACCAATTTGCCTCGCTCACGAGCTTAGGTCTTGTGGCTTTGTTGGGGTGGGTCGCAGCCCGCGCAAAAGCAAATGCCATGACGCGAGGTTGTTGGACATTCGCCTTTGTGTTGTTCAATCTGTTGGCCGCTGGCGTGGCGTGCTCGGTGTCACGCACGGGCGCTGTGCAATGGGCGCTGGTGGGCGTGTTGATGGCGGTGTGGTGCTGGCGTAGCGCCAAGGGTGAAGCGGCGCAGCTCAAAGGCGTGGCATGGCTGGCTTTGGCGGCACCGGTGTTGGTGGCTGTTTGGTCGGTCATCATGCCGTGGATGGCTTTGCAAACCACCGGCGAATGGGGCGCAAGCATGATCTTGCGCGTCACCGGCCAAGCGCAAGACTACGCGGCATGTGGTGGCCGTCGCGTGTTGTGGGCCAATGTGCTCACGCTGATTGCGCAACACCCGTGGTGGGGCTGGGGCTGGGGCGAAACCGATTACGCGCACTTCATGACGGGCTACAACAGCTTGCGTTTTTGCGACATGCTCGACAACGCCCACGACTTTCCGCTGCACTTAGCACTCGAATTTGGCGTGCCGTTTGCCGTGGCTGTGATGGGTTTGTTTGGCGTGTGGGTGCTGCGCCGCGCACCTTGGCGTGAGCCACACGCATGGCGCGTGATGGCGTGGTGCCTGTTGCTCGTGCTTGGCTTGCACAGCCTGTTGGAATACCCGCTGTGGTACGGCCCCTTCCAAATGACCTTGGGGCTCGCCGTTGGCTTGCTGTGGGCAGCGCACAACGCGCCCACGGTGCAAGCGCGCCAAGAAGGCCCCATGTTGGTGGCCGCCTTGCTGTTCATTGGCTGCTTGTATGCCGCGTGGGACTTCAACCGCGTCGGCCAAATTTACCGACAAGCCGCCTCGCGTGATGCGGCTTACCGTGACAACCCCTTACACCACGCCAAGCAATCGTGGCTCTTTCAAAACCAAGCCGACTTTGCCGAGCTGACCACACAAACTGTCACGCCCGATAACGCCCAAGACCTGTATCCACAAGCCCTGCGCTTGATGCACTACTCACCCGAAGCACGTGTGGTGCAACGCGTGATTGACAGTGGCAAGTTGCTTGGCCACGACGAACAAGCCCAAGTTTTGACAGAGCGCCTAGAAGACGTGAAGCAAAACACACCGCGCTAAACTCATTCGCAACATGACCCAAACTCACGCCACTCTTTCAGCCATCGTCATCACGCGCAACGAAGCGCACAACTTGCACGACTGCTTGCAGTCCATGCACGGCTTGGTGGATGAAATCATCGTGGTCGATAGCCAAAGCACCGACAACACGGTCGCCATTGCGCAGCAACACGGGGCCAAAGTGTCGCAGCCTGCCGATTGGCCCGGCTTTGGCCCGCAGAAAAACCGAGCCCTTGAGTTGGCCACGTGCGATTGGGTGTTTTCTATCGATGCGGATGAGCGCGTGACGCCAGAGTTGGCGACGGAAATCAAACAACTGCTGCAACTTGGCGACGTAAATACTGCCTACAAAGTGCCTCGCTTGTCTTTTTACTGCGGTAAGTTCATTCACCACGCGGGTTGGCAACCTGACTATGTGTTGCGCTTGTTCAGACGCGGCACGGCCAAGTTTTCAGACGACTTGGTGCACGAGCGCGTGGTCACGCAACAGCCGGTACATGCATTGCAAAACCATTTGTTGCATTACAGCTATCTCAACTTTTCGCAAGTGCTGTCCAAGGTCGATGCGTACTCCACCGCGTCTGCCAAACAAGCCTATGCACGCGGCAAACGCTCGTCTGTGGCGGGCGCTTTGGGGCACGGCGCGTGGGCTTTCTTTCGCACCTACGTGATTCGCCGAGGGTTCTTAGATGGCGCACACGGCTTGGCGCTTTCCATCTCGAATGCCGAGACCAGCTACTACAAGTATTTGAAGCTGTGGCAGATGCAACAGGCCGAAGAGGCTGCTGCCAAATAAATGCCGCTTAGGCGACGACGTAACTCCCCGACTTGCCGCCATGCTTCTCCAACAAGTGCACATCAGTCATCGTCATGCCACGGTCCACTGCTTTGCACATGTCATAGATCGTGAGCAAAGCCACTTGCACAGCGGTGAGTGCTTCCATCTCCACGCCGGTTTGTCCCACGGTTTCCACGGTGGCCGTGCATTGCACGCTGTGTGAGGCCTCATCCACCGCAAACTCAACGGCCACGCGGGTGAGCGCGAGCGGGTGGCACAAGGGAATCAGGTCGCTGGTTTTCTTGGCCGCTTGAATGCCCGCAATGCGTGCAATGCCCAACACATCGCCCTTCTTGGCGGTGCCGCTTTGAATCAAAGCCAAAGTGGCGGGCAGCATGACGATGCGGCCGGTGGCCACGCCCACGCGTTTGGTATGGGCTTTGTCGGCCACATCCACCATGTGGGCTTGGCCTTGCGCGTCAAAGTGTGTGAGTGTGGACATGCTGAAATTTACAACGGGTTAACATGAAAGCCGCATCATACGGCTCATGGCACACATGTTTTCTTCCCTGCTTTCACCGCGCTTGTTACATCGCTTTGGCGTGCTGGGTGTGTGCGTGGCTTTGTTGTTTCCCGTGGCACCAGTGCAAGCCCAACGCAGCAACGCACGCTTGCCCAATTTGGGAGATGGGGCCGAAGTGCCGCTGGGTGTGGAGCGCCGTTTGGGCGAGAGCATTGCCCGCGAAATTTACCGCGACCCCGATTATTTAGACGACCCTGTGCTGGGGGACTACCTGCAATCCATCTGGCAAACCCTGCTGGCCTCTGCGCGTCAACGCGGCGAGCTCACGCCCGAGCTTGAACAACAATTTGCATGGGAAGTTGCGCTGATCCGTGACCGCAGCATCAACGCGTTTGCCTTGCCCGGTGGTTATTTGGGCGTGCATTTGGGATTGATTTCTGCGGTGAGCAGCGCGGACGAATTGGCCTCGGTGCTGGCGCACGAGTTGAGTCACGTCACGCAACGCCACATCGCCCGAATGATTGCGCAGCAAGGTCGCCAAGGACCCATGGTGATGGGCGCCATGATTTTGGGCATGTTGGCCGCCAGTCGTACGCCTAGCGCGAGTGGCATGAGTGCCGCCAATGCTGTGATGGTGGGTGGTCAGGCCGCCGCAATGCAAAGCCAATTGAATTTCTCGCGCGACATGGAGCGTGAGGCCGACCGCGTGGGCTACGGCGTCATGACCGATGCGGGCTACGAGCCCCAAGGTTTTGTCACCATGTTTGAAAAGTTGCAACAAGCCGCGCGTTTGAACGACAACGGCTCGTTCCCTTACCTGCGCAGCCACCCCATGACGACTGAGCGCATTTCGGATGCACAAGCCCGCCAGCAGCTCTTGCCTGCGCGCGTTGCCGTGGCCACCACGCCCACCCACGCCATGATGTCTGCGCGTGCACAGGTCTTGGCCAAACCGGGTGTAGATGGCTTGCGCGCCATGGCCGCACAAGCCAACGCGACCACGTTGGCCTCTGCGAATAAAGCCAAACAAGCCGGCGTGTTGTACGGCGCGGTGATGGCAGACATGGGGCAGCGCAACTTTGCCGCAGCCCGCCAACACTTGGTGCGTTTACAAGCCGTCACAGGCTTAGATGCCAGTGCCCAGCGGGTGATCCGTTTGTTGTCGGCAGAGCTGGCGTTGACAGGCGGCGATGCGGCACAAGCAGTGGCATTGCTCGAACCCAACAAAGCCACGCCTTTGACCAACCAAGACCGTGCCACACGCATGCAATTGGCGCGCAGCCGTGTGGCCACACAAAAACCAGCGCAAGGCAAAGTGGCTGCGAGTGAACTCTCGGTTTGGCTCAACCAACATCCGCGTGATGCGTCTGCGTGGTTGATACAAGCCTCAGCGTACGAGCTGCAAGGCGATGGCTTGCGGTCGATTCGCGCACAGGCCGAGGCGCGTGCCATGGAGCTCGATTACGGTGCTGCGGTGGACCGATTCAAGGCGGCGCAATTGTTGGCGCATCAAATGGCCAGCGAAGGCAAGCTGGACCGCGCGGGGCACATGGAAGCGTCGATTGTGGATGCCCGCTTGCGCGAATTAGAGGGGTTGCGGCGGGAACAAGCGCTCGAGCGCGGCATCAATTAACACGCCAAACGCCGAGTAAATCAGCGAGCCCAGCAGGGCAGAGCCAAAGCCGCGGACCCAGAAGCCTTCTAGCAAGCCCGCCGCCGCCCAAAACATGAACGCGTTGATGACGAACAAGAACAAGCCCAAGGTGAAGAACGTCACGGGCAGTGTCAACACGATCAAGGCGGGGCGCACGATGAGGTTAAAAATGCCCATCACCAAAGCTGCCGCCATGGCCGCGCCAAAGCCTGTGACTTCAACGCCGCTGTAAAGATGAGCCAAAGCCATCAAGGCGGTGGCATGGAGTACCCAAGTTAAAAGTAGTTTCATTGCGGGGTCAGCATAGCATTGCCGTTATCATCCACCCCCCGACTTTCACCCTGCTTTTTTAGGTAACAGACTCTAACGCGATGGCTGGCATTCACATCACCGACATTGAAGCGGCCATCAACTATTGGCGCGAACAAAAGCCCTCGCCCGATGGCGTCACGCTCGCACCCGAAATTCGTGCGTTGGCCGAGGTGTATGCCTTGATGGTTTATTACCACCACGAAGAAGCGGCTGAAAAAGGCTTTCCTAAAAAAGCTTACGACGCGTGGTTGGCTTGGTATCGCACCACGCCCGATGCACCCTGCATTGCCATTTGCTCTACCAGTCAAGGCGACGAAGAGTGCAAAGGCTGTGGTCGCACGTTTGAAGAAGTGCAGTTTTGGCCAGAAATGTCACCGGCAGCCAAGCGCAGCACATGGCGACGCATCACCATCATCGGTACCTCTTGGCGCTTCAACAAATATGCCGAGCGTGCGTTGGCGTGCGCGTCGGTGGATGTGGGCGATGAGCAAGAAAAAAGCGCACCTTAAGTGCGCTTGGGTTGCGTGTGAGCTTTGTTTATTTCCAACGCTCGCACTCGATGGTGACCGTGTGCGAACCATTGCTCAACATCAACGCACCCTCTTGAATCGTGGCTTGCAGCTGCATGCTGCGTTCGGCGAGTTGCGCTAACTCTTGCGAGGCGTGGCTGGGGATGCGCCAAATCTCCAAAGCCGTGGGCTTGATGAGTTTGTTTTGCATGGTCTTCCACCACACATCGCCTGAGCTGGCAAACACATACAACACGACTTGGTCGGCCTTGCTGCACGCTTTGAGCAGTGGCTTTTCTTCGGGCTGGCCCACTTCAATCCACAGGCGTTTGCGGCCCGTGAAATCGGTCAGCATCACATCGGGTTCGTCGGGGTCAGACAGGCCTGCGCCAAACGCCAACACGCCATCGCCGTTGCACAGGTCTTGCAGCTGATGGGCTTGCAGCGAGAGCGCAACCAAGCGCACCATCATGCGCTCGTCGGTCTCGCTGGGGTGGCGCGCTAGGGTGAGCGCGTGGTCGGCGTAGTAGCCGTGGTCAATGTCGGCGATCTGAACATTCGCCTTGAAGATGGTGGATTTGATCGCCATGAAATGCGTGCCTCGTCGTCGCGGTTTAAACGCGGCGCGCGAGTTCGGCAGCCTTGCCCACGTAGCTGGCGGGTGTCATGGCGAGCAAGCGGTCTTTCTCGGGCTGTGGAATGGCTAGCGCTTGAATGACCTTGCGCATGTCTTCGGGGCGCACCACTTTGCCGCGCGTGGCTTCTTTCAAATGCTCGTATGCACCTTGCACGGCATAGCGGCGCATGACAGTTTGAATGGGCTCGGCCAACACTTCCCAGGCCGCATCCAAATCAGCGGCCAAGGCTTCTTCATTCAGTTCGAGTTTGTTCAAGCCCACGCTCAACGATTGGTAGGCCAAAGCGGCATAGCCCAGTGCCACGCCCATGTTGCGCAACACGGTGGAGTCGGTCAGGTCACGCTGCCAGCGGCTGATGGGGAGCTTTTCGCTCAGGTGTTTGAGCACGGCGTTGGCCAGCCCCAAATTGCCTTCTGCATTTTCAAAGTCAATCGGGTTGACCTTGTGCGGCATGGTGGACGAGCCAATTTCGCCAGCTTTTAAGCGTTGCTTGAAGTAGCCCAACGACACATAGCCCCACACGTCACGTGACCAGTCGATCAGGATGGTGTTGGCACGTGCCACCGCATCGAACAACTCGGCCATGTAGTCGTGGTGTTCGATTTGAATGCTGTAGGGCTGGAAGGTCAGGCCCAAGCCCAAAGGCGCGGGTGTTTCCACCACTTTGCGGCTGAAGGCTTCCCAGTCAAAGTCGGGCCAAGCCGAGAGGTGGGCGTTGTAGTTGCCCACCGCGCCGTTCATCTTGGCCATGATGTGCACGCCGGCAATGCGCTCGCGCGCTTGTTTCAAACGCATCACCACGTTGGCCACTTCTTTGCCCACGGTGGTGGGGCTGGCGGTTTGGCCGTGTGTGCGGCTGAGCATGGGCACGTCGGCGTAGGCGTGGGCCATCTCGCGCAGCTTGGCAACCAAACCATCGAGGCCAGGCAAGATCACTTCGTCGCGGCCCGCTTGCAGTTGCAGCGCATGGCTGGTGTTGTTGATGTCTTCGCTGGTGCAGGCAAAGTGCACAAACTCAGCCGCAGCTTCAAGTTCGGCGTGGCCTTTGAATTTCTTTTTGATCCAGTACTCCACGGCCTTCACGTCGTGGTTGGTGACCTTCTCTTCGTCTTTGATCGCCAGGGCGTCTTCGGTGCTGAAGTTCGCCACCAAGCCCAGCAAATAAGCGCGAGACTCGGCGCTCAGCGGTTTGAACTCGGCAAAGCCCGCATCGCTCAAGGCGATGAACCACGCAATCTCCACTTGCACGCGGCGGTGCATATAGCCTTGCTCGCTCATCAAAGGGCGAAGGGCGGCGACTTTGCCAGCGTAGCGGCCATCGAGCGGCGACAAAGCGGTAACTTGGGAAACGGCGGAAGGTGTGGGGTTGGTATTGCTCATCTCTCAATTTTAGGTGGTCGCCCTAGGGCAGATGTATACGCCTGCTTAGATAAAATGCGGCTTCAACAAATGAGTGAAATCGTATGAAACTGATTGGTTCGACCACTAGCCCCTATGTGCGCAAAGTGCGCATCGTCATGGCCGAGAAAAAGCTGGACTACCAGTTTGTGCTCGAAGACGTTTGGTCGGCAGACACGCAAATTGCGGCGTCCAACCCTTTGGGCAAAGTCCCCTGCCTCATCATGGAAGGTGGCGAAGCCTTGTTTGACTCGCGCGTGATTGTGGAATACGTGGACACCCTATCCCCTGTGGGCAAACTCATTCCTAGCAGTGGCCGCGAACGCGCCGAAGTGAAAACGTGGGAAGCCTTGGCCGATGGTCTGCTAGACGCCGCGTTGCTGGCCCGCATGGAAGCCGTGTGGCCGCACCGCAAAGACAGCGAGCGCTGCCAAGCGTGGATTGATCGTCAGCTGCAAAAGATCGACAACAGCTTGCGTGCGATGGACCGCGCGTTGGCTGAGCGCAGCCACTGCGTGGGCATTCATTTGAGTTTGGCCGACATTGCGGTGGCCGTGGCCGTTGGGTATTTGGATTTCCGTTTCCCTCAAATCGACTGGCGTGAGCAACACCCCAATTTGGGCGCGTTGTATGAGCGCTTGTCACAGCGTCAGAGCTTCAAAGACACCTTGCCTGTTTGAGGCGCACCTAACTAGGCGCGTTCAAGTGTTTGCGCGTTGTTTGAGCCAGCGCATCAAGCCGCCCAGCACGGGCAGCTTTTCATACAACTCTTCTGCCGCATCCCAATAGTCGCGATGCACGGCGATGCGCCACACGCCGCCTTCTTCGCGCAGCACAAAATGCGTAGCGCCTCGAATGGTTTGCACCGCACCGTTTTGGATGCGTGGCATGGCAAACAAAAAATCCCACGTTACAAAACACTGCGCACCTTGCTGCACATGCTGGGTGATGACAAAGTGCGGAGCCTCTAAGGTGTCAAACATGTGCGCAAAGATGCGTTCAATGGCAGGTAAGCCTTGCACCTCGTTGAACGGGTCTTTGAACTGTGCATCATGGGTGTAAACATCGCCCATGCGTCTCACGTCAACTGCTTGCAGGTGTTCAAAAAAATGGACCACACGTTGCAGTGCGGCTTCGGGCGTGTCGTGCATCACATGCCTGTTCTGCGGCGCACCAAGGCGAAGTACCAACGGTAAGGCAACATGCGCAGCACCATCAACATGGCTGTCAAACGTTTGGGAAAGTGAATTTGAAATTCACCCTTGCGCCACCCTTTGAGAATTTCTTGCGCGGCGCGTTCAGGGCTGATGAGCGCAGGCATTGAAAAGTCATTGCCCGCCACCAGCGGTGTTTTGACAAACCCGGGGTTGATGACGCTCACGCCAATGCCATGCGGGCGAAGGTCGTAATACAAAGCCTCGGCCAAGTTGATGAGCGCCGCCTTGGTCGGCCCGTAAGCCAAGCTTTGTGGCAGGCCACGAAAGCCCGCCACGCTGGAGATCAAGCTGATGTGGCCATGTTGTTGGGGCAGCAACTCAGGGAGCACCGCATCCAACACACGTAGCGCACCGGTGTAGTTGATGTCGAGGTGGCGCAGCATCTCGGGCAGTGAATAGGTCGGTGCACGCATGGCTTGGTAGTGACCGGCGCAGTACATAACCACGTCCAAGCCTTGTTGAGATTGCACGTAGCGCGCGGCGGTGGCAATGGCGGCGGTGTCCGCCACATCCAACACCACGGCTTGTGCGCCGGGGTGTCCATCCACAAACTGTTGGAGTCGCTCGGCATTGCGTGCCGACACCACCACACGTGCACCGGCGGCATGCAGTGCTTTGGCGGTGGCCAAGCCAATGCCACTGGACGCCCCAATCAGCCAAACACTGCGACCTTGCCAGTCGGTGATGGGGGTGTTGAAGGGTTTGAAAAAAAGCGACATAGGCAAGGTGCAACGGCTCAGGGCTTGACCAAAGTGTATTGAACCACGTCGGTGTTGTGCTGCTCAAAGGCAGCTTCACAGTACGCCAAGTAGAACTCCCAAATGCGAACGAAGCGTTCGTCAAACCCCAACTGCAACACCTGCGCTTTGTCTTCCATGAATGCGTGACGCCAACGGCGCAGGGTTTCAGCGTAGTCCAAACCAAACGCCAGCTCATCGATCACTTTCAAGCCTGCACGCTCGGCTTGCGCGCGGAACTCGCGTGGGCAAGGCAAGCAGCCGCCGGGGAAGATGTATTGCTGGATGAAGTCGGTGCTCTTGACGTAGCGCTCAAACAGCGCGTCATCAATCACGATGGTTTGAATGCACGCTTTGCCACCGGACTTGAGCAAGCGCGCCACGCTTTCAAAATAGGTGGGCCAATATTCTTGGCCAACGGCCTCGAGCATTTCGATGGAGCAAATCGCGTCATACGGACCGTCGTCAATGTCGCGGTAGTCTTGCAGGCGTAGGTTGCTGGTGGCGGCCAAGCCTTGCTTCACCATGCGTTGGTTGGCAAAGGCCAATTGTTCGTGGCTCAAGGTCACGCCGCTCATGTGCGCGCCAAACTCTTGACCGCCCAACTCTGCCAAGGCGCCCCAGCCGCAACCGATTTCAAGAATGCGGTCGCCTGCTTTGGCCTCCACCATGCGCAGCGCGCGACGTACTTTGGCGGTTTGCGCTTGGGCCATGGGTTGGGTGCGGTCGTTGTCAAACCATGCAGACGAATAGTTCATCGTGGGATCGAGCCACAGTTCGTAAAACGCATTGCCCAAGTCGTAATGCGCGTGGATGTTTTTCTTGCTGTTGCTGCGGGTGTTGCGATGGAGCAAGTGGCGCACGCGGTAGAACAAGCGGCCTAGCCAGTTGCCGTAAATCAGCGCTTCCATGTCGCGGCGGTTGGCGACCAAGAGTTGCAACAACGCTGCCAAGTTGTTGGTGGTCCATTCGCCAGCGATGTAGCTTTCGGCAAAGCCAATGTCACCCGACTTCAGGGCTTGTGTGAGGGGCGCCCAGCTGTGCAAATGCAAGGTGGCATTGAGGCCTTGGCCAGAGGTCGACAGGGTGCCAAATTGGTCCACGTTGCCATTGGGCCATTGCACGTGCAAGGTGCCGTGCTGCAAGCGTTGCAACAAGCTGACCACTCGCCGAGCTGCCGCTGGCATGGTGTGTGTTTCAGAGGCGATGGCGGCCGTTTGGGTCTGGGTGTTCATGTGTGTAGATCTCTCTGGTTCGCGAATGAGTTAGCGGGTGACAAAGTTTTGCGGGGGCGTGGGCTTGCTGAAAAACGGCACACGTTTGAGCCACAGCTTCAATGCTTGCCAATGGATGCGCGCGACCACCATGACCGTCATCAGCGGGAAGCCCCACAGCGCGTGGCGCAAGGCAGCACGTGTGATGGGTTGAAGTTGTCCGCTCACGCTGGTTTCAATCAAAGGGCCGTGCGCATCGTGGTGGTCGACGCGGGCCACGGTGTGGTTGTCGGTGCGCATGAAACGAAAGCGGTATTCGCCTTGGACTTCACAAAACGGCGACACATGAAACACTTTGCTGGCGCGTTGCTCGACACCGTAGTGCGGGCGGTCTAGCAAATAGCAATGGCGTTCACCAAAGGTGTTGTTCACCTCCACCACGATGGCGCGCAGGCTGTGGTCTGCGGCGTGGCAATACCAAAAACTCACGGGCTTGAAGGTGTAGCCCAGCACGCGCGGGTAGCAATGCAGCCACACCTCACCCGTGGCATCGGTGATGCCTTCGCTGTGCAGCAACTCATCCAGCCAAGCCAACGCGCCGCCGTCATCGGGCGAGCGGCCATCGCCATGGTCTGCCTCGTGAAAGCTGATGGCTCCCGCGCGGTTGATGGGCAAAGTGTCGTGGCCTGCGGTGTGCAGGCTGCGCATGGGCAGCATCAAAAAGAAGGTGCTGTAGTGAAACGCGTGGTGCTTGGGTCGCAAGCGCGTGTGGCGCACTTGGCCGAAGCCCATCATGGCCTGCGCTTGCTTGCACGCTGCTGCACCTTGCGCGGCTGAACGCGCGGTGATGGTGTCAGGCCTTGTGGTGTGTGTCATGACGTGGATTGCGTCAAGCGTGCCAGCAAACCCTGCGCCGCAGCGCGACCGGCTTTGAAGCCATCTTCATGGAAACCGTATCCCATCCACGCCCCCGCAAACCAGGTGTGTTGCTGGCCTTGCAGTTGGGGCATGTGCGCTTGCGCTTGAATGGCGGGCAAGTCAAACACGGGGTGGGCGTAGTCGTATTCGCCAATCACATGGGCGGGGTCAATCTCGCGCACGGGGTTGAGTGACACGATCACATCTTGTTCAAACGGCAGAGGCTGTAGCAGGTTGAGCCAGTAGTGCAAACACACGCGGGTGGACTCGGTGCTGTCGTGTGCGGCGCGTTCGTAGTTCCATGCGGCCCATGCGAGTTTTTTTTGTGGCATCACCGAGGTGTCGGTGTGCAGCACGGCGCGGTTGGGGTGGTAGCGAATCGCGCCGAGGGTCGCTTGCTCTTGTGCGCTGGGTTCGGCCAATAGGCGCAGCGACTGGTCGGCATGGCTGGCCAAAATCACATGGTCAAAGCGCTCTGCACCTTGGTGTGTGTGCAGGGTCACGCCGTGCGCATCACGCGCGATGCGCAGCACGGGGGTGTTTAAGCGTTTGTCTGAAATGTGCGCCAAGATTTTTTCAACATAGTGGCGTGCGCCACCGGCCACCGTGTACCACTGCGGGCGGTTGTTGACTTGAATCAACCCGTGGTTGTGGCAAAACCGAATCATGGTGGCCACGGGGAACTTCAGCATTTGGTCGGTGGGGCAGCTCCAGATGCAGCCCAACATTGGCAGCAAATACCAATCGCGAAACGTATCGCTGAATTTGTGCGAGTGCAAAAAATCGCTCAAAGGCTGTGCCAGCTCGTGGTCTTGGTTGCGCTCGGCCAGCGCGGTGGCCAAGGTGTTGAAGCGAATCACATCGCGCAGCATTTTCAAAAAGCTGGGCTTGAGCAAATTGCCGCGCTGCGCAAACACCGTGTTGAGGTTGGCGCCATTCCACTCCAGCGCACCTCTGCCGTTCTTGTTCGGCACTTGCACCGAAAACGACATGTCTGATTTCACGGTGGTCACTTGCAAGGTTTCAAACAACGCAATCAAGCCCGGATAGGTGCGTTCGTTGTAGACCAAAAAGCCCGTGTCCACGCCGTGTGTTTGCAAGCCCGTGGGGGTGGGCAAGGTCACGTCGACGGTGTGGGTGTGGCCGCCAAAGTAGTCACCCGCTTCAAACAGCGTGAGGTCGGCGTGCCCCTGCAAATGGTGTGCGGCAGAGAGACCCGAAATCCCAGAGCCCACGATGGCGATGCGCGGCGTCATTGCGCAGCACCTTGAGAAGCGGTCTGTTTTTTGTCCAATTGCTTTTCAATTTCGCGCACAAAACTTTTGTCTTGCGGCCCCGTCATGCTGCTGAAGCTGGTGATGTCTTTGCCATCTCGGCTGATGACGTATTTGTAAAAGTTCCATTTCGGTGTGGTGCCCGTTTGCTCGGCCAGCTGTTTGAACAAAGGCAAGGCATCGTTGCCCCGCACCGTGGTTTTGACAAACATGGGGAACTTCACGCCAAAGGTGTTTTCGCAAAAGTCGGCAATCTTGGCGTTGCTGTCGGGCTCTTGTGAGAAGTCGTTGCTCGGAAAACCCAGCACCACCAAGCCACGGTCTTTGTATTTGGCATACAAGGCTTCGAGGCCTTTGTATTGCGGCGTGAAGCCGCAAAAGCTGGCTGTGTTCACGACAACCACCACTTGACCCGCGTATTGGCACAGGGGTTGAGGCTTTTCGTCTTGCAGGCGCTGCACCGTGTGTTGCAGGATGCGCGGGCAGGCCGTGGAGGGTGCGGGGCCCGCTTCTTGTGCGCTGTGCGCCAAGGAAAGCTGGCTCAGCAGAAAGGCCAAGAGATAAACAAAACGGTGTGACACGTAAAACCCTTCTCAAATGGGGGACAATCATGGCTGACAAATCTATTTCTGTCTAGGACAGAAATATTCTCCATGTTCACCAGCGGGGATTTCAATTTATGAATTCACGAGACGACCATTCCCAAATGACCTTGTCGATTGCAGCCGTTGAGCGCGACACCGGCATCGGCAAAGACACCTTGCGCGTGTGGGAGCGTCGCTACGGTTTTCCCATGCCGGGTCGTGATGCGAACGACGAGCGCACCTACCCCATGGCGCAGGTGGAAAAGCTCCGCGTGATCAAACGCTTGATGGATCAAGGCCATCGCCCCGGCCGCATCGTGGCGCAGTCGATGGAGGCCTTGCAACAGCTCAGCCGTGGTGAGGCGTCGTTGCAGACGAGCCGTGCGTTAGACGCTGGGCCTGCGCACGCGCTGTTGAGCCCTTACATCCAAATGCTGCAAACGCAAGACCACGAGGGCCTGCGACGCGAACTGCTGAAAACGTTGTCGCAAGAAGGGCTGACACGGTTTGTGACGGATGTGGTGGCACCACTCACCAGCATGGTGGGCGATGCTTGGGCGCGGGGCGATTTGGCCGTGCATGAAGAGCACCTGTACACCGAATGCGTGGGGAGCTTGCTGCGCCAAGCCATTGTGTCGATTCCGAAAGCGGGCAGCGGTGGCGAGCCCGCGGTGCTCTTAACCACGTTCCCACAAGAAGCCCACGGCTTGGGCTTGTTGATGGTTGAAAGTCTGCTGACTTTGCAAGGCTGTCGTTGTGTGTCGTTGGGTACACAAACGCCTGTGCGCGACATTGCTCAAGCTGCTGTTGCCCATGGCGCGGATGTGGTGGCTTTGAGCTTCAGCGTGAACATGAACACCAACCATGTGGTGGATGGTTTGATGGAGTTGAATTTGTTGCTGCCCGCTTCTGTCGAGGTGTGGGCCGGTGGCGCCGCGCCTGCGTTGCGCCGGCGCCAAATTGAACGCGTGTTGGTCATGCACGATTTGCATGCCATCACCGAAGCGGTGAACCACTGGCGTCAGCAAAAAGCCAAAGCAGAAAAGCAAGCCAACGGCTGGTCTTGATGCGCGCTGTGCGCGGCGTGCTGCACGCCTAAAATTGCGCCACCATGACCGACACCACTTTGCTGCCCCCCGCTTTTCTTTCTAAGCTCGCCTCCCGCCAAGACGCCGTGCAACGCATGGCCAGCTTGCGTGCCTTGGGGCCGGTGGTGTTTACCAACGGTGTGTTCGATGTGCTGCACCGTGGCCATGCCTCGTATTTGGCACAGGCTCGCAGCTTGGGTGGTAGCTTGGTGGTCGCGCTCAACAGCGATGCGTCTGCACGCCGCTTGGGCAAAGGCCCAGACCGTCCACTCAACAACGAACTCGACCGTGCCGCCTTGATGGCCGCCCTCGAGTCGGTGAGTTTGGTGACGTGGTTTGACGAAGACACCCCGCTGGAACTCATCACCGAATTGCGCCCCGATGTGTTGGTCAAAGGCGGCGATTACGACATGAGCAAACTGGCCGAAACCAAAGTGGTCGAGGCCTATGGCGGTCGTGCCCAGGCTATCCCGTTTGTCGATGGTTACTCCACCACTGCACTGGTGAAGAAAATTCGTGAAGGCTAATCAGCCAAACACCGCATGCCACAGCGTCTGAATGGCAGTGGCTTCTTTCTCTAGCTCCACCGTCGGTACTTGCGTGGGTTGCTCATCCAGACGGGCACGGTGCTGAATGCGCCGCAACTCTCGGTAGGCACTGCCTGCTGCTTCACCCACACCCTTGGGTAGCAAGCCCGCTTTTTCGGCGTTGAGCAACAAAGCAATATTGCCCACGTTGACCAACAAGCTGGGGTGTTGTTGGGCATGGGCCAGCACCAGGTATTGCACCGCAAACTCCACGTCCACCATGCCGCCGGCGCTGTGCTTGACGTCAAACAAATCGGGCTTGACGGTGTGCGCCGCCCGCAGCTTGTCGCGCATGGCCACAATCTCTTGGCGCAGCGACGCTTGGTCGCGCTTGGCATTGATGACGTTGGCACGCACGGCATCAAAGCGTGCTTGCAACTCGGCGGAGCCCAAACAAAAACGGGCGCGCGTCATGGCTTGGTGTTCCCACGTCCATGCGGTGTTTTCGCCGCGTTGGCATTGGTAGTCGGCGTAGGCTTCGAAGGTCGAGACCAGCAAACCCGAATTGCCATTGGGGCGCAGCGCGGTGTCGATTTCGTACAAATCGCCTTCGCCCGTTTTGACGGTGAGCCAGTTGATGAGCTTGCGCACATAGGCCGCATAAATTTCGCCAGCGCGTTCATGCGGGTCTTCGTACACAAACACAATGTCCAAGTCGCTGCCGTAGCCTAGTTCTTTGCCACCCAATTTGCCGTAGGCCAAGATGGCGAACAAAGGCTCGTCGCGGTGGCGTTGCTTGAAGTGTTGCCACACCCAACGGCTGGTGATTTTCAAAACGCAGTCGGCCAACGCGCTCAAATCGTCGGCCACTTGCTCGACCGTGATGCGGCCTTCCACGTCGCGCGCCAAAGTGCGAAACACCTCGGCGTGGTGCGCGCGGCGCAACAGGTTGAGCAAGGTCTCTTCATCCGCTTGGCCGGTGGATTGCAGCGATGCCAAGCGCCGCTCCAACTCGTCTTCAAACTCGGTGGGTACAAAGCGTTCGGCCAGCAGGGCCTCGCCTGCCAATTCGTCAATCACGCCCGGATGCTGTTGCAAATACTTGGCAGGCCAACGCGCAAGCCCCAGCAAACGCATGAGTTGCTCGTGCACGCGTGGGCGCTCAATCAGCAGTGCCAAATAGCTTTCGCGTCGCAACAGCGGCTCCATCCAATCGCTCCAGCGCACGGCGGCTTCTTCGGTGATGCGACCATCGTCAATCCACGCATTGGTGCGTTGCAAGAGTTTGAGCAAACGCTGCACGCCATCGTCGCGCAAAGCGCGCATGCGGGGTTGCTCGGACCAATGCGTCACGCGCTCGCGCAGGCGTTCGTTCAGGTCGGGCAGCAAGGAGGCCAAGTCGACGTAGTCGTTCTTGGGTGTGCAGCCTTTGCAGTCCCCGTTGCCGTTGGCTTCGGCTTGTTCGCCCAAGCCCAGCAAGCGGTCAAACTCTTGCGCCACCAGTTCGCGGTGGCTGTCGAGCTGCGAGAGGAAGTCGCAGATGTCGCCAAACCCCAAGGTCAAGGCCATCCAATTCAGGTCGTCGTCTTGGGTGGGGAGCACATGGGTTTGTTGGTCGTCCAAGTATTGAATGCGGTGTTCGACTTGGCGCAAGAACACATAGGCTTTGGCCAGCGCTTCGGCGGTGGCAGCGGGCATGAGGTTGGCTTGGCTCAAGCGTTGTAACGCTTGCAATGTGGGGCGCGTGCGCAACTCGGGGAAGTGGCCGCCGCGCACCACTTGCAGCAGCTGCACGATGAATTCAATTTCACGAATGCCACCGCGTGCGAGCTTCACATCGTTGGCCCGTTCAGGGCGTCCGGCGCTGCGCGCGAGGGCGTGCTTGCGAATTTGTTGGTGCAAACCGCGCAGTGACTCAAACACGCTGTAGTCCAAGTAGCGGCGAAACACAAAGGGCAACACCGTGTCGCGCAGTTCAAAGGCATTGGCTTTGGCGCTGAAGGGGGCGACTACGCGGCTCTTGAGCCACGCAAAGCGTTCCCACTCGCGGCCTTGCACCAAGAAATACTCTTCCAGCGATTGACGCGACACCACGCTCGGCCCCGAGTTGCCGTTGGGGCGCAAGGCCAAGTCCATGCGAAAGACAAAGCCGTGGTCGGTGGTGTCGCCAATCAGCGCGTAAATCAGTTTGACGGCTTTGGCAAAGTAATCGTGGTTGCTGATGCGGCCACGGCCATCGGGCAGACCGGTGGTTTCACCGTCTTCGTCGTACACATAAATCAGGTCGATGTCGCTGGATACATTGAGCTCACGTGCGCCAAATTTGCCCATGCCGATGATCCACAACGTGGCGCGCTCGCCGCTGGGGGTGGTGGGCATGCCGTAGCTGGCGTCGAGTTGGGTTTGTGCTTCGCGAAAGGCTACATCTAAGGTGAACTCGCCCAGCTTGGTCACCGCGCGGGTGATCACATCGAGCTCAGCGTGTTGGTCGCAGTCGAGCACCGCCAAGCGTTCCATCACCAGTTGGCGCAGCATGCGCAGGGCGTCGCCGCAGGTGTGGGTTTGTCGCAGAGCCTCAAAACAAGACTGCATCGTGGCCAAGACGGGCGCACCCTCGGGCAACAAATGCAGCTCGTTGTCGTAGCGGCGGCGTAATCGTTGCACGAAGCGCGAATAAGAACTCAAGTTTTCCATAGGGCAGGGGATAATTCCCGTCATATTGCTTGTACCGTGAAACAGTTGTCTGACGCCGTGAATGCCACCCCCGAAAACTTGATGCCAGATTTGAAAACCAAGTCTGGTTGGCGACGCGCGCTCATATGGGCGCTGGGTCTGCTGCTGTTTGCGTGGGTGGCGGTGCTGATGGCTTGGAGCGCTCTGCACATTTTCATTGTGCCGCGAATTGGCGACTACCGTGAGGTGCTGCAACAACAAGCCTCGCGTGCGCTCGGCATTCGTGTGGAGGTGCGCAGCATCAACGCACAAGGTGGCTGGTGGTCGCCTTGGTTTGAGCTCAATGACATTCAGCTGTTCGACAAAGAGGGCCGCGAAGCCTTGCGCTTGCCACGCGTGATGGCCGCCGTGTCGCCGCGCTCTGTGTTGTGGGGGCAGTTTGAACAGCTCGACATCGAGCAACCCGAATTAGAAATTCGCCGAGACGCCCAAGGCCATGTGTGGGTGGCGGGTTTAGACACCAGCATTGCAGGCGATGGCAGTGGGGCCGATTGGTTTTTCTCGCAACCTAACTTTGTGCTGCGCCAAGGCGTGGTGCATTGGCGTGACGAACAGTTGGCGGCCACATCGTCAGCGACAAAGCCAGCCCCTGTTCTGACGCTGCGCGCGCTAGACGTGTCGATGCACAACCGTTGGTTTCAGCACGAGCTGCGTGCCGATGCCACACCGCCTGAGGCCGTGGGCCAGCGCGTGTCTGTGCGTGGCAAGTTTTACCAGCTGCCTTGGTTGCGTGCGGGCGACACCTCGCAATGGTCGGGTGAGTTGTTTGCGGAGTTGCCTTATGTTGACCTTGCCGCGCTGCGTCAGTGGGTGGTGATGGACAAGGGCTTGTCGCTGCACGAAGGCCGCGGCGCGCTGCGCGTGTGGAGTGACATTCAAAAAGGCCAAGCGGTGGGCATCACCGCCGATGTGGCGCTCGATGCCGTGAGCGCCCGTTTGGGTGCCGATTTACAACCCCTGAGCCTGCGTCATGTGCATGGGCGTTTGGGGGCGCAACGCCAAAACGGCGAAGTCGAAATCAGCAGCCAAGATTTGGTGTTCGACACCCAAGAGGGCGAGCACTGGCCGGGTGGTGTGGTGCGTGTCAGTTGGGTGGGCGACAGCTTTGCCGCTGGCACTCTGCACGCCGACCGTTTGGACTTGGATGCCTTGACGCAAATCAGCCAGCGTTTGCCGCTGTCCGAGTCGGTACGCGGCATGTTGTCGCGTGTGCAATTGCAAGGGCAAGTGAACCAGCTCAAAGCCACTTGGCAAACCCAAGACGATGGACTGGCCTACACCGCCCGCGGTCAAGTGCGACAGCTGTCGATGTTGCGCGATGCACAGCCCGACAGTCCGATGGCCAACTTGCCCGGCCTACAAGGCGCACAGCTTGAATTTGACCTGTCGCAAAAAGGTGGCAAAGCGCGCGTGAGCATCAGCAACGGCAGCCTCACCTTGCCTTTGGGTTTGGATGAGCCGCATCTTGTGTTGCAAGACGCCTCTGCGCAATTGGCTTGGCAGCACAAGGGCGACGACGTGAGCGTGCAGTTCACCCAAGGCCGTTTGGTCAACGAGGACATGGCGGGCGAATTCAACGGCAACTGGAAAACGGGTGAAGGCGATGCCCGCTTGCCCGGCGTGTTGGATTTAACCGCCACGATTCACCGCGCCAAAGTCGCGCAGGTGCACCGGTACCTGCCCAGCAGCTTGCCCGCCGAGGTGCGCGCCTATGTGCGTGACGCCGTGCAAGCCGGCGAGGCCAGTCACGCCACCTTGCGTTTGCGTGGCAACTTGAAAGACATGCCGTTTGAGAACCCCAAGCTCGGCGAGTTCCGCGTGGTCGCGCAAGTGGCGCAAGGGCAGTATGCGTATGTGCCGCCTGTGTCTTCCAAAACCAAAACGCCGCCGCCTGCTTGGCCCGCGTTGACGGCGCTCAGTGGTGAGTTGGTGTTTGATCGCGCGGCCATGCACTTCAAGGGCCGCACACAGTTGGCCGGCGCGCCCGATGTGGCGTGGCAAAAAGTAGAGGCCCACATCCCCTCGTTGGTGCAGCCCGTGGTGAGCGTGACGGGTGAGGCCCGTGGCCCCGTGGCGCAAGTGTTGAACATGGTGACCCAGTCCGCACTTAACACGTTGACGGGCACGGTCTTGAGCCAAAGCCAAGCCACGGGCGACGCCACGTACAAACTCGCGCTCACGCTGCCCATCGACAAGTTAGAGACTTCCAAAGTGCAAGGCAGCGTGACCTTTGTCGATAGCGCTTTGCAAATCATTCCGGGCACGCCGGTGCTCAACCGCACGCGGGGCCTGTTGCAGTTCAGCGAAACCGGCTTTCAACTCAAAACGGTGCAAGCCCAGTTGTTGGGCGGGGACGCTGTGTTGGACGGGGGGTTGTCGTTTGTGGTGGAAGAAGGCCAATCGCCCTTGCAGCTCAAAATTCAGGGCGACTTGACCGCACAAGGTTTACAGCAAGCCCGTGAGCTGGGCTTTGTCTCACGCTTGGCGCAGCGCGCCACGGGCAAGTCGGCGTACAGCGCCACCTTGGGTTTGCGCCGCGGTGTGCCAGAACTGTTGATCAGCAGCGAGCTCAAAGGCATGGCGTTGAATTTGCCTGCGCCTTTAAACAAGACAGCACAAATGGCTATGCCCTTGCGCGTGG
>Ga0213922_1000410_pt1 | contig 21628 bp, 16 predicted proteins | sample McNCre2917MG_FD_165060 | JGI IMG/M metagenome (GOLD analysis project Ga0213922, IMG submission 165060) | Freshwater microbial communities from McNutts Creek, Athens, Georgia, United States - 29-17 MG | ecosystem: Environmental > Aquatic > Freshwater > Creek | place: USA: Georgia | collected... | reverse complement strand
AGCCTCGCAGCACCAGAAAGGTTTCGAATAATGGTCTTGGGACCAGACAGGATGTTATTGTAGAACAATCCAAGGGCCCGCTTGCCAGCGTACCGGATAACGGTTTGAGCAAAGGAAATGGTCTTTGCCGGATCACCACCAGACAGCGCCATAGCAAGGGCCATCTGACGAGCCTCTGTGCGAGCAGCTGGATCACCAGTTCTCATCAGATACTTAACATGATCTGCCCACTTACGCAGCAGCTTCGTGGTGAGAACAGTGCCGCCTTCTTCGGTTTCACGAGCAGCAAGCTCATCCAGAGTACCTTTCCATGCCTTACCAGCAGCCAGACGGCGGCCAGCCTCAAGCGACCAGGACTCCTTGCGAAGCATAGCAAGACCAGCCACTTGATCAACAAGGCGATCAAAATGGTTGCCCTCAGGAAGACCAGCAGCTTCCGACCTTAGATAATCATCACCAATGTTGGCTGCCTTCTCAGACAGACGACGCATCATTGCTTGGGTAACAACAAGAGCCTTGGTTTTGATTTGCTCTGTACCAACCTCACCAGTAAAGGTCTGCCCCTCCTTACGGAAGGTATCCAGCATGGCTTGCTGAACTTCTTCTGCTGATTTAGCAGTGTCCAGAACTGATTGATACGAATCCAGAACCTGTTGATCGATGGCGGAAACAATACGCTTAACCTCGGAAGGCTTATATCGACGATACAGGCTCTCCATATTATCTTTGTAATACTCAAGAGCTTCGTCAATCTTGGCCCGCCAGCCATCGCTCATGTTTGCCCTCTTTGTGGCAGCATCCGTGATCCAGACACGATTCTGGAGGATAGTCTCAGGGATGTCAAACTTACCAATGTCGGCAGCAGTTTCAACCCGGCTGGCTCCAGCGGGCATACCCTCAGAGCGTTGAAGAATGTTGTTGTCAATATCCTTCAGCTCATCATTGGCAGCATCCAGCTGCTTCTTAAGTTCAGCACTGTCTTCCCAAGGATCTGATTGACGACGCTTGATGTCATCAATTTTATTCAGAACCTCATCACGATTCAGTTGATCAGCATCATTCCAGCGGATAGCCTCCTCAGTTTCCTTGACGGATGCCTTTGAGGCTGCGTTATCCAGTTCCTTATTGAGGACCTTGACGCCTTCCGAGATGGCTTCTGCGCGGGTCTCATCGGTGACGGCTTTACCGAATGGGCGAAGCTTGGTACGAAACACATCAAGCGCCTTGAAGCTGGCACCAACAGCATCAGCAACAATACCAAGACCCATGTCCTCAAGACCAGCAAGAACTCGATACCGAGCCTCACTGTCGTAGTCAGGATCACCAAGAACAGCAGCAGGAACAAACTGACGAAGATGTTCAGGCAGTGCCTCATCTAGCCTGGCAAGCAGGGTAGGACCGCCCTTATCGGAAGTATCAGCATGGATGAAACCAGCAAAGAAGTCCAGGCTCCTATCACGAGTGAAGCTGGCCATCTTATTCTTACTGACATCTCCAGGAGCAATCCGGCGAAGCAGTCGAGCACCATTGATGAGCTTAAGGAGTTCAGCCCCCTTGGCCATCATAGGATCCTCTGGAGTGAGTCCAAAGTCGATCTGGGCCTTGATGTACCTATCGCTTCTAGGGTCCTGTTCAGGGGCCACAGGGGCACCAATCATCTCACCCGTGCGGGCGATAATTTCTTGACCAGCAGTAATTGCCCGTGAACCGTAGTCCTCAATGATGCCTGGGCCGGAACCCTTGAGCAGCATCTTAGCAGTTTCAGCAATAGGCTTAAGCTGCTTCTGCCGTTCACCGCGAGTCTTTTCAACACGGACGGCCGTGTCAGATTTAGCCTGACCAAGCCTTACTTGCTTGCGCTTCTCCAGCTGCTTGACATCTCGGATACCATAAAGGTTCTTGTCCACCCATTCACCACCAGCAGCAGCAATAGGACTAACAGCCTCTGATACCGCTTCGAACGGAGCCATAGCAGCGTTGCCAATGGTTTGGCCAAGCACCTGTGCGGGGTTCCATGATTCCCGATTACGCTTGGGACGACCCTTAGCCCGCTTCTTCGCTTTGTCGGCTGCGGCCTTTTCTTTAATCTGTCTAGATTTTTTAATCGCAGCCTCAGTTTGTCTGTTGCGATTTTCTTCTTCAATTTGAGAATTAGTCTTCCCAGAATCAAGCGCAGGAACTGATGTGGTGTCCTGATATGAATACTGAGAATCCCACGAATCAGTAAGACTAGGCATTTAATGGAACCCCCTCAAGGGTAAATGATGTGTTGCGGGAAGGGACCCTCTCGCAAGAAAGTCCCTTTGATTCCCAAGTTAGAATGCGACGTGAAGATGAGTATCATGGCCCGGAATGGCCTTGGACCGTGGTCCACCAATCAACTTACCATTCTGGTAATAACCTTTACGGTCCCAGAACAGTTCGGTGATGCCCAATGCCGCAGCATTGTTCTTTAGATAATCATACGTCTTATCAAGTTCTGTCACACTGTTATGTGAAAGAGGAAGGTCAAGGGCACTAGATTCATAATGACGTGAGCTGTCGGAGTGACGACCAACTCTACCGCCTTTCTCAATGTACCCTTTATTGAGATCGAAGTTGGGATGTTGCCAAATCTTGACGCCCATGTTGAGCAGCATCTGTCCAACGCGAACAGTTCGTTGCGGAGGAGGCAGAGTGCCAAGGTTTGTATCAACAGTGCTTTGTTGCCGTTCCATCCTCATGTTCTGAAGATACGACCCAAGCTTTGCCGGGGTCAGATTCTTCATGGATGTCCATTCAGTTTGAAGATCTTGAATGGCAGCAGCTCTATTAGCAGCAGTATCTGGAACTTTACCTGACATGTAATCATTCAGACGATTCCTCCAAGGAAGGGCTCCTTCCAGAACCACTGCTTGGAACGCACGATCTTGGGTTTCTTTATTGAATGGAGCATCCATTGGAATGCCAGCCTTCTTAGCAATAGCTGCAAAGGTATCGGCCTTAAATTGATACGCTCCAAAATGAACAACACGTTGACCATTGATCGTGTAGTTACCACGAATAACATCCCTTACCTTGAGGTTGGTAAGGTTAGGATCTGCGGGACCACTGCGGGCGAATCCAAAGTTGTACTGTCCGTACGGATCCGTACCGCCGCCTTCCCGCTGAATCAAATCATTCTGGAATGTGGCATAGGTTCCCCCAGGCGCCGTTGCTGCCGAAAGTGACGCCTTTGTTTGCTGCTGGGTTCGTATTGTTTCCAGCTGTTGTGTAAGGCGCCGCCGTTCAGAAGGTGTAAGTTCACCGGCAAGACGAGCAGCGATGCTAGGAGAAATTGTTTTGGCATTTCGTAAGAATGTTTGTTGATCAGAGTTCGGTGTCCACGTCATGCCATTTTTAGCGGCCTGATCAGAAAGATACCGATTAACATCCTTATATCCGGAAGCACGGGCAATGTTGACGATGCTGCTGGACACCTTACCGCCTTGATTAACTGCCAACTGTTCGTTAGCAATCATCTGAGCGGGAAGATCAACTGCTGTTGGATCAAGAACAGGAGCCGCTTTGGATGAAACTCTGTTGGTAATTGCGTCTAAGACGTTCTTTGGTAGGGTTGTGGTGAAGGTTGGTGGAGCAAGAGAAGGAGCTTTATCTGTGGCCTTTTGAAGGTTAGGAGCCGAATGAGTATCCGGATTCCAATAGTAGGCTGAATTTGCATCGCTAAGTTCTTGACGAGCAAGGGCTGCCAGATCTTGCGATACCTTGATAATGTTGATCGGCTGATTGGCGTCTACCTGGGCCTGAATGGTTCCTTGATACTTGGACATTGCTTTAGCAATAGCCACCTCTGCAACCACCTTAGCCTGAGCTTTGGAAGCCTCTGAGGGCACAACAGAGCCGGTAAACGACTGAGTCTGCCACGCACGAATCAAATTAACTGCCTGGTCCTTAGCATCCTTGAAGACATCATTAACTGTCTGCTGCTGAGCAAGTGCCGGATTGGCTACTGCCTGATCATAGACACTTTTATCAATCGTTCCATTGGCCAGATAAGTATCCAGAACCGACTTGGTAATTTTATTGGAACCAACAAGCAAGCTACCATCTCGGATACCTTTCAGTAGAGCAATCTCAAATGATGTGCTACCACCGGTACGAGCCTTGTTGATGTCTTCTTCGGACATGCCAGCAAGACGCATCCGAGTCAGAAGTCCGTTGGTTGGATCGTTGATAAAGGCGTCGCGTTGAGCAGCAGGAAGGTTGTTGTACCGCTCAGCCTCTTGTTGGAACAAGGCAAGTTGATCAGCCTTTCTAGCCTTTTCTTGATCTGCTCCAAACTCCTGAAGTTTGCTTTCCAGATCTTGGAACGTTGTAAGAAAGCGTTCCCGATAGGTACCAACGCCAGACGGATGCCTGGTGCCCCCAAGGTTTGTAAGTAGGGCCGTAGCACCAAGTTGATCGCCAGCAGCCACCTTATTTTGGTAAGCAGCAGTCAACATCTTAGGAAATTCTTCGTTGATTTCCTGGTAAGAGTAAGGACTGAGAATCTTTTCTACCGCAGTCGAAGCTGTTGCGGCAGATGCACCATCAGTAATCCCTCCAAGAGCTGTAACAGCATTAGTGAAGGCCACATCTTTTTGAAAGGCCTTGGCATTGCTATCCAGTTCCTTACCCCAATCCTCCATAATCCGGAGTTTGGTAACAGCAATGTTATTTGCTGCGTGCTCCATCAACACTTGAGGATTGATTTTTGAAATGCCTGTTTCCAGAGACCACTTCTCGGTAAGCAGCTCCATGGCACGTTCTGCCTGAGCCCTACCCATGCGGGGACCGATGGTGATATCTACACCGGTATCTGGGTCATGGATAACAGCATTCTCGCTCCTTGCCTTGTTGATGTAGTTAGCAAGAGAGAATGGAGCATTCTGAGCCTGAGCAATGCTGTAGCCGTAGGCTTGCCACCCAGTCAGAGCTGGCGAATTGTTTCGAATGCCAGCAGAGACACCCTCCGCATTAGGAATGGTTTCAGCAACTCCAGCCAATTGATTGTCTCGTTTGGCTGATTCACTGAGCCGCACCTCAGCTTCTTTATGTTCTTTTTGGTATTCTGGTGAAAGATTACGTCCACCACCACTGATGAACTTAGAAAAGCCTTTGGCAATCTCACCTTTCTTCCACTGTTCGCCTCGTTCTTGAACGAACTTAGACAACGTGGAACTAAAAGCAGTTAGCTGCTCAATCTCTCTGTTTCTAAGTTGTGACTGTTGTTCAACAGCCTGAAGCATTTGTTGACTTGGATCATAAGCTCTCGTAGGGCTAAAGCCTGGAGATACAGACGGTCCACCAAGAGCAACCTGGGGACCCTGTGGATCATAAATACTAGCCATGGATTAGCCTCTTCCGATCTTTTTGTTTGGCGGTGCAAACTCATTATATGTTCCAAGCCCACCAATGATTGCTCCACCAATGCCGGCAACAGCCCCCAACGCGCTAGGCGCACTAGGCTTGATCATTCGGTTAGAAGCAGCGGCAGCGTTGGCACTCTCGGCTTGCTGGAAGGTGTTCTGAGTGCTGAGCAGATAGTCTTCGTTGGCATATCCAAGGTTCATGCCAAGCGTTGCCATATCTTTGCCAAAGCTACGTTCAGCATCCTGAGCAAGAAGACCAATCGATTGACCAACTCTACCAGATGCCAAGACATTGCCTTGGGCTTGCATGGCAGTCGTCATCAGCTTCTGAGCCTCAACAGCTGACTTATCATATTCATTTTTCAGCTTCATTTGGTCCGCAACATAGGCGCGGTTGGCCGCTTCAGCATTCAGTTTGATCTGACGGTTGTAGGCTTCCTGAGAAGCTCGATACGCCGCCATCTGTCCTTCATATGCTTGCTGTTCGGCTTGATAAGAAGCAATTGAACCTAATCCGGAGCTAATTGCGCTGACGGCAGCGATTGCGATTGCGACATCACACATTTTGTTAACTTAGCAAATTCAACATAGGTTAAACGGTCAGGACCCACAGTGCGATACATGAGCTTCTTAAATCCAAGCATGTGGAGAAGTTTCATGTGAAGCGAATTTCGTGGATCAGCAATGTTATGGAGGACATCATAGGAAGTAATTTGATCGACCCATCGTTTTGCTTCCTTAAAAAAGAGTTTTGGATACGGACGGACATAGGGTGTCGTTAACATCCATATGGCTCCGCAATGGGCATCTGTTCTGGATACCCCCGCAATTCCGCAGAGGTCACCCTTAGGATTCAAAAAGGTAACACTGAAGTCAGAAGACAGAACAGAAATGGAGAGGGTCAGGTCCATGTTTGTATGGCCAAGACCCTCTAACTCATTCAAGTCGTCTTTCTGAAGATGTGATGCCACATAGAAAGCATCTTCGACTGTGGCAGGACGAATAAGATTTACTGCCTGGTCACTCCTCGTGTGGTGAAGGCTCCTTGCCATGTTAGGCTAGTAATAGCGGTGGGGAATGGATAATCAGCCTTGAGGGTAATTTCTACTTGATCTGCCCTAGCCATGACTGGAACAGTGTTTGTAGGATTCCTCAGCATAGGCAATGTCTGAGCGCCATAAAGGTTGGCAGTGATTTGAGGCAGCTCAGCCGTATAAGGTTCTCTACCGTCCGCAGCAATTTCAACGCTGTAAGGTCCAGAATTGTAGCTGCTGATTGATAGGCGATAGATGTTTGGTACATTAAGAGTATCCGCAGCATTCTCACTTGGTTTGTAATACAAAGCTGGAAGTGTTGCTTCTGCTTCGTATGCTACACCAAGAGCCCACTGTACGGAGGTTTGATCTCCATCAATTAATACAAAGTACTTCTGTCCAACTGGTGCGGCTGCATCATACTGAACAGGAAGGTTGTTGGCAAGTCCAGGGTTAGCTGGATCAAGTGAAATAGCAACTGCCTGTCCATCAAATGTTTCAAGACCTTCCTTAAAGCAGATCTTGGTTTCATCCGTGCCAGCCAAATAAACCTTTGTCGGATTGTAGTTGTAGAAATCCAAACGGGTATCTACATAAGTACCATCATAGAAAAGCGCACCACTGGATGACTCTGTAACAAGGTTAACCTTGCTAAGAAAGGCATCAGGTTGACTGGTAACAAGATAAAGATTCTCATTATCAAAATTAGCCAGCAACACATTTCCAGGCAAGACCCATTTGAACCAACTGTTCATTAATGCTTTGTCTTGACTAATTAACCACCGATACATGTAGATTGCATTCTTTTCCTGATCAGTAAGTAGTACAAGAGTATTGGATGTTGTACTGCCTTTGAAATCAGTGATTTTTGCGGGAATATATGATGGGATGGTTTTAGTGATGTCAGCTGTTTGAGGTTTAGTGCCAGCGTCAGAAATCAACAACTCCCTAACGCTAGAAGCTCGCACGCTTTGATCAAGGATCATAAAACTGTTGCCAACATCAACCGGCGGAATTTTTATATCCTGACTAAAAGTGGAGATCAGGTTAATTTCCGCAGTTGACGGACTAAAGGCTTCCGTAGAAGTTTCCAGAATGTACTGAGCATTATCAGCAAAGAGCATCAAGCCTCGTGGAATCTGAAGGGAATGCCTTAGTTGAATAGGCTTTTGAGATCCACAGGAGATGTCAATTGGATCGCTGTTAACAATGGTGATAACAGTACTAGCAAAGAAATCAAAGTAGCTTCCTGCTTGACTACAAATCACATTATCATTGCTAAAGAAAATCAGTCGGTTCTTGAAGAAGTTAAGTCCGCTGATCGTAGATCCAATAAAGGTGGGATTTGGATTGGTTTCCAGATCACCAACAACCCGATTATTCCAATACTGGTTAGCTGCTTGGTCAACAGTACCGGTAGCAGTTCCAACCGTATTGATGGTAAAGGTATCTCCAAATTCAGAAGTGACTACGTTTCCAGCAGTGTATCCTTTGCCTGGGCGACTGATGGTTACACCATTAATGGCATTAGGAAACGACATTACAATACTAATACCAGCTTTAATTGGATTAGTACCTACAGCTGTTGTAAATGCTCCGTTTTGAGAAATGACTTGATTACCAATAGTAATAGGATTAGTGTCATCTGTTTCTGCTACTTTAATCCCATTAACGTACCAATTATATTTGGACGAATAAGTTGTGGATGTACCACCACGAAAAAAAGTATAATATGGAATTAGAATACGTTCAACATAATTTGATGTTGAGGTATTGGTAGATGTGGTTGTAGTTGTTCTAGTAAACGTACTGGTTACTTCCAACCTAAGATCAGTTCCACTACCACCACTCACCGCAAAACTATCACCAACTTGGTACTTGCCAAATGTATTATTGGTAATAGAAATAGTTTGAGGAACACCAGTAAGAGTCGCTGTTCCGGTAACCGATGTTTGGTTTAGGTCTCGAAAGGTGAAGGTTCCATTGGCCTCACGAATAATAACATGAGGCATGGTTGTTCCATCAAACCTTAGAGGAACATTGAATCCAATCGTTTCCTTCCAAGATCCAGCACCATACGCACCACCACCATCAGTTTCAAACTTGACATAATAGTCATCTCCATTGCTGGCTGCATCTCCAGCAACCTTGATAACAGCTGCGTTTTTGAATTGCTTAGGCAGGGCTGTAATTGATGGTACTTCACCCTTAAATGCTTCCAACGCAGTACCAGTGGCACCACCAGAAGCCTTGATGGAAAAGTCTCCACCACTATTTTTAATGATGTAAATGGTATTACCTACAGCCGTTGCCGAATACACACCACCAGCATTAATGGCAGAAACAAGAGCACCTACAACATCAATCAGTTTAGGAGCAGATACTGCGCTGGTAATGGTGTATGTGGAAGTATCCAACGTAATGTTGTACGTCAAATCACCGCCAATTGTGTTTACATTAACAAATGCAAAGTAGGATTGACTGCCACTTGTAGCAGCTGCCATCTTAGTAATTACTTTTTTGTTGAGAACAAAGTAGTAATCGTTAATTTGCAACAATGCCAGGTCACTTGAATCAGTGTGGGTAGCATAGGTTGTAGCAGTTCCTGCTGGAGCGTTGACTGTCTTTGCTACTCCAGACTCAGCATCCCAAATCCTCAGAACACCTGACTTAGAAAACTGAATAATGTATCGTTCCTGATCGTCTCGGATGGCCATGAACCATGTACCATCAGCAGCTGCTCCACTCAGTTTCCCAATTCCCTTCAAGCCTGGCCGCTTGATCAGACCAAAGGCTGGATCAGGAAAGTAATTGGTACAGGATCTGAGCTGACCAGCAAGTTTGAATGAATCTGCTTGTTGAGATACCCCACCAATTAGGTTAGGAATTTTCTGAGAGATAGTAGCCATTAGCGTGCCAGTGCTCGATATGGAGTAAACGAGACGTAGAAGTTCTGACCGGTTTCAATGCCGAAGATGTTGGCCTCGGAGGTCTGCGTATCATAGGACAAGCAGTTGGCCCTGGCCATACCTTCATCGGACTCAAAGATCTTAAACTTCACAGCATCAATATCTCCAGCGACCCTATCATAGAAGATGCGGGTGGCTTTGATAACGATGTAATCCTTAAAAATTTGTGGAAGATCCTCAAAGTCAAAGGCCCAGATTACATCACAGTAGATCGTGGTGTTGACTGGGAAGGTGTAGGTGTGATTGATTTTATCGTAAAGCCGACCTTGGCGCAATACGGTCTGGTATTTTTGTACGTTAGCAATCTTGTTATCTGCAATTTGCAGAACAGTACTTGGTACAAAGATGTCGCCGTTAGTATCAGAAGTGAATGGATACTTGTATTCAGTGTTAAAGTTCCACCCTTCTCCTTGAACAGAACGGTTAGCATCATCAAGAATGCTAAGTGCCGTAGCCACTTCAGGATTAAACGAATCAAGAGAAGTCACCGGAGCCTGTCCGATGCCAGTCAGCATTTGATTCACAGCATCAAGCTGCGTAGTAGCAAAAGTCATGGGACAGACCTAGGTTGACAAATAAAAAAGGAGGCCCCCGTAGAGACCTCCTAACAAACTCCTAATTTATTTCAAATTAGGACTTCATCATCAGACGTTGCGGAAAGCACCGGCACAGGACACACGCACGGGGCCAGCACCATAGGCCAGCTTACCGACGATCACGTCGCCCTGGTAAATGACCTTGGTGTCGGCACCAGTGGTCTGGACCGAAGGACCAATCGCCTCGACAACGCCAGCAGCGTCACGATGGAAGATCAGACCGCAGCTGTTGGTGAAGTTAGCAGCAACACCGTAGTTGTTGTTCTCACCGGTCACGGCAGCCGCATCGATGGCGGTACCAGCAGCCGAACCATACTTGCCCAGGAAGGGGATGTTGTTCGACTTGTAGATGCGGATACCAGCGATCTCATAGAGACCTTCGCCGCTGTTCAGGTTGCCCTGGCTGTTACCATACTCACGATTGAGGATGTTGGTATCAACCTGGCTGATCAGGGCGTAGTACTGGCGGGGGCTCAGAACGGCCACACGACCATCCTTAGGAGCAGCAATCTCGTCCAGGCGAGCAGCGGCTTCAAAGAAACCGTCCACGAGGGCCTGAGCATCATACTCCTTGGAGGCACCCAGGTTGACCTGGAAACCACCGGGCTCACCGGTCACAGCAGCGGTCAGGCCCGAAGCACGGTCCAGAACGCGGAAGATGCGACGGTCATAGAACTCAGCCAGGCTCTGGCCAATCTGACGGGCGATGGGGCCACGGATGTCGTACTGAGACAGGGTCTCATTCAGATCATACACGAACGCGCTGGCGACCAGCAGGTCATCCATTGCGATGGTGGTCTCAGCCACAGGAGGATTGCCCGAACCGAGGATAGCGGTGCCGGGGGTGTGATACCCAGCCGAGATGCGGCCGGTATGAATGAACTGGGCTTCCTTGCCGTTACGCAGGGTACGGTTCTGGACCAGACCCTTGGCAATGGTAGCATTACGGAAAGCTTCATACACCTCGCCGGTGAAGAGCTTCAGAAACAAAGCTTTAGTATCGCCGGCCTTATTAACCTGGCCGAGTTGGGTAAGAGTTGCAGTCATTGTTTTAAGGAAAGAGAAGGTTTATCAGCTTTCCAAGTACTTGGGTTTTATCCGGATTTGAAGTATTCAGTTTTTGGGAAATACATCGGTAGTATTGGGTGTCTGCCGCAGCAGGCCAATACTCCAGTCGACTGGGTTTTTAGAGAGGTTATCCCATCCTCAAGGGGAAAGTCGGGAATCGAACCCGAGCGAAGCACACCATGCCAATCCCAGCGACCCCTCTGTTTGTGCTTCCAATGGATAGGCATGAGGGGTGTTTTATTTAGTTGTCCGCGCCGAAGGGCAGCGGGACAGTTCACCATCCACCGGGGAATCCATCCGGTGTACAATCGCCGTTTTAATGCCACGGACGCGGGCAGTTAATCAAAGCAGATCGCCAGAAGCGGCAAGCTTTGTTTCTACATCCAATCGATAGGCAGGATCATTACGGTAGCGAGGGTCAGAAATGGCTTGAGCCAATTCGGCTTGTGAACGGAATCCCTTAACGGAATTTCGCACATTCTTACCAGAGACCTGTTGTCCTTCGAATCCCACGGAATCCCTATACTTTTGATTGAGTGCTTGAACAGCAAAGAAGATAGCGTCCTTGTTTCCGCTATTGACCACGTTGTCGTAGGCTGCTACTTCATTAGGAGAAAGATTATCAGCAGCCCAGGCAAGGGTTTGGTTGTAAGCATCAGCACCTCCAACAGAATCCACAATGGATTTAGCATCAGCATCCGTCAGGACCTGAGGCGTTGCTGCTGGAGAGTTTCTGACATTATTTAGATATGCCTCGACAAGCTTTTCCGAAGGCATTTCCTTAAGCTTCTGAATGGTTTCAGGCTTAAGTTGATTGTTGTTGGAATAGTATTCTTCTGAAGCTGCCTTCAGAAATTCTGATTCCTCAGAAACAGTTACCTCTTCTTCTTGATCTTCCTCTTCATTTTCTGACGACTCATCACTCTCAGTTTCTTCTTCTTCTGAGGAGGAGTCATTACTCTCTTTCTGTCCAAGTTTCTTTTCCAGCTCTTTATAAGCCTTCTCAAGATCCTCAGCAGATCTGAACTTACCAGCGTAACGAAGTTCCGATTCAGCATCCTCTCGGGCTTGATCATACTTGCGCTGTTCTCGTTCTTCTTCTTGCTCAATTAGTTTTTCACCAATCTCAGCAAGGCGAGCTTCTTCGGTAAGACGACTTTCTTTAGCGTCAAGATCGTCAGTCGAGTCAAAGGTGTTTTCTTGCATTAGTGGTAGACGCCGCGAACGACGCCAAAGGTGGGTGCATTAACTTTTGGACCATGGCTGCCAACCAAAGGCCGAGACTTATTGGCTCGAACCTTTGGCTTACCAGCGTACTTATTGCGGGTGGTTAGTTCAATGGATTCATCGACAACTTCATAGTCCTCAGGGTTAAGGCCCTGGGGCTCCGGCTGTTGGGGCTGGAGATTGCTGAGGCTGTCCTCCGGGAAGGATGCCTGATCCTCCAAGGTTTTGGAGCGTCTGTTGGATGCCATCGAGTGCTTGAGGGTTTTTACTAGGATCCATCAACGGAGAGCCAGCAAATTGACCAGCCTGTTCCGTCAAGGATTGAAGTGCTTGCTGACGTTGCATCTGTTGCATTTCAGCGTTCTGCTGTTCTTGAGTCTTAACCAGATTCAAAATATCAATACCTTGGGCCGCAGCAAGACGCTTAACGGCTTCATCAGGATTGATAAACTTCATCATGATTTCCGGACCAAGAGATTGAGACACGGTCTGAAGGAACATCATAAGAGATTCCCGATCTTGACCACGACCCACACCTTCCAGGCCAGCAACAACGGTAGGGAATACAATTCCTTTGGGAAGCTTGGGAACCTCACCACTACGTTGAAGAACAGACAACTTACGATTCAAATACGGACGCAGCAGTTCTACTGTAAGATTTCCATAGATACCACCAAGTTGCTCATTAAGCTCTTGTTGGGTTGCTCGGATTTCCTCGGCAGTAGTGCGTTCGCTTTGTCGAACAGTAAGAATAAGGAATGCTTCACTCAGCCGTTGATTGAGCTGGGTGATCATTTGATAAGCAGTAGAAAAGTCTGCTTGCTTTTGGACCTGTACGGCTGTTACGTCGTCGGCCCGTCCTTGGATGATCGCCCCATTGCCGGCCTTTGCCAGATTAGAAGGCTTAACGGTAGCAGAAGGAGAAACCAGAAAGACCACCTTAGCAGCAGCAGCGGAACCTTCCACCATTGCTTGCATAAGCCCTTCAAGAGACTTAAGATCTCCAAGGTATTCTTCGATACGTCCACGACCATAGTCTTCACCATCAACAACATTGAAGCGAAGGGGAAGCCAAGGGGTAATGAATTTAGGAGCTTTGCTGAGGCTATTGGGAACGACTTCCCCATCAACCTCTTGCTTCCAAATCCACTGGTTGTTGATTAGCTTGGCCCATGTATAAACAACGGCCTCACCTTCACCAACAGAAATATCAGCTACAGCAGCTGTACCGCTGGTATCATCAACAGCATTGACGTTTTTCTTGGCGGCGTTTTGAAGCTCTTTGGGAAGGAATTGACGATCAACCGCTTCAACAGTAATGATCTCAATTGGCTCTCCTTCACCATCTCTAACAACTACATAACGATCCAATGGGTAGATTTTAATACCCTTTGAACCCATAAATACCAGAGCATTACCCGTAACAATAAGATGCTTCATCGCTTGATGAAGAATCACTCTGTCTTGGGACTCAGCAATTGATTGCATTACAACCCGTTCCATTTTAGCCAAGCTAAGGTCAATTTCGGAACGAACCTTTGCGTCAATTTCTGGATTGTTGGTTAGCTTTCCATCGTTAATCTGAAGCTTAAAGAAAGTCGTGTTCACAGGGAACAGACTTAGCATCAGCTTTGAAGCCATTACATTGACTCCCTTCGCCCCGACTGATTGCCAAGGAGTAGGAAGTTTTTGGCCATTCATTGATCCAGTAGGAGTCAACAAATGAGGAATGCTAAGAGCAGCACAATCTCTAGCGGTATCAAGGAAGATCGTTCTGTCGCTGGATAGCCTTGCATATCGGGAAGCGGCAGTCTGATTTTCCATGTTTATTTACCAATGTTAAGCCCAGTCTGGGTTGTACCACCAGTGCTGAGGGGAATGTTCAAGGCAGAAGTACCCCTACCAGCTTGACGGGAAGAAGCCCGCATGGATCGGGCAGGGCTCACTTGAGTAGGGGTCTTACCCGTAAACACGGGTTCAGGAGCTGCCGGAGGCGGCGGTGGCGGAGCCATCGGAGCGGGGGCAGCAGCAGGAGATCCAAGGCACATGATTAAATCTTTCCTTTGAGGTAACGGATAATAGCGATAGCCCCCGCTTGGAAGGCCATTTGTCGTTCGCAAATAGAGAACTCAGGGTACCTGTCAGGGTACATTTCATCGAGTTCTTCAATCAGTTTGACAAGATCAACCTGTCCCCCTACCACTCTGGATAGAGGGAGTTCTTCGGCTTCAAGGTAATCGTTAGCCATACTGAGGCAGGTCGGTGTTGGCGGCTTCAAAGAACGCTGGCATCCTAGCACGCTGGGTATCGGACAGGCCAGGAGCTTTACCGCGTTCGTAGAGGGAATCGGATTGCTTCAGCCAAAAGTCCTTGTCCAGATACTTATTCTCAGACGAGGACAGGCTATCCACTACCCATCCCACAGTCGCTCTGCGTAGTCGATTGAGGCTTGGTGTGGACTTGAGGCCAAGCTCGGAGCAGACCATCGAGTGGACCGCGACGTGGGTTTGTTCGTCTCGGCTGATGTCGGCTGCTGTGGTGCGGATGCCGATGTCTCCGTTGAATCGGAAGAAGGGAAGGATGACGAAGAAGACACTGCGTTCAAGGATCGCTGCCTTTAGGATAGGGTGTTCTGGAGCATCAAGCCAAGCCTTAAGAATATGTTTGGCTTCAGCTTCTGCTTTATTGTCGGTACCGTGAGCAGCCACCACATAGTTGAGAGCTTGGTCGTGGCGCTCTTCATCCAGTTGATTACTCTTGAGGGCCTCCACAACGCCGGCAGTCGCTGGCAGTTCCTTTTCCAGACCTTGCTGAAGGAATTCGCGGACCGGCAGTTCCAGGTGGCGGAGTCCAAGGGCACGACGAATCGCATCCTCAGACCCCTCAACAAGCTTACCAGCTTGAACGGCTACTGGAGTCCACTTACGTTTACGGGCAATGACTTGGGCATAGGGGGACAGGGTATTCATTCTCCGCAGGGGATACAGGGCTCATCGATTGGTTTAACTTTGGGACAACCACAATCAGGATCTACTTCATCTTCCTCAAAGGAGAACAGTTCCTTGTAGTCATCATCCAGGGCAGCCAGGGCATCATCTTTGGCTTGGGTATCAGGCATAACCTGAAGGGCGTAATAAAGAGAAGTCTGTGGTGAGGTGAGCCACTCGCTCAGGAACTGCTCGTCGTAGGTGACGACATCGCTCCAGCTGTTGAACGAGTATCCGTGGAACAGGAAAGTGTTTCGATAGAGGCGAACAATACCATCCGCCACACGCTTATAATCTTCCCAACCTACTTCCGAAGCAATCTCACAATCTGGCGGGTAATCATACGACTGAACTCCAAACGTCCCTGAGTCACGATCAATGTGACGGCTAATAGGAGGAGCCAACTCTGGAGTGGTAGTATAGCCCCGAAGATCGATATTGCTGTAACTACAAGAAGCGGTAGGGGCAATAGCAAACGCCCGATCCATTTTAGCTTGACGGGCCAGTTGAGCTGCTGTGTCGATGGCTGTTGCAAGCTCAGTGACAAGGACTTCGGCTTTAGAACCGGTGAGGCGACGTGTGAAGTAAGCATCGAGGGCTTTACCAAACTCTTTGTAGGTTACCTTATAATAGGCCAAGAAGTTTGCCAGCCCCAGAATACCCAGGCCAACTTGACGGTCTACTTCAGGGGCAAGGTATTCCCCAGTTTCTCCAACACCAGTCTGTCCGTGAAGAGCAATCAAAGAACTCATGCCCTCCACAAATGCGGGCACTAGGTCATCGACCGTACAAGCACCGAGATTGACGTGCTGAAGAAGACAAGTGCCACGGCTAGGAAGATAAACTTCAAGGCAGACATTTCCATAAATACGCTTTCCGTTATTATTAAAGCGGATCTGGTTTAACCAAATGTCGCCCTTCTTAATTCCATCAAGGGTAGCAGCAATCAGTTCCGGAGAAGCAACATCGAGAAAGTTCTTGTCAACATTCAAGCACCGCTTCACCCACGCAAGATCTGAACGACTGGCACGGATGAAATCAATAGCATCGGGATGAGTATAGTCAAGATGACAAACAACAGCTCCGTTTTTGTAGACTCCACCGCGCCTGAGGGTTTCATTAAGAGCAGAGTAGATGCGAGCAAAAGAAACAGGGCCAGACGCAGTAAGACCACGACCGTTATCAGCGCCCTGCGGACGGAGTTTAGAGAGGTGAACAGCAACTCCAGCACCATTGCGAAGGGCATGGGAAACGAAGCGCCAGGAGGCTTCAATGCCTTCCGGTCCTTCCATGCTGTCCTCAACGACAAACACGGTACAACTGACGGGAAGGCGAGATTCCGGATTGTCGATCCACGATTGAACGCGACCGGTCCGGGCGATAGTGTTGGGGAGGTCTCCCAAGTCAGCATAGCTGGTCATACGAGGTCGTCAAGAATAGGTGGTTGATAGTTGGGGCCCTTCATTACTTTACCATCTGCTCGACGGAGGGGCTTTCCATCGACCAGTTTGCTCATGTTTGATTCAAACACCCGTCGCATTGCGGTGTCCAAGTCCCAGCCACGAGCAGCTGCGTATTGGTAGCAGACGAACACAAGGTCTGCCAGCTCCTTTAATTGATCAACTTCTTCTCCATCTAATTCGCATTCAAATTCATCACGAAGCTCATTGTACTCTTCAATGATAAGTTTGAACTGAAGTTCGTGGACATTCTCATCTGGTGTGTTCAGTGGTTGATCCATCGCCTGTCTAAAGGTGATGGCCTGTTGGAGCAGCGATGGACTGATCATCGATTGTGACCCTCAGAGACTTGAGCAATCTTCTTTTCGATGTAAGCCTTGGCCTTCAGCAGATCATCCAGCTCAGACTCGTAATCCTTAAGGCCAGCTCGACACACATACTTGACAACGTTGCCAGTAAGGAAGTCAAGGTTCTGGTCACTGATAAAGTCCCAAACTTGAATCTTCCCACGCTGATAGTGGGCAGGGCTATACTTACTCACGTCCTTCGAAGAACTCTTTGTAGGCGGGGTTGTTTCGGATTTTCCAGAGGCAGTAGGCGTTCCAGAGTCTGCCCACGGGTCCTCTGTGGACAAGGGCTTGTCGGTCGAACCAGAGTCTGATTCCAAGAACTCGTTTATGGAATTGTAGAGCGATTCTGGTGCGGATAGTTTGTAGCGATAGGTCCACATAATGGAAAAGGTTTCGATCCAGTAAGTAGAGAATAATCAGAACAAGACTAATTTCTAGTCCAATTGTGAGGCGGGTGGGGTCCATAGGATGGGTTCCTTCGTGGTTGAGTTGTATTCGCCCGGACGAAGGATCCGTGCCAAGCGAGCGTTGAGTAGGGCTTCCTCCTCGGTAAGGCCTGCCTTTTCGTAGGCAGCTACAATAGCTTCCCACGGATCGGTGGCTTTGTCAAGGATCTTTTTAGCCCCTACGGAACCAACGCCCGGAACGCCCTTGTAGCCATCAACGGGGTCGCCTGTTAAGCATTGGGTCCAGAACCAGTGATCGGCCTCTTCTGGGGTCACGTTAACCTCGTCCTCGCCGTTAAAGAGACGGCAGGAGATTTGCTTCATGTCTTTGTCCGGACTGACCAGAATAAAGTCAGAAGGATCAAGGTGACACTCCAGACCAAGAGCATCATCGGCTTCCAGATTAGGGTAACGAACAGTTTTGTAATGCTTAGCACACCACTCCAGCAGGCGTTTGTAGCCAACTGGTTTGCGCTTGGTTCTCTTACCTTTGTAGTCCGCAGAGATGGTCTTACGGAAGTTCTTGGTGTCAGAGAAGTAGAGAGTGATGTGGTCGCTGTCGAATCTTTTTCTGAGATTCTTTAGCTCACCCTCAAAGATCTCTAACACTACCTGAAAGTTGCTGGCAATGGTGATGAGGTCATCGCCCCAGTCCAACTCTATCTCTGCTGATTGACAGGCTCGATAGGCAAAGAAATCAGCATCAACCCTAAGGTGGGTATCAGTGACATTCTGCCCACGAAGCTCCTTCTTTTGCTTCTGACGCGAGGGGAACTCGGAGTTTGTAGTATTCCCCCGCCTGGACGATCGACCATTCGAGTTGGAACTTGGCATCATTAACTAGGTGTGGTTGAACAGCAAGCTGTATTTCATCGTGGATCCATCCGAGCCATTGGAAGTCAATGTCCCATTTGTAGCCAAGTTGATGTATCATTTGTTGGTAAGCAATGGCATTCCACCGCTTACAAACGATGGCCCCCGCTGATTGAAGTAGGTAGTTGAGGGCTGCGTGTTTCTTCCCTTGAAGGCGGATGGGACGACCATCTAACCCCCTGAGAACATCGGACTCTGCTCGTTTGTTGACAGCCTTGAGAAGCTGATCAAGACCAGGAATGGCCTCAAGAAACTTCTTGCGTATGTCCTTACCAAGCAGAGCAGCCTTCTTCTCATCAAGAGACTTGTCTAAGGATACCCCGATCTTCCGATCAGATGCTCCGTAGATAAAGGCATAGGTCAGCGTCTTGACATCCTTTCTGGAGCAACCAACCCGATCAGCATTCTGTTGATGAATGTCTCCGTTAACAACAACATCTGCGAAGGCACCCCCGTCATAAAAAGCAAGGTAGTGGCCAAGCATACGCAGCTCAAGTCCAGAAGCATCAGCACCAACCTGACGCATACCTTTACCAGGGCCAAACAGCTCGCGGCAACGAGGATCAGAGGAAGTTTGACCAAGGTTAGGACGACTGTGGGCATTCCGTCCTGTGTTCGTGGCCAGTTGGCAGGTATGGTGTATGCGACCATCCTTGGTAACCATCTTAAGCCACGCATTGGCTCCGTCACTGAGCTGACCAAGAGCTTTCTGAAGTTCCAGAATACGGCCGAAAGTCTCAGCTTCTGGGGTTCCGATTCCTTGTAAAATTCCTTCATCAATCTTAGGTCGTCCAGTGTCGGTGAATACCTCAGGCTTCCAACCCCTCCAGGTCATGAAGGCCCAGCCGATGTGATCTCTGCTGGTTGGGTTGAACTCCTTCAGCTTTGTAAATGGTGCGTCCTTGATGTACCCCCGTGTCGCGTTGGGACGCTTAGGAGTCATCTGTCCACCATCCACATAAGGGAAGGTGGCACGCATTTGATCGGCCAGCTGGTCCATTTCTGTTCTGAGAACGGACTCTAGTTGCTGTGCCTTCTTCACATCAAAAGGCCATCCAGAGGTTTCCTGCTTGGCCATGATCGTGGCAACATCATGCTCAAGTTGAATGGAATCTTCGAACCGTTCCAACTTCTCCTTAAAGAGTTCAAACAGGGTCATGCCAACGTGAACATCCTGCTCACAGTAGTCTTCCATCTCCTTTGACCACTCTGACCAGTCCGTTGTCTTTGCGAACTGACCTTTGTAGTCACCTAGACGGTAGCCCCATGCTTCCAGGGAATGTCTGCCAAACAACTTGCTTGGCATTCCAATAGGCTTCTTGCGGAAGTCTCTGGAAAGGATGTCTGGAAAGAACATCCGACTCATAATCAGGGTGTCGTAAATCCTTCCTTTGGGTTCAAAGAATGGATAGAGACCTTGGATCACGGGAATGTCAAACCCAACAATGTTGTGGCCGACAAGTTCATCCGCGCATTCTAAGATTGTTACCCCGGCAGTTACGGACTCAGCTGACCCAGTGTCGTTGTAACGAAAGACCTGTCCACTGTCCAGATCCTTAGCAACAATACAGTGAATCTGATCTAATCCTTGTCGTGGTAGCCCATTGGTTTCAATATCGAACAGTAGCCTCATGACCACTGTCCCGGCTGTTCGGCATCAAGGGCTGCTTGGGTGTGAGCGTCTGGCTTTCCGCATTCATTACAGAAGTAGCCTTGCGGATATTCCTCAGAGTAGAAAAAGGAATCAGAGCCGCAGGAACAAAGATCATTAGAAGTCAGAATAGTCATCGGGAATGTTGGATTTGGACTTGGTCAGTTCAACAACATCGGACTCAACCATTCTACCAGTGTTGCCATCAAAACTGACGGCTCCTGCTGGACCGGTCTTGCCGTTGAAGCGATTCTTTAGCACACGAATGTTGGAAGTACTATCGCCTGCTGATAGGTTTCGCTCAAGGGCGATGACCATGTCAGAAAGTTGCACGATGCTATGTGATCCACGAAGGTGACCGAGGCTAACCTGTGCCCCGTCTTCGTGGCCCTTGTCGTTCTGTGGTCGCTTTAGGTGACTGATCAGAATCATGCCAATGCCAGTCTCCTCCACAAAGGAACGAAGCTTGGTCATTGTCAGGTCAATCAGCTTTCTTTCATCATGCGACTCATTGCCACTCATCAAGATTGAGAGGTGATCGAGGATGATCCACCCAACTTCTTTGGCGAGTGCCATAAATCGACAGTCGGAAAGAATTGCATCAGGGTCCACAGAACCAAAACCATCTCGCAGATAAACCCTACCGGTACCGAGCGAGGCTTCGAATGCCGCCTTGAGATCATCTGTGGGAAGTTCATTATTGAGGTGAAGTGGTCGATTGGCTTTGACGGACATCAAGCGAAGAGCAGTCCGTTGAAGACTCTCCTCAAGGGCAATATAGCCCACACTCTGGTCCTGGTCAACCAACTTCTGAGCTACTTCTCCACAAAATGTGGATTTACCAACACCGGATCCGGCGGTAACGGTAACCAGCTCGCCTCTGCGAAGTCCTCCGGTGATGGAGTTGAGAGCTGCGAAAGGCCAGTCAGCGTCCCGACCATGAAGGGGACGAGTGGCCAGATCGAAAAGTTCACGCCCATCAATGACAGTCTTTGGTGAATAAGGTTTCTTGTTCCACAGCGCCTGTCTGATTGCGTCGTTGTCCTTGGCAATCAGCGCCTCGTTGGCATCCTTGTAGGGGCTGGTTCTGGCAATGAAGAGCCGATCGTGTGGAAAGAGACTCGCACAGTCTTGTGCTGCTTGGATTCCAGCGTCGTCATTGTCAAACAGGAGGATGATCTCCTCAAACCCTAGAAGCCACTTCAGCTGATGCTGGAGGGCACGCTTAGCGCCTTGGGCTCCATTGGGAACGGAGACTACGGGCCAGCTGTTGCGAACCTGAAACACGCTGAGGCAATCAAACTCACCCTCCGTGATAACGATGGATTTGCCTTGGCCCCACAATTGTTGACCGAAAAGCGTGTGGTCTTCGTTCTTTCCTATCCACCGAAAATCCTTCTCAACATCACGAGCTTTATACGCGATGAGCTGTCCGGATTGCGAGTAGTAGGGAAACTGAATAACCTTCGAATCCCGATCAAGGCGTACATTGAATTTGCGACAGGTTTCTTCAAGGATGTTTCTGGTCCGAAGGGGAACAATGTCCCCGGTGAGTTCCATAATGCGACGATGCGGCT
>Ga0213922_1000407_pt1 | contig 21666 bp, 25 predicted proteins | sample McNCre2917MG_FD_165060 | JGI IMG/M metagenome (GOLD analysis project Ga0213922, IMG submission 165060) | Freshwater microbial communities from McNutts Creek, Athens, Georgia, United States - 29-17 MG | ecosystem: Environmental > Aquatic > Freshwater > Creek | place: USA: Georgia | collected... | reverse complement strand
CCAGGGGCAAATGGTACTACAATTTTTACAGTTTCTGCGTAGGCAATGTTAGCGGCCGAGATCGTAAGGCCGACTATAAAACCTCTTAAAACCTGAATAAATGTCATTGGGGTTAACTTTCCATTTGTCTGGCATGATTTGCCAAATTTGCTCTAATCCTGTGCGCCACGAGTACTTAGCAGGATCTGAATCCGGTAATTTAAAAAACCATTCGTCCCTAGGAGTAAAAAACAAACTAGGTGCTTTAGCTTGAAATGGCACCGGGTACCATCCGGGATAGATCAAATGGCTAATACCGTCTACGTTTAGGTAGTAGTACTGATTGCCAATCTTGCGACCCACAATATTCTTTTCATCTGTGGTAATATATGGGCTTGTAGGCGTTGCCAGTTGCATGTAACGCTTGATCACATGACTTTGCTTTACTGGGATTAGAGGGGCATCGGGGCTCCAGTAAAACATTTCGTCGAACTCCCACGGACGGTTAAGCATTTGCGTATTGCCGCTTACTGCTGTATCTACCATGTCCGTGAATGTAAAGTAGTAACGCCCTTTAACTTCCTGTACACGCGGCTTGTCGATGCCGTGTATAAAGCCGACACGTTTACCTGCATTAATCATTTCGCGCCAGTGTGGCTCACGCAACTTGATGTCCTGTTTGCTGGCGTTATTAGGATTAAGATATCCGTTCATGTGGTAAATCCAGTCAAACTTAGTTTCTTTAGCAGTAAAGTGATCTATAGTTTGTTTGGCCAAATCCACAATAGTGTGCTTGAGCCAAGGCTGTTTTAATCTAGCTGTAGCCACTTTGGGTTTAGCTACATGATAAATTTCTCCGTTTAAAAAGTTAAATTTATCGCCGGTGGCTTCATAGTTAACTTGGCTGGCTACCTCATCTAACTTGATATCGTTGTTGACAAATGCATTTAGTATGTTGCTAGAATCGGCGCCGCCGCTAAACCACAGCACAAGATAATCGTATCGGTCTCGGATTTGTTGAGCACGTTGTCGGTAGAGCTCCTCCAATGATTCGGGTGGCTCTACCTTCCAGTCAATTGCGCCAAATACTGCATCGTTGAAATTCCACTTTAACGGAAGCCCTATACGCTCGTGCTCGTGCGCGGCTTCTAATTTGCTATAAAATTTTTGATTTCCAACTTGGTAGAACCCAAACTGTTCCATTACCGCATCAACTCCAACGTCGAGTCAGTGTTAACAAAATCAGCTGGTCCAAGGTCGTAGAATGTATCCATAAAGCCCACAAAGCCCACAGGGCGGCCCATTTCGTAGGTAAAGAATTTAGGATCAATCTTGTCTACCATGTGCTGTACACCTGCTTTCCAAACTTCGTAGAAACGTGTTTCTGTAAAGTTCTTAAAGAACCACCAACCCATTTCGCTGTAGAAGTTGTTGGTACTTTTCATTGTTTGCCATGTAGTAGGATCGTAATCCTCATAGATTAGCGGACGAGCAATCTGTTCGTATGCATTACGTTGCGCGGGACTGTGATTAGGCCAACGCATTAAGAATTGCAAATGTTTGGTGTGTGGCAATTGGAACCAATTACGAATAGTATGTGCCTGTTTGATAATCAACTCAGGAATGTCTGGTTGCCAATAAAAGTATTCTGTGGTTAGGTTAGTATAAGGACCAACTGTGGCTTGACTGTGGTTAGCTTGAATGTCTAAGAAATACAAGTACCAACGGCCATCTTTAATACAGATCTTAGGCTTGTCAATGCCGTATAGTACACAAATGCTCTTGCCCGATTCGGCCAGTTGTTTGTGTCCATCAAAGCCCAGTGGATCGTGTTTAAATGTATGTTCGGGGTGTAAATAATCTCTTGCACGTTCTACCCACGACTCGTCACCTTTATAGTCAAGTATGTTTTGACTAAAGTCGTGCATGGTGATCTTAATGTTGGGATGACTAACTGCTAGTCGTTGTAATACCGGTTTGGCCGCAAAGTGCCATTCGCTGAGAGTGTTTTCAGCTTTCATGTTCTTGGCATCGGGGCCAAGATTTTTGTCACCTTGTGCAGGATACCGGAACACAACTTCGTCAATATGTATGCCATTGTTGATAAAACTGTATAGTACTGTGGTACTATCACTGCCACCGGAAAACTCTAATCTAATATAATCGTATCGGTCTCGTAATTGCTTGGCCCGCATACGATACAGTTCGCGCAAACTTAACTGCGGTTCTAATGTGGTATCTATCTTGCTATATACTTCTCTATTGAAGTTAAAGTGGGGGAAATGGCCAGTGGCCGTTGCTTCCAGCAAGGCCTGTGGCTTGCTATAAAACCGTTTATCACCTACGGTGTAAAAACCTAATCGTGGATTTTGTTCTAGTGTTAGCATTAGATATATCTGGTCCGCCTGCCAGGAATCGAACCTGGATTGCAAGATTAGAAGTCATGTGTATTATCCATTATACTACAGGCAGAGACTTTATTTTATTTGCTGTTTTCGTCTTAATGCCATTCCTGCATAAGTACCCACAGCCGCACCAATTAGTGCCGGAATCACTGCAAAATGGTCTTCGGTATAGCTGATAACAGTTATAGTTCCGGTCAGCGTGACTAGCACAGACCAAAAACTGGCTTTCAGCGATTGGTCGTTTTGCACGGCCTTTAAGAAATAAACATAAAGTATGTCTGTTGCAAACACCGCGAAGAATGTGATAATATATGTTAACATTGTAACCCCTTAATTGAATTCTGGTGGGCCAACTAGGAATTGAACCTAGACTCAATCGATTATGAGTCGACTGCTTTACCATTAAGCTATTGGCCCAGCGTTGCATTATAGCACTAAAGGCCTTTAATTGTCAAGCTCTTCTTGGCCTGCCAATATCTTTAGGTTGAGAGCTGGCCTTGGGTTCTATGGTGACTTCGGTCAACGCCTCCATCATCGGGCCTATTTCGAAAAAGTTACGCACGTATCCGCCCATTGGCTGGGTACGGAATTGGCACAGACGATTTGATCCTTTGGGTACTTTAACACCCTCGGCGGGTTTGACCCAAATTTGTATTGTACGGCCTTGACCTGAACTCACATATCGTGTTTCGAGATCTAGATACTTCATTGCATCGTACAAGTTATTAGTAAATCGTAAAATTTTATAGTTGCCTTCTAGAGTAGAGTCATCAAGTTTAACAACTTCAACATCTTCAAGTTTTTCCCCGCGAGCATAAAAATTAGCCGCATCGGCTAAATGCTTAACAATCTTTGCTTCAGATTGAGGGGTTTGGTCTTCTATTTCTTGTTTCACCTGTGGATAGATTACGGTATCGTATAGATCCACTAAGTTTTTATAAATTTCTTTTTTGTCTAGTGATTGGTCAAACTTATCTTTGTACAAACTTATGTCTATCTTGAAATTTGTTTTAAACCATAAATGTATGTTTTCATACTTTAAGCCACTGATCTGCCCCATTGTGTCACTGGCTGTAGTTTTTAAGCTCAAAAGATTTTTACGGGCTTTTTCTGGATCCGCGCCGTCGATACTTAATGTAATATCGGCTTTGGTTCCTTTGGCATCTGTAGTGCCGTCGCTGACTACTTCAATTAAGTTGTTGTTAGGATCTTGACGTGCCACGTCACAGGCTGTAGCTACGGTATATGATTCGTTGGCGTACTTAATAGCACCAGCAAACAATGCTTGGATATCATTGGCTATTTGGCCTTCATTCATTTGTCGAATGAAACTCAGTGCTGATTGCGTTGGTATCAATGCTGTTAAGTTAACTCGGTCTTGTTTGCTATCTGGTTCGGGATAAGTTACCACGCGAGACAAACTAAAAGTTATGCCTTTGGCTTCTTGCTTGGTTTCAGCATGACTGGCCATTGTGATAATTTGTTCTTTGGTAATGGGTGCGCCTAAATTAAAGAACTTGGCTGTACAAGCCAATCCCACAATCAGTTCGTTTATATGTCCGGCATTATAATCTTTTGCTGTGGCACCACTTTTTGTAAGTCCGGTGTAGTCACTGCTTTTGAACAAAGATCCTGGGGTAATTACAAAATCTTTTTCTAGTTCTAGACTCTTAACATTGATTGTTTTAGGTATTAAAAACTTGCCTGTTTGCTTGCCATTGATCAATGCCGAAGACCACTCACTTACACTATCTTCTTTGGCATATACTTCGTGTCCGTACGTTGCTTTTTTAGAAGGATCTATTTCCAGTGGTTGATTTTTTGCCATTTTGCCCACTAGAATTTCAAGATACTTACTACCATTACGTTCGTTGTAAAGTACACCAGGTTGCAGAGAATTTTCTGCTAAAACATCAATAAGATCAATAAAATCACGCATAGTATTATTTATCGACGCTCGATATCTTCTTCTGTGCAGGACTTTCCATACTGTATTTCTACAATTTTACACGGAACTTCATAGGGGTTTGATAACCTATGCCATTCTCCCACAGGAACATGATAATTCATGTGCTCGCTCAACAACACCACAGGAAGTGCATATCCATTGGGCATCATACTAAACACATCACAAGCGCCATGGCTTACATGCCAATATTCAGCACGATTTGCGTGACGTTGCATACTCAACGATTGCCCAGGGTTAATAGTTAATTCTTTTACCTTAGTACCAGGAACTTCATGTAGTACTCGGTAATACCCCCAAGGACGCAGGGTTTGTGGTGCTCGCCATTCGTCCAATATCCAACTGCTACTGTTAGCTTTGTTATTGCCACCAACACCAAACACAAACTCTACATTTTTAATTCCCATTTCGGGAATATTATCTGATGTACGATCACCACCATTGGCAAAAATAATCTTGGCATTGGGGTATTCTGCTTGCACTTTGAATATTGCATCTAGGGCAGTATTGTTGTCATCGCTGAAGTTGATCACATAATCTATCATTGACAAATTAGTTAAAATGCATAGACGTTCGTTAAAGGGCATAAAGGCACGACCCTTTTTACGTTCAAGCCAGGCATCGCTATTGAGCCCTACTATAAGCATGTCACCTAGTAGTCTTGCTTCCTTAAGATAGGAAATGTGTCCACTGTGTACAGGATCAAACCCGCCTGTGCAAATTACTATTTTCATACCGTAGCCCTGTAAAAGTCTTTGTCTAACCAAGGGTACACAATATCATCGTGATTTATGTATCCATATTTGTTCAGACTAGCAAGTATACTATTATGCAATAAACCACGATCTGCTAAATTGTGCAGGCTTGTTGTCTTGGGGTCCATTGGCTCCAATGATTTGTATACCGCTAGATACAACCAATTTGATTGTGCATTTTTGTAAAAATAAGCATCGTGGCAATCAAATCCATTGACTGCCAACATATAAACCATGTTGGCAATACTGTAGTTGTGATATACATAACTTTCTGTTTTAAAGTTAAGTCTGCCATAAACATAGTTGATGCTTTGTGGTATTGCCATTACTAGCATGCCGTTGACATTTAATTGTCTGTTCCAATTTGCTAATGTGTTTAATGGATTTGTTACATACTGAAAGGCATCATGTGACCACATCAGGTCAACCTTCTGCGGTAATATCGATGGCTCTTCAAAATCATATTCCAACCAGCTAATGTTGGGAATTTGACGTGTGTCGTGATCAACTTGACTTAGGTTGCGATCAACCGCATATACCTTATAGTTGCGAGGTTCAACTGGTTCATCGCGTGTTTCTAGTGTAGCCCACCATTCAGCATCTAGACCAGCACCACAGCCCATGTCTGCAATCACAGAAAGGCTGTCTAAAAAGCTGTCATAACCATACAATAAATTTAGTATGTCTAAGCTATGTTCGTGACTTAGATAGTGGTTTGCGAATTGGGTCATGTAATACTTCTAATACTATTTTTTCTTTAAGAGTTTTTAGTCTGGGCTCAAGTTGATGACAAGCTTCTGCAATTTCTAAATCCGATCCCCAACTACGTTGTGTGGCTAAATTATACGCCCATTTAGCAACCGCATCTTTGGCTATTTGTACTTCTACTGTGTTATTCATCGGGCGAGCCTTACAGCAAATATCAAATTCTGCAAGTAGCTCGTCAGCCTTTGCTTTCCAGTCGATCACAATGTGACATCCTCCATTCCCGCTGTACGCAATCTAGCCACGTGCCCTAACATAAAATTCTTTGATTCTAGTCCTTTGAGCAACCCTAGCCATTTATTACGAACTAACGCAACTTCGTTAATAATTGTTTCAAAGTCAATAACTTCGTCTTCACCGTCTACATATTTTTCAGCGTCTCTACTAGTTAGTGCCCTGGCATAAGACTCTAAATATTTTTGAAAATGCTTACGGCGTATTTTTCTTAACTGAATATTTAGATACTGAAGCACCGCTTCAATCTCTTGTAGTTGATTGAAACGGTGTTCTGTAATACCTGGCAAGTTTGCAACATTTTTTTCAAGGTTGCCCTTGACATTGCAATCTTGTTTGGCCGCCACCAACTCGTTTTCGTAGTAGTTGATGAAGTCTGGTATTTCGCCTAGATTTTGTACAATCCGGTTATACCACATTATTAATCTTCGTAGTCGTAAGGTTCTTCTTCGTCTTCGTCTGACGCATATTCCTTAAGAGCTTTCTTTAAGTTAGCGTCGGTGCTACCAAACTCTTTAAGCTCAATATCACCTAGCATGTCTACTAGAATGCTCATTAAATTATCTGCGGCTTCTTGGCGATCCTTAACCGGAATATACTGCTTGAGAACAGTATATGTTTCGCTTAGTACATCAACTTCGATACTCATTTAGGCTTCCTCTTCTGTTTTTGCCTCTTCGGTGGTAACAACATGATGCGGGTTGGCGGTAAAGTCTGCCATTACCTTATCCAATGATCCGTCTTCATTTCGTTCCCATGCTTTACGGAATTGCTTAATCACTTTGCCGTCTGTTAGTGTATATTTAAGACTGTTGCCTTCTTTTTCTAAAAGACCCTTGCCCTCAAACAAGTCCACTAGCCCGCTGTATGGGTTCATGCCTGTTTCATAGGGAATCTTAACTTGTACACTTTCAAACGGCTTGGCATAGCGTGTTTTCATGATTTTACATGCGGCACGAATACCTTTGACTTCGCTGATCTTGTTACCGTCTTCGTCTTCTTTTAGCTTTAGTTTCTTCATTGCAACAACAATACTTGATGCATAGATAAAGCCTTGTCCTCCTGATATTTTGTCGTCTGGATCGAACATGTCTTGACTAGCGTATGTATGATTGGTTGCTACTAAACCAATATTTAGTGAACCAAACATGTTAACACAATTACGAACCAGTGCTGTTAGTGCTTTAGGTTTACGTCCCAAGTCGCCTTTTAAGTCACCTGCGTCAAATTGATTAACATCAGTTGGCGTAAGTAACATGCCCAAGCTGTCTAATACAAACAAAACTTTAGGGCGATCGGCTTCGGGAATTTCTTTGTAGCTTTTAACAAATTCTGAAATCATTTTAGCCACATCATCAATCATGGCCATGTTAAGTTTTAGCAATTTGTCTTCATCTGTACTAACACCCAAGGCATGTAGCCATGCTTCGTCAAGTGCATTTTCTGTATCAATCAAGATAGGATAAATGCCTTGTGCTTGTGCATTTTTAATTAAGTTACCGCTACAGATAAAACTTTTACCTGCACCAGACTCACCAGCAAATACTGTAACTTTGCCCAACGGAATGCCTCTGTTAAAGTCTCCGCTGATAAGATAGTTCAATGCATAGTTGTTAGTTGAGATCCAGTCTGTTGGATCGTTAAATCCAACGCTGATACCGTCAATTGCTTTTGTAATGTTTTTTCTAAATTTGCTTACGTCAAATGGTTTAGCCATGATTAGTTTCCTTGTATAAATTTTTAAAAGTTTCGCGACTGTTTAAGTTTCTTCGCCGGTCCAACTCTGCAAGCTGTCGCAAGGACTCGTCGAAATTTTTACTTATAGGTTGTTGTATGTAGTTTAACATATTTCGATAACTATCTTCAAGTAAAAATCCTGGGTTTGCCGAAATGCGTTGCTCCAATGTCTCCTTGACTGAGTTTAACACATTGTCTGGCAAATGTCTAATATTTAGGTAATCGGGATTCAACAATGGTCCGATGATAAAACTGTTGTTATGAAACCCTAATGATTTTAAAAAATCTACACAACCAAATATGCTTTGGTAGTTTAAAATAAAATGCAACATATTAAAAGATATCTTGTGTCCTAGGTTGCGTATAATGTTTAAGTTGTCTACAAAGTCCGACCAGTGTCCACCATATCTGATATATTCAAATTCTTCCTTAACGGTTTCTATGCTGACAATCCAATGTACATTTTCAAACTGGCATATACGCTCAAACACTTGTGTGTCCATCTTACTAAGATTGGTGTTGATACGTAAATTGGTTTTTGGATTTAAACGATCCAATAACTCTAAATTTTCTTTCATCAACAATGGCTCGCCACCGGCCAAGTACACATGATCCAGTTGTTCTGCATGATCAAATATATATTTTTTAAATGCATCTCTTTGTTCATCGGTTGGCGTTTCTGTTACCACTCCCAACTCGCTGGCCCATTTACTACTAAACTCCGGGCCACAATATACACAACTAAAGTTGCATAAGTTAGTCCAACGTACATCAATGGTTTTTAAATTAAAGTTGTTGGCGTGATAAGTTTCCAATGGAACATGTTTTAGTTCTCGTATATAAAACACTCGGTCACTGACAATATCAAAACTCTTTTTGCCTTCCTCTAAGTCGTGGCATGGTTTACAGTTAGAAGGTTTTGATCCGTCTACTATTAATGCTTGTCTAGCAATATTAGGCAATGACAGTACTACTTGTTCAATGGGTGCATCTTTGATGCTTCCTAATATGTTGGCGCTACGTATACAATTTTTAACAGTACCATCAAAGTTGTACATCAGTCCAGTCCATGGCACTGGACAAAATGCTCGGTTGGTTAAAATATCCTTAGGTTTCATTGTGGTCCTAACGATATATCTGCTATACACAATCCATTGGCTTCGGCCATTTCTAGTGTATGAACTAGTACGCTGGCCCAGTTGTTGACGTCGGCCGCTGGGGGTACAGTTTTGTCTGCACTAGTAGCAATATTGCCTGGACGCACTATAATCAATCTGGGACTACCATCCTTGAGGCGCAGTTGCATCACAGATTCTTCTAGTGCTAGTTTTTGCACACGGTATTGATCCATACCGGGCAATACACTTACAGGATCTTGAGTCATCATGGTACTGATGTTAATTATAGTTTTATTTGTACCGGTCCAGCGTCGATGAATTTCAAACAACAATTCGGTTTGAGCGAAGCCTGCTTGTGCATTATTAACAAAAACATCGCAAGGCTCAATGGCATCGATTACACGAGGCAGAACTTTGATATTGAATCCATTTCGTTTACTTAGGCCTACAATCTCATGTCCGCGGTGAGCATAGCATTTTGCCAATGCTTGGCCTATACCTGCTGAATGACCTGTGATTGCTATTTTCATTGTAGTAAGTGTAAAGGTTCGTTATGAAATGTAAAACTGGCAATAATTCTAGGCAACTTGGTTGCTGTTGTTTTTTCTACGCTGTGCGGAACTTGAGAATTAAACACAATAGGGGTTGACATGTCTTGTAATTCTGCAACTAGCTTGTTGTCAACATACCATCGATTGGCCCAACCCACGGTGTTAATAACAGGAAAATTCATTTTTGCTATCACTGGCAATTCATCAACGTGTATAGGTAAATGTTTGTTTGTTTCAATTATAGTAATAGCCGCATCTCTTGGTGCTAACTTGTTGGCTTTAAAAAAATCAAATAACTCCGGGACATAACCCAGTACTGCTTTGCAGTCAATGAAGTGCCAACCAAAGTCTTTTGTATCTAATAGGTCTGTTTGAGTTCGTAAAAAGTCATAGATCTTATCTGCAATAATTGCTGTGTTACTGCATTCTACCGCGGAAAAATATTTCACAGCATACCCCTAATTTCTTTTTGTTTTTGTATGTATGCATCTACTGCGGCCTGGTCTTTATTATTAACGTCTAATACAGCCGGTTCTTTAAGATAAGCATATGAGTGGTCAATGCCGTGCTCTTGGGCAAATGCTTGTATGTTGGGCAAGTCAGCCACATTTAGAATACTCACCGTGGTCCATAGGTTTAACTTAACCGGCATGGCTTTATACATCATTAAGTTTTTATAAAAGGTATCCCATTTAATCGGCCAACGCATAAACTCATGCATTTCACCAATGCCATCACAGCTGACTGTTACTGTGACTTCAACACGTTCGGCAATCTTTTCAAGTTCGTGTAATACAACATTACAGTTTGTGTTGAGTCGTAATGTTTTAAGATTTGGTGGCAATCCAGTTAAAATATTTTTATAATTTTTACTGTAGCTAGGTTCGCCACCATTGATGTCTAAATGACGAATGCGTTTTTGGGGCAAGGACCAATACTTACTACTATTGTCAACTATAGGAAAAGTACGGCCCATTAATGAACCAATTCTAGTGCTACAGTTGGGGCCACAGGTTTGACAGGCCGCATTACACACGTTGTCTAGTACTCCGCCAACTTGCAAATAGTCTGATTGGGTTTCGGACTGATCTAACTTTATAGCATACATTCGTATACTATCAATTCCTTGCTCCTCAGCTTGTTGACAACGAACACATTCTGTAGGAAATACACCCGACTCAAATTGATGCTCTGTGATTTGTTGCCACAGACTATTATTCATTTCGTCTAGTGTATCAAACTCGGGTGCATTGATCATATGACCACACCGGCTTACTGTTCCGTTTGGGTTAAATCTGACAAAATGTTTTAGTCTAGGGCACCGCATAGTTTTATTGAATAAGCAATTATTTCTTTGTAGACTTCAGGGTAACTTTCTTTTATAGTTTGAACAATAGTGTCAAACGTAACTGTTTGCCCTAAGAGTTTTTCTGTTAGCACCTTGTCAACTGACAAATAAAAATGCAAACGATTATTATCTTTAAAAAACTTATCTAACTCTGGGTCTACTGCTCTGCTATGCCAATGTTGATCTGTTACAGTACTGATTGCGTCCATTGGCAATAAACGAATTTTGCCAGTGTTAAATCTTTGTAAATTTACAAGCCAGTGGAACTGCGGAGCATAGTGTCTGTTTAAAAATAGATACTCGTTGACAAACTGTAATGCTGTGTATCGGTCGAGCTTTGGGTCTTTTGCTGTTGCATATTCTAAATATGAATGTACTCCAGACAGGAACCTTTCGTACGGATTCCGCACGAAAACATCGACTTGTTGTATACCAGCAACATCGTCGACTACACGAAATCCCGATTCGTATAAACTACTACTTCCATTTTTGTAAATTGGAAACACATACCGCTGTGAAGGCACTATTTCTAGTATCTCACAGCGGTCGGGAAATATTATCGGATCAAGATACGATAACATTGCCTAGGCAATTACTGCTTATTTCGATTGCGAATCATTGCCAAGATGTCCTCGGCTTTTTGACTAGAAGGTTTCGCTGTTACAACTGGAGCAGTCGGTGCTGGGGTGTCATCAGTATCAAACGGTGCATCATCTTCATGTGCTGTTGGTGCTGGTGCCGCAGTACGTGCCTGTGCCGCAGGTGCATCCTCTGCCTTAGCGGCTCCCTCTGGAACATTAAGTCCATAGGGCTTGTAGTAGTTGGCCCAACGATCTGGATCGTATGGTTGTCCATCTACTGATGCTTCAAACATTTCCTTAATAACTTTAAGGTCAGTTTCGGTAGGACGCTTTGGCAAAAAGTCACTTAGGTTATGGAGACCATATTGCTCAATTGCGGCGGCTTCTACTGCTGTAAGTGCAGACTCTTTGCGTGACCAAGTACTGGTACTGTAGTCAGCATATCCACCTTTGCTGGTTTTCTTGATGCTGAAGTCCAGGCCTGCCGCATAGTCAGTTGGCAAGTTCTCCATTTCTGGGTCCATCAATGCGTTCTTGATCAAGTTAAAGATCTGTGGGCTAATGACAAAACGTCGAATTGGATTTTCTGGGGAAGTATCGTCGCTGATTGGATTGTCACGAACAAAGCCCTGGAACAAATAAGATTTTTTCTTCCAGTACTTACGACCCATTTCCTCTAGGTTGGGGTCTTTAAACCATGTACGAACTTCTGCCAACACAGGGCAAGCGTCTCCATACATTTCAACGCAAGGTACTTGAACAACAACTGGTTTGCTGTCTGCTTGACCTTTAACGCCAGCGAATGGCAGTTTGATCATCAGACGTTCAACCCAGAAAAATGAGTTCTTTGAATCTGCGTCGGGGAGGAATCTTACGCGAGCTGTTGTGTTTTCTGGAATGTTCCAGTGTGCGTAAATGGCGTTATCGCCTTGTTGTTTGTTGCCGCCTTGGCGGTTGTCTTGAGATTGCAGTTTTGCGCGAATTTCAGCTAAAGTCATGGCCATAATAGTTCTCCTTAAAAATGTGCCTTAATTGTGTGCCTTAATATGTATACAGCACTCTTTGCAGTATACATGTTTATTTATCTCAAGTCAAAAGAAAAGGCAAATTAATTTGCCCATTTCTTTTACCAAATTTTGGTTTTTACTTAGTAAGTCCAGCCAATGCTCTAATAAACTGCAATGGATCGGCACTTTGCATCACTGGTTGTGCAGGAGGCTGTTGTTCCTCTTCTGGTGCTGGTGGGGTTGCTTCTGGTGCTGGTGGGGTTGCTTCTGGTGCAGGTGCTTCAGCTGGTGGGGTTGCTTCTGGTGCAGGTGCGGCAGGTGCTGGTGCAGGTTCTTCGCCACCATTTTGCATAGCGGCTTCAATTTGTGGAACTACTGCTGGCATGTTTTGTTTTACCCATTTTAGCACCTCGGGTCTGCAATCGTATTCTTCACCCTTGATGTCTGCCATATTATGGATATCGTCAAATAGCTGATCATCGCCGATTACATCATATAATGCACTAGTAGCATCCTCGCCATTAACTCCAACCAACAAAGGTTTGCCCATTAGTTGAACTAATTTACGAATATCTTCGTCAGATTCGGGCATAGCCCATGTGCCTTCTAATACACTATTAGCCCAAGACTCGAATTCTTCTGCCATTGGTGTGTTTAGGCTTTCTTGCTGACGTTTGTGTGCTCTGTATACAAACGGTAACGCGGCATCAAAACGCTCATCATACATCTTCTTAACAAAACGCTCACGCAATGCGTCAACATCATACTCGTCTTCTACTGGGGATTCTGGCATGTAGCTTTCAACAAAATCCAAGTAGTGGCGTGGGCTTCTCAGACGCTTCAGTTGGTTCTTGAGTTCGTTGTATCGGTTAATGGCCGCATGTGCCATTTGACCTGTTTCATCATCTAAATCTGTACGGCGTTTTACCGAGCGCACAAAGTGGCTCATGTTACCCATTTCGGCAACCATGCCATTCATGCACTCTGCAATTTCATCATTATGATCGCCACCGTGAGCAACATGGGTTGCCAACGCGGCCGCACCACTTAGGTGACGGTGTGGCACTAGAAAACGTTCACCGTGTGGTGTTTCAATAAAAATTTGATCAATCTTACGACTGCGGGCACCATGCTTTTCTTCATCAATGCTGTCGCTGTGTATGATTCTCAATTTGCAAGGACCAACTTCCATAAAGCTATGACGGCTAGTTCCATACAAACGGCTTTCAGTTACGTTAATTTCATCTTTGTCCACTGTGTCGTCTGCCTTAGTTTGTTGTTTAATATCTTTGAGCTGTAGATTACTTTTGGCAATATCTCTAGTGTCAAAGTTTAACATGTTACGTTTGGCAAACTTACGCAAGTTTCTTAAGAAATCATACCATGCTTCTTGTTTAGAATCGTCTTCTTCCGACTCCTTAATATTGTCAATAATGTCACTACCAAAATAGACCTTCATTGCTTTTTCGTCAATTAAGCTGATGGTTACGTTGCCCAGCACTTCGCCGTCAACGTCAAAATCAAAGTTAAAAAATCTAGCTCTCTCCGGATCTTGTGTACTTTTGGCAGACTCGTCACCGAGATTTAGGTTACCAAATCTACTACGGATTTTGTCAAACAGATTTTCTGCAATTTTGTCTATTTCTCTCATAATGTTATTTATCTGTGTATGGCCCAAAGGTTGTATAGCTAGAAACACGGAAAGTTCCAGCAGGCACAGGATCTAACATTCCATGCCAAAGTAATGGCTGAGAACCGTCGGGCCTAGGACCGTTTAGCATAATATAACCGGTATTGGGGGTTGGTGTGAATTTTTTATACGGTTTGCTATCTTTAAATTCAGTAAAAAATGTACCTAATTTGTCACTCGGGGATATCCAGTATATCTGCATAGTAGATCTAAGTTCCCCGTCGGTATGTGTGCCTACAGTAAAACCAGGTTCATCAACCCACCATACAGTATTTCCGCGATTAATTGGGTAGTCAAATGCTACACCGCACACATCTGAGATATATGGTTGTAAAGTTGTTATATAATCATTTACTTCAATTAGCAACGGATCTTCGTCTGTGATTAGTGCTCTGCGTAGCCAATCTAGTTGCATTTCTTGTTTGCGCCAAACAGCCGATTGCCAATCTTTAGCTAACAATTTGTCAACTAAGGTTTGTGGTAGAAAATCTGTGACTTGATATAATCTGTCAGTTACTGGTGTTATGTTCATTGCATTGTCATAATAAAAGGCATGGGTTCGATAAAGTCATCTAGGCTATCCCTTAGGTGTTGATCGAGATCGGGGTCGTAGCTTTGTAACAGTTGCACCATACGTAGTACCAAAATGGTTGCCATGACTAAATCATCTGTTTCGCCAATCTTGGCCGCATAACTAACGCCAGCCGCTACAAATGTTTTTAGTTCACTGATCATGTTTTTACTGGCTATGTGCATACGCTTGGTTTCAATCAAACTCTTTAATTTAGCACAAGCCGCTAACTTGCTCTTATTAGTAGTAGTAAAACCACGTCGATACATTCTTGTACTGCCAACTTTCTTAGGTTCTGTTAAGAATGTACCATGTATATTTTCCTCGCCTATTTCACTAATGCTAACCAATCCTGCTTCACCTAGTGTATTGTTTTCTATACTGTAATAAATGTCTGTATCTGTACCAGTTATTTCAAATAGGTAATCGCATATTTCTTTAACAATGGCAATTTGTCGTTGTATTGGTGTTTTGTTGTGTTGCCATTCGCCGACTTGCATCATGCCCGGCAATTCGTAAATTTGAATGGCCGCATAATCGCCGCCTGTTCCTAGGCTGGGATCTAGGCCTACTACATATTGATGTCCTTTAGTGGGTTTTTTATACCAACGCACTTGCCCTTGACGTTCAATTGGTTCTATGCCGGCCATTTCTAGTAGTGTAATACTATTAATTAGAGTTTCGTCATAGATTAAAAACTCACAACCATGTTCTCGGCGAAAACGTTCTTCGCCAATTCGACCAATTTCTTCTACTTTCCATTGTTCATCACGATCCGGATGTTCTTGCCAGCTGGCTTGGAATGCCCTAAATCCGTTTATTCCTAGTTCGGTTTCGTTACCAAACTCGTCTACACGTTTGTTGGCCTGTTTCCATATTAATGCAAATTGGTCTTCGTCTGAGTTCGGAGTACTTGTGATAATTGCTTTACCACCAGTGCTTAGTGTAGGAGAAATAGAAGTCCAGAACTCTGTAGCGATTGTGGGTCTCACAAACGCAAATTCGTCACAGTATAGTAGTGATATAGACATACCACGACCTGTTGTTTCGGTTGTGGTTTGCGATACAATACGCGATCCATTTTCAAATTCTAACGATCCTTTGTTGTAACTGGTACAACCTGCCCTGATGTGATCTGGGCATAGCTCGTAAGCATATCGTATACGTTGCATAATTTCTTGTGCGCCTGTGTACTTGTGTGCCGCGATAAGGATCGTTGAGTCTGGCACAAACATGGCATACCACAACAAATAGCCTGCGGCACTAGTTGATTTGCCCGTTTGTCTTGGCATTAATGATATAGAGAATCTATAATTGTGGTAAGTATCAATAAGCCGCTTTTGATAGTCAAAAGGGTGATACAGCATCTTACCTTTGACGGGGTGCTGTATGTAAAAATAGTTATCCATAAAATACTGTGGACCATCCACAGGATCTGCACATCGAGCAAATTCTATAATCTGCTGTTCTGTGTAAGACGCTTTTTTATGGGGCGTTTTTACTAATTGTTGTTCGTCAAATTTTGCCATTGTATATTACTTATGAGTGACTGTTTACTACTTAATCAAGATTATCGCCCAATTTCGATACTGCCTTTGAGCGTTATCAATTGGCAACATGCTATCAAACTTATGTTTCTTAAAAAGGTCCATGTACTCGAAACATACCCAAATTGGATAGTTCATTCAGAACGGCTGGCCATTAATGTGCCTAGCGTTTGTGTAACCACGGACTATTTCAAGTACAAAAAGCATGTCAAGTTCAGTCGCTACAATATGTATTTACGAGACCTGTTTCAATGTCAGTATTGTGAAGAAATATTTGATTACGAAGACTTGACTATCGATCATGTTGTGCCTCGAGCCAGCGGCGGTAAGACCGCATGGGATAACTGTGTTACCAGTTGCAAAAGCTGTAATCATCACAAGGGTTCTAAACTAATGAGGCCGAAGAACATGCCACAGCGACCCGAGTACTACAACCTAGTTAACAAGTGGAAAGGATTACCATTCACTGTTAAACAGGAATCGTGGAACAAATATTTGGGTATTGATAAGTTAGTTGCTTGATCTAAACTTGCGTTCTAGTTTGGACGCAAGTTTTTCAACTTTGTCTGCGTCGGCATTGCCGTTTTGATCTAGCATATATCTAGGATTACGCTCAGTTTCGGGTGGTGCGTCACCCACAGGCTTTTCGCCCGTTAGTTCAGGGCGAGCAAAGTATAAACGGAACCACTCAGGAGTTCCCGTCTTAATGTTTAATTGCCGTTCAATTTGACGCTTTTCTGCTGTATTGGTATGCACACTACCAATCGGACTAGTGCTGGGCATTTCTTTAGCGTCAGCACAAATTGGTGTAAAGTCCTCTAATAACCCGTTTCCTAGGCCAGCTAATCGACGAAGCTCTGCTAAGTCATCTGAGGCCATTGCGGCATCAGGAATGTGATCCTGTGCATAACTTGGTGCGGTTATGCGATATTGTTTCATTTGTTTTTAAGAACAACAGGACCAGATGACTTAACTGGACTTGTTTTGTTTACTGTATCTAATTCTGTTTTATTGCTTACCCAGTTATTATCAAACTTAATGCCAATTTGTTTTGCGGCATAGTCTAATGTTTCTAGTTCCTCGTCTGCGTAAGGAGCATAAAACGGATCTCCAGCAATATAGTTATCTTTAGCCATTGGTTGCTCTGGGCTTCCTGCTAGTGCTATACCAAACCGATAATTTAAATATTGACTGCCTGTACTCATATTCAAGTCGGGACTAGTCAACGCATTCGACAAGCCCACTGCTTGAGTTTTGCCGATTGGTTTAGTCACACCGCCCCCAGCAGGGGCGGATCCTTCTAGAATAATCTCGTTTATTTTCATTTTGTGATTTTAATTGCTTGGTATTCAGCCATTAGCTTTGCACCAAGTGCATCAAGAGGACTAGACTCTTCAACTTTGTTAACTTTAGCGGCTTTTGGATTAGCGGCCTTGTTGGCTGTTTCTGGGTCTTGGTCTTTTTGCTTGTTTAAATCATCAGTGGTATCTGCATAGCCAACTGTTTCTGCACGGTGCATGCCGCGAACATCGGGACGAGGAGTATTTAATACTTCTTCGGGTTTTTCGATATCGGTGTCACCGTACTCCTTGGCTTCCATCGGTTGTGCCGCGATAACTACTTCGGCATGTTGATGTTCGTGTTGTCCGCTGGCCATGCCTGCCATCTTTAAGATCTGCATTAGCTGGTCAGCGGCTTCGCCGTCAGCACTGATGTTGACATTTTTGGTACCATCTGTACTTTGGCTAGTGTTAATACTCATACGGCCTTGTTGCTGTTGCATGTCTTGTGCCATGCTACCAATTGGGCTTGTAATTCCGCAGTTTTCTTTGAGTTTGGCTAGTTCTCGGTCTGCTTCTTCTGTATCATCACAACAGCATGGCTCACTGTGGCAAGTTGGGCAAGTTTCACCTTCTTGCACTGGATATGTTTTGCCATCAACTTCAAAGCTGTCTTTGTGTTGTGCTTTGGCTTTGGCCAGTTCACCCGAGAACTCATTGCCCTCTTCCATGTCACCTTCACCCACGGTTTGAGCAACGTTAGATAATTCCTTCATGGCCTGACGTGCTTGTGCGCGATCCATTGTCACAGCATATTCTTTGCCACCAAATTCAAAACTGTCTTTACCAAGGTCGGCGCCTTGGGCATGGGCCTTTACAAATTCCGTAGTGGCTTCTGGGCCACCAAGTTTGGCGCTGGCTTTGCGCCATAAGTTAACCACGCTATCGTGGGCTTTATTAGTGGCGTTTCGGCCAAGGTGTCCGCCTATATCGACTCCTGCTTTAGCTCCGGCTAGTCCTAGTGCGGCGCCCGCACCAATGGCACCACCAGGGCCAAGAGCGGCACCGCCAATGGCGATGCCTGGGATAGCGGCAAGTGCGCCGGCAAGTGCGCCACCGACTACCTGACCGACCGCATCGCCGGCCTTTTGTAATGCTTTTGGTGCTACTTCATCTAATTCATTGGCTTCTTGAGCAGGTATACCTTTGCCTGTATAGCCACCACCGCCCGAGAATCGAGGGCCGCCAATTAGACTCTTTGGACCCGGCGCTATTGGTTCTGTACTTCCCGAATATCGAGGGCCGCCAATTAGACTCTTTGGCATTTCAGGTACCGGTTTTCCTCCCATTGTTGGCGCTTCGTCAACTTCTTGCTTGCCACCTTGCTCATCTTTACCTAAACGGCCAGCAACCACATCACCTTGTGTAACATCTTTATACGGAGGATAGTTGTTAGCCAAATTACCATCGTTGCTTTCTTTAACTGTTAAACCTGCTAGGCGAGCTAATTCGTTTAGTTCTGCGGCTTCTTGCATACCCATATTACGGCGCAAATCAGCCTTTAGGTCTTCGTCACTGCCATGGCCTAATGTGTTTAATACCTTGCCTCCAAAGTCTTTGGCTTTATCCATTATGCCGGGCTTAGGCTCAGGAGTACCAGGGCGCCAAGGAGCAGTTTTATTTCTCATATATGCTCCAGCTGGGCCGCTACCGCCAATTGCGTCATTTAATTGTTGCTTGTTAAAGCTGTGTACTTCCATGCAGTCACGTAATAGTTCACTGCAATGTCCTGTTTCTTTAAAGGTCTGAATGTCTGCTTGCAATTCAGCCAACATCTCTTGTAGTGTCATGTCTTTCTTCTTGATCATCTCAGTGAAGTTGACACCTTCTACCAACAATTTGGCCATACGTCGACTGCTTTCCATGGTCTTGGAACGAAGTGCGCCTACGTCTTTTGCTTGCTTCTTAAAGTTAGCAAATGGATTAGACATTCCTTCTTGTGTTGTTTTACCAACTAATTTGTCTGTGGCTTTGCGAACACCGCGTAGACGGCTGTGTGCTTTTTCGTCCGTGTCGGAGCCAGCTTCGATGCCACCAAACAATTCATCAGACTGCGCCATGGCCCAACCTTGTTGATTACCGGCTTGGTGACCTTTAAACTTAGCATCAGTGGATGCGTGTTTAATGTAACTGCCTAGTGTCTTTGGACTTAGTTCATCCAACTGGCTTTCGTTAGTGTCTTGAGTTGCTTTACCTTTAATAACTGTGCCTTTTTTGCCTTTTGGTGCTTTGTCAGGGACACGACCAAACGGGTCATTACTCTTGCTGTAAACAGGTGCTGGATCTTTCTTAGGACGACCTTTAGGTCCTTTTACTTTAGCAACTTTTTCTTTTTTAACAGTACCTTTTGCAGGACGACCGCGCTTAGGAGCATCTTCGTCATCTGGGTCACCTTGGTATTCTGTACCATATGTACCTTTGTGAATTGTACCGGTCTTAGTAGCAATTTTTTCGCCCTCTTTTATGGCTTCAAATTGTTCACGTAATCTTTGTTCAACGTCTTTAACGCCGGCAACAATAGAGCCTTTGGCTTCTACGCTTTCGTAGACTGGCTGTGCGGGTTTAGTCTCTTGCGGTTGTTGCGAAGGCATTACTCGCTTAAGGCTTTCTAAAATTGTATACATATTGCTCATTGTTATTTTCCTCGGGGACGTTGTAATGTGTTCTTAGTACTGCCAATGGGACTATTGTTTTGCTGTGGAGTGTCGTTAGTAGTTTTACCACTAGCGTACTCTGTATCAGTACCTTGTATTTCTTGCTTGCGTGTGTTTGCGCTTAGTTCTTTAATTAAACCAGACAAACGCTTTTCGCCAACCATGTCTTGTGCGCTAGGGCCGCCAAGATCTTCTTTAGTTAGTAACGGACTCTCATCTTCATTGCTTTCAACATGTTCCCACACTAATTGTTCATTTAATGCATCTGCCATTGTTTTAACATCAACCCAACTGGCATTAACACCTGCACGTTCCCCGATTAACTGACGAATTTGCCCAGGAATAGTCGGGTAACGTAAACCAATGTCTAACATGTAGCAATCACATGCGCCCTCTTTGGCAAATTCCCAATGCTCAGTTACTGGAAGTCTTTTTACAGCACTGATAGTTTCTACTTGGAAACAGTCTAGTGCATGTTTGATGCGATCTAATACTTCGCCTTTGGGCTCAACGTGGGCCATTTTGATACGAAATTCATAAATTTTATGAGTCTCGTGAAAATATGCTGATAAATTTTTCATAGTGAGATTGTCCTATATGCTATATTTATGTCCGTTTACTTCTTTTCTTCGGAGCGATTCTTGCCCAGGATTTGATCTAGTAGGGCGTTGCGATCCAGCACCATGCCTTTACCATCAATGGGTTCGTCTTCATCTTTGTTTAGGTCTTTGGCAATTTGATGATCCAATTTGGCTTTGTTTAACTGCAACTGTATCATCTTGAGTTTTTTGTCCATTTTTGCTGTTTTAGCGGTAATACTATGCCCCAGCAATGTCCCAGCAGTTTGTAGTATTACTCCAGCAAAACGTGGGTCTACATTCATACCTAGATCTATTAGATCCTCGGCTTTGTCTTTGGCTAACTTTGCTAATTCATCTAGCTCGCTGTCGGCGGTATCTAAGTCTTTAACATAAGGTAAAGCCGCATCTATTTTATCAATGGCTCTATCAACATCTGTAATTGTTTCCCTGTTTTGCTCAATTACGTGTCTGATTTCTTCCGTGGTCGTTCCGCCAGCTTCATCTGTTGTAGCGGTTGGGGGTAAGTTGAATGTTTCTTCAAGTTTTTTAGTCATATGGTATTTATTTGATAATTTTTGGTATGGGTTTATCCCTAAACCAGTCACAAATAGCTGTGACTACTTCCTTTTGCCTTTTGCGAAAAAAGTGTCCATCGTCTTGACTGACATTGTTAACTACTAGCAACGACTCTGTTTTGCTCATTTGCTCTTTGGCTTTTTCCCAAACTTCTTTTTCATGTTGAACTATCAACACCGGTGTTTTGCTATCAGTTACATCATAATGATCTAAACGTTGTCCTTGGTGAAACATATCAACATCTTTAAGTACATGCCAACA